>Ga0102934_1002711_pt1 | contig 12167 bp, 11 predicted proteins | sample SalPonR2_A_D1_MG_FD_78175 | JGI IMG/M metagenome (GOLD analysis project Ga0102934, IMG submission 78175) | Salt pond soil microbial communities from South San Francisco under conditions of wetland restoration - Salt Pond MetaG R2_A_D1_MG | ecosystem: Environmental > Aquatic > Marine > Intertidal...
AAAGGGGCCCAGCTTGGATTTAGCCAATATACTAATGAGCCTTTAGTATATATTGAATTTACCAAAGAAGGCTCTAAGCTTTTTGAAGATGTTACAGCTCGTAATGTTGGAAAACCTGTTGCTATATTTTTAGATAATAATCTTTTAACTCAACCAACTGTTCAACAAAAAATAATTGGAGGGAAAGCACAAATAACAGGGAATTTTAACAGAGAAGAGGCTCAAAAATTAGTAGAAAGATTTAATGCTGGGGCCCTGCCAGCTCCTATTGAGTTGATAAATCAACAAACTGTTAGCCCTACCTTGGGTAAGAACTCTCTAAACAAATCTATTATTGCTGGAATCTTAGGATTCTTGGCTGTAATTTTGTATATGATCGCTTATTATAGAAAACTCGGTCTTTTTGCTTCTATTTCTCTATTCATGTATGTCAGTTTAGTTCTAGGGATATTTAAAATCATCCCTGTCACCATGACTCTTTCAGGGGTTGCTGGGTTTATTCTTTCTATAGGTATTGCTGTAGATGCAAATATTTTAGTTTTTGAAAGAATGAAAGAAGAACTAGACCGAGGCTTGGTATTTTCTCACGCGGTAGAAGAAGGTTTCAAAAGAGCTTGGAGTTCTATTCGTGATTCAAACATTACCACTATTATTAGCTGTGTTATCTTGTTTTATTTCACAAGCGGTTTTGTACAAGGTTTTGCTCTAACTCTTTTAATAGGAGTTTTAGTAAGCATGTTTAGTGCCATAACAATAACCAGAACAATTTTAAGAATTGCTGCTAAAGAATAAAAAATATGGATATTATAAACAAAAGTAAAATATTTATTTCTATTGCTATAGTGCTTGTTATAACAAGCTGGGTTCTAGTTGGGGTATTTGGCTTAAAGCCTGGTATTGATCTTGCTGGAGGAACAGAGTGGAGAGTTAACTTTTCAGAGAATCAAGAATTAACCACCAAAGAGGTTCAATCCACCCTCATTTCTGAGTATGATGTAGAGGCTTCAGTTAAATCTGTAAGCACCGGGGACATGATCATACGTCTTCCTGATATGGATGAAAAAGAGCATCAAGGTTATAAAAAATTCCTGGAAGATAAATTTGGAGAAATAGAAGAGAAGAGTTTTTCTAGCGTTGGTCCTGTCATTGGTCGTGAACTTCGTGAGAAAGCTATCTGGGCTATTATAGGGGTTCTTATAGGCATTACATTATTTGTTGCCTGGGCCTTTAGAAAGGTCTCTCGTCCAATAAATTCTTGGAAGTATGGAGTTACTGCGTTATTAGCCTTAGTTCATGATGTCAGCATTCCTGTAGGAATGTTTGCTGTTTTAGGAGCTATTTTAGGAATAGAGGTGGGAACTACATTCATTGTAGCCTTGTTAGTAGTTCTTGGCTTTTCTGTTAATGACACCATTGTTGTGATGGATAGAATAAGAGAGAACCTTCTTGTGAACAAAGGTAAAAAAATTGATTTAAAAGAGATAATTAATGACAGTATTAATGAAACCATTGTTCGTTCTATTAATACTTCCTTAACTCTTGTGATAGTTCTTGTTTCTTTGCTTGTTTTTGGCCCTGAGTCTCTGTTTTACTTCATTCTCACCATTCTTGTTGGTACTATTTTTGGTACTTATTCTTCAATTTTTGTGGCCAGCCCATTGCTATATATCTGGGGTAGAGAAGCTTAGTATCGAGGGTTGACATATATTTTTATATAGACTACTATATAAATAACAATCGATGGGAGTCGATGGCTCAGTTTTATATACTCAACATAAATTAAACATAAAAGATGAAAAATTTAGACAACACTTTACAAGAAGTACTTTCAAAATTTAAGTCAAAGCAAAAAAAGGTTATCAATGAACGCTTTGGGCTTAATGGCGATCAAAGAACTCTTCAAGCTATTGGAGATGATCTTGGGGTTACCCGAGAACGTATTCGTCAAATTGAATCAAGCTGCATAAAAAAGATAAGGGATGATATAAAAGAAAGATTTGGTGACTTTATCAAAGAAGCCGTTGATTCTTTAGAAGACTGTGGAGGAGTTTGTAAAGATAAAGAGTTCATCCAAAAAATAAAAGAAAGAAATGACCTAGAAGAATCAAACCATATTGATAATAAGATCAGATTTATTTTTCTTATTGCTAAGAAACCTCTTTTCCAAAAAGAAACCAAAGAGGTTTATGATTTTTGGTACAAAAACAAAAAAGCCAAGGATAAGCTTTTCAGTTACTTGAAAAAAGTAATTAACTTTTTCAAGAAAACAGATAAAGATAAAATCTTGAATAATAAAGTTTATAAAGAAAAGTTTGACGAACCTTATTTTAAAAACTATGTTTCTATCTCCAAAAAGTTTGATAAAAATGTATTTGGAGATTTTGGGTTAAAAGAATGGCCTGAAATTGAACCCAAGGTAATCCGGGATAAAGCTTATCTTGTCTTAAAGAAAAAGCAACAACCGTTACACTTTTCTAAGATAGCTAATCAAATAGGTGAGATGGGTATTGCTAGCAATCCAGCTCATGTTCAAACAGTACACAATGAATTAATAAAAGACAATCGTTTTGTTTTGGTTGGTAGAGGAATATATGGCCTGAAAGAACACGGCTATGAAGGAGGTACCGTCAAAGAAGTTATTGAAAAAATTCTTGATAATCAAGGGCCTCTTCATTCAGAAGAAGTGGTAAAGCTTGTAAACCAGAAAAAGATTTTGAAAGAAAATACAATTTTGCTTAATCTTCAGAATAAAGACAACTTTAAGCGGTTAGATGATGGCCGTTACCATATAAAAGAGGCTTAATAGTGTATACATATTAAGTTATGTGGTAAAATTAAATAAACCGGTTGAAGTTTCAGTAATTATTTAAGAAAAATGAACCTAGTAAAGAATATATGGGATTTCTTAATTAAATTTATAGCCTCCATTTGGTGGCTATTTATTCCTGTTCTTTTGTTCTTTATATATCTGAAGATAAAAGATTTTTATAAAACCCAAAAAGAGAGAAGAGAAATAGAGTGGTCTCTTCTGGAGGTGATTCCTCCTAAAGAAATTGCTAAATCTCCTAAAGCAATGGAACAAGTATTTACAGCTGTAGATGAAATTTCTGACTGGGCTTCTTTTGAAATGGTGGGAAGAGCTGGAAGCACTCATTTTTTCATTCGAATCCCCAGCGATTACCGTAATTTAATTGAGTCTTCAATATACGCTCAATATCCTGAGGCAGAAATAAACTTGATCCCTGAAGAGAATGATTACAAGAACCAGTTTCCGCCCTCCCTCCCTAATGAAACATATGATATTTGGGGTACAGAGTTTGTTTTAGATAAAGAAGACGGGTATCCAATAAGAACTTACCCCGAATTTATCGGTAAAGACAAAGAAGAAGAAATAGTTGATCCTATTGCAGGTATTACAGAAACCATGTCTAAACTTAAAGGCACAGAAGCAGTTTGGTTACAGATTTTAGTAAAACCAGCCGATGACGAAGAATGGAACGAAGACGCAGAAGATGTTATCGATGAAATCTTGGGGAAGGAAAAAGATGAATCCTCTATATTTAGCTGGATAACTTCCTTAGCATCAGGAGTTGCTGAGTTTATTAATAATCTTTTTAAAGCTTTCCATACTCCACCCAGTTGGTCTTCCAAAGAAGAAGATGATGATAAGGGAGGTAAGGACCTTACCCCTGGAAAAAGAAAAACTATTGAAGCAATTGAAAATAAGATGTCTAAAATTGGTTTTGAAGCGGCCGTTAGGTTTGTATATATAGATAGGAGGGATGCCTTTACTCAATCAAACATATCTAGTGTTGTTGCTTCTCTACGGCAGTTTAATACTAACAACTTAAATGCTTTTACTCAAAATGAAGATATAAAAACAGACACCGAAGGTATATTTAAAGAAAAAACTTTAGAAAGCAGAAAAAAAAGAATTTTTTCAAATTATGTTTCTAATAATTTTCCTGAGAAAACATCAATTTTAAATACTGAAGAACTTGCTACAATATATCACTATCCTTCAACAAATGTAAAATCACCTTTGTTGAAACGTGTTTCTACAAGACGTGGCGGTCCTCCAGCTAACTTACCAGTTCAATAAAATATGAATAATGATATAAACAACGATATAACTCTGATAGGAGAAACAGATTATCGAGATAAAAAAACTAAGTTCGGTATAAAAACTGATGACAGAAGGCGTCACGTATACATTATTGGAAAGACGGGAGTAGGGAAGACCACCCTTTTAGAGAATATGGCAATAGCTGATATTCAGGCTAACAGAGGCATGTGTTTTGTAGATCCTCATGGAGAATCTGCTGAGAATCTTTTGGATTATATCCCTGAAGAAAGACTTGAGGATGTAATTTATTTTGATCCATCTGACACTGAACAACCAATTGGTTTTAACCCATTAGAACAGGTTGCTGATGAGCAACGACATCTTATTGCCTCCGGCATGATGGGGGTGTTCAAAAAAATATGGCCGGATGTATGGTCTACCCGGATGGAGTATATTTTAAACAATACTTTGCTTGCTCTCTTAGAATACCCTGAAGCTACTCTTTTGGGAGTTTTAAGAATGTTCTCTGATAAAAAATATAGAAAAGAGATTGTGAATAATCTTGAAGACCCTGTTGTTAAACATTTCTGGAAGGAAGAGTTTGCAAAATATAGTCAGCAGTTTCAGGTTCAAGCTGTTGCTGCTATCCAGAATAAGGTTGGTCAATTTGTAACCAACCCCCTTATCAGAAATATTCTTGGTCAGAGTAAGTCAGCGATAGATATGAAGAAAGTTATGGATGAAGGGAAAATATTAATTGTTAACGTTTCTAAAGGTAAAATAGGGGAGGATAATATGGCCTTGATTGGAGCTATGGTTATCACCAAACTACAGTTAGCTGCTATGACACGAGCTAAAGAATCAGAAAAAGATTTCCGTGATTTCTTTTTGTATGTTGATGAGTTTCAGAACTTTGCTACCGAGTCTTTTGCCACTATTCTTTCTGAGGCAAGAAAGTATCGTCTTTCTTTAACTCTTGCTCATCAGTACATAAATCAGTTAGTTGATGATGGAAATACTAAGGTCCGGGATGCAATATTTGGAAACGTAGGAACTATCGTTTCCTTTAGGGTTGGAGCTGCTGATGCAGAGTTTTTAGAAAAAGAGTTTGAGCCTGAGTATACTGCTAATGATTTAGTTAATTTATCAAAGTTTCACATCTATATCCGCCTTATGATAGATGGTATGGCTTCTGATCCTTTTTCGGCTAAAACTCTTCCTCCTCGAGAACCATCAACAGATGCTTCTCCTAAGGAAACAATTATTGAATTTACTCGTAGAAAATATGGTACTCCCCGAAGATATGTTGAGAAAAAAATAAGTGAGGAATGGATCTTATCCAAAAAACCTCAGGCAAGTTCTCATAAAAAGGAAAAGTCTCTTAAAGAAACTCTTAGAAAAAAGAATAAGAAAAAGAAAAGCAAGAAAGCAAACTCTAAACCAGATATTGATATAGATGAACTAAAAGGGGTTATAGAAGAAGCTTTGGGTGAAACTCTAGAGGAAGAGAAGGAGAAGGAAGAGAAGTAGTTAATTTTTCTCTGCTCTTTCTACATATTCTCCCGTTTCAGTATTTACTTTTATAATGTCTTCTTTCTCTATAAATAAAGGAGTGCTTATTTTATAACCCGTTTCAATTGTTACTTTTTTATTTCCGCTGTCTGCTGTATTACCCTCTACATTGGGTGGGGCTGCTTTAACTTTGAAATCAATTTTTATTGGTATTTCTATATCTACAATATCCTCTTTGAACTTAATCATTTTTATTTTTAATCCTGGTTTCAGATATTTTTTTGCGTTTCCAATTATTTCAGCATTTAATGGTGTTCGGTTACTAGGATTATCAGGGTCTTTAAACCAGTATTCATCTTTATGATCTTGGTAGTATATAAACTCAGCAGGTATTTTTTTAACGTCCGCTTCCATATATTCTTCGTTTTGCCGAGCGGTTATATCTTTTGTTTTTCCGGTAATTAAGTTTCTTATTTTTAGCTGAACTATAGGTGCTCCTCTTTGTTTTTTTACGTGCGTATAATCAAGTACTGTATATGGCTGCCCATCTTTTATAAAATTAATACCTGGTTTTAAATCTGTGTAACTTAACATTTTATCTGTTTAATTGTTTTTTATAAATATAAATATAAAATTATCTTTTTTCAAATTTGATTTTTTATAATTAAGAAACATAATATATATCAATGGCTAAAAAAAAGAAAAACAATAAAAAAGTTTTTGTAGGGTTATCCGGCGGAGTTGATTCTTCTGTAGCTGCCTTACTTCTTAAAAAGCAAGGTTATGATGTCACCGGAGTCTTTTTAAGATGCTTTAATGTTGATGGTTGTGCAAAACATGATGCAGAAGACGCTCGTCGTGTTGCAGAACATCTTAATATTCCTTTTTATACCTTCGACTTAGAAGAAGAGTACAAACAAAAAGTAGTTAATTATATGATTAAAGAATACCGAGAGGGGTTAACTCCAAACCCTGATGTTGCTTGTAATCGTGAAATAAAGTTTGGACTTTTTATGGACAAAGCTTTGGAGATGGGAGCTGATTATATCGCTACTGGTCATTATGTAAAACTTTTAAAAAAGGAAGAATATTATTCTTTATATATAGCAGAAGATGGTAATAAGGATCAATCCTATTTCTTATGGAAGCTTAATCAAGAAGATTTAAAAAAATCTTTGTTTCCAGTTGGGGATTATCCAAAACCTAAGGTAAGAGAAATAGCCAGAGAAGCTAATCTTTCCACCGCCGATAAAAAAGATTCTCAAGGTATTTGTTTTCTTGGTCAAGTTGATCTCAAGGATTTTTTAAAAGATTATATTCCTCCTTCTAAAGGAGACGTTTTGGACACCAAAGGGAATAAGATAGGAGAGCATGAAGGAGTTCAGTATTACACCATTGGTCAAAGACACGTTGGAGTAGATAACCCTAAATCGTCTAAAAAAGGAGAAACTAAACCTTATTATGTAGCAGAAAAGAACGTGGAAGACAACACTCTTATCATGGCAGAAGGTAAGGACAACCCTGCCCTTTTCAAGGAGAAAATAAATTTAAGAGATATTAATTTCATCCGCCCTATTGAATTTGATGAGCTTAATGTAAAGGCAAGGGTAAGATATCGTCAGCCTCTCTTTGATGCAGTTTTAAAAAATAATGACGGGGATATAAATTTAAAGTTTGAAAATTCTCAGAAATTTATTGCCCCCGGTCAATCTGCTGTATTCTATGCCTCAGATGGTGAGTGTCTTGGTGGGGGAGTGATAAAGTAACAACTAGAGGTTAAAAATTAAATAACTCACCCGTCTGAGTTATTTAATCAATTAACTAATTTGTTTTAAATATATGTTAAAATAAAGAAAGATAAACTAATTAAACAAAAATATGGAAAATATACATAAAAATCTAAAAGAAGAGTTAAAAGAAGCAATGAAGGAGAAGAATAAAGTTAAGGTTTCTGTAATAAGAGATCTATTAACTGCTTTTACTAACAAAGCTGTAGAAACCGGTGAAAAGGCTCACTCTATCTTAGATGATGAAGCGGCCTTGGGGGTGATAAAGAAGAAAGCAAAACAAAGAAAAGACTCAATAGAAAGTTTTAAAGAAGGGGATCGAGATGACTTAGTTAAAAAAGAACAAGCAGAACTTGAAGTTATTGAGGAATACCTCCCAGAACAGCTTTCTGATGATGAGGTTGAAAAAATAATAGATGAAGTAATAAAAGAAACCGGAGCTGAAGATATGTCGGAGATGGGTCAGGTTATGAGCAAGGTAATGGACAAAGTAGGTGCTCAAGCTGAAGGAGGTAAGGTTTCTGATATAGTTAAACAGAAACTTCAATAACAAACCCATAATCATTTAAAAGTGGAGAAGAGTATAAAGCCGCATCAAATATTTTTTACCACCTCGTTCTTCTTTTTAATCGGGGTAGCTTTAAAAAGTATTGGGGCTGGCATTTCTATAATCTTTATAGCCTTGGCAATCGCCGGGGCTTTTTTCTTTTTAAAAAAAGCAAAGGATAAAAATAAATATCTAATATACGCCTTTTTAACAATCTTCATTCTTTTCGGAGCCGTATATTATACGGCTCATGATCTGTCTTTTCAACAAACCGTTCCTCAGTTTAATAAATCAAGGGAGATGACCGGGGTAGTTATGAATGATCCTGAAATAAAGGAGGGATCTTTAGATTTTTATGTAAAGTTTAAGAACACAAAACTTCTTATCAGAACAGATAAATACCCCGAGATACATTATGGGGATAAACTGAGAGTAGTTGGGGAGATTCAAGAACCTTTTTACGAAGGTTATAAAAAGTACCTTGCCAAAGAAGGGGTTTCAGGAATTATGTACTATCCTAATGTAGAAAGGATAGGTTCAGGACACGGTTCATTTATAAAGACCACTCTTTATTCTTTAAAGAATAAAATAGGGGAGGTATATAAAAAAGTAGCTCCACCATTACAAGCTGCTTTTTTAAACGGGATAACCCTAGGTGGTTATGAAGGTTTTAGTGAAAGTTTCAAGAATGCTATGAGTCTAAGTGGTACTACTCATTTAGTAGCTCTTTCAGGGTATAATATAACGATTATTATTGTGGTTTGCACAGCTGTTTTCTTATCTATCTTTTCTAAAAAAACTGCTTATTTTTTAACCACTTTTTTTATCATTGGCTTTGTGATTATGACTGGCGGGGAGGCGTCTGTTGTAAGAGCTGCTATCATGGGTGTCCTGGTTTTATTAGCCCGATCTTCTGGAGGAATGTATGATGTTAAAAACTCAATTATGCTAAGCGCTTTAGTAATGATTATCATAAACCCCAAGGTGCTTGTTTTCGATGTAGGGTTTCAACTTTCTTTCTTGGCTTTATTAGGTATAGTTTACCTTAGAAAACCTCTTGCAAAACTATTAAAACTTAATGAGGGAACCAGTTTTCTTTCCTGGAAGGATAATTTATTAACTACCGCCTCTGCTCAACTTGCTGTAGCTCCCATTCTTATCTCAAACTTTGGGAGTTTTTCTCCCTTATCCTTATTAGCAAACATTACTATTCTTGAGTTAATCCCAGTTACTATGTTTCTAGGGTTTTTAACCGCTGTATTCTCCTTGTTTTCTTATTACGCTGCTTTATTTGTTGGTTGGATTACTATACCACTTCTGTTTTTTGAAACCGGGTTGATAAAGTTCTTTGCTAAAATAAGTGTACCTCTAAGTTTTGACCTCGGAGTGTTTGGAATAACTGCTTATTACTTATTAGTTATAGCTTTTATAAAACATTATGAAAAATATTAATAAAAATCAGTTAGTAGTTTTTATTTTGATTTTGGTATTTTTTGTGCCCACCGTATTTCTGTCTCTTCCAGAAAAAAATCAATCCTCAATATATTTTTTAGATGTTGGCCAAGGAGACTCAGAATTTATCAACATCTCGGGTGTTGATATATTAATTGATGGTGGTCCAGTAGGGGGCGGAGTCATGCACGAGTTATCCAAAGCGATGTCTCCTTTTGATAGATACATTGATTTAATTATTATGACTCACCCTCAGGCTGACCATTTTGGAGGTTTAATTGATGTTTTTAAAAGATACAAAGTAGGCGCTTTTATGTATAACGGTGAAAAAGGTGATAGTTCTGCTTTAAAGGATTTAGAGAAAGCAATATCTGATAACGGATCAAAAATTATTAAACTTCAAGCTGGAGATAGAATAAAATATAAAAATTCAGTGTTTACAGTTTTATCACCAAATAAGAAAATAAATGATCTAAACGAAGCCTCCTTAGTTTTGAAGCTTCAAACCAACGGAACTCAAACCTTATTCACCGGTGATATTGGAGAGAAGATAGAAGAGTTAATCAAAAATAAAGTAGGTGATATCCATATTTTAAAAGTTGCTCACCATGGCTCAAAGTATTCATCTTCTGCCTCCTTTTTAAATGCTGTAGACCCAGAAGTTTCTGTTATTGAAGTAGGCGGGAACAGTTATGGCCATCCCCACAATGAAGTTATTAACAAACTTCGGAAAATAAACAGTCGGGTCTATCGTACTGATTTAGATGGGACGGTGAAAATAAAGATTAGCTCAGGAACCTTAGATATATTCACTTCCAGCTAACGTCTTCTTATGTTAAAATTTTTACTACTATGACAAGAATACTTTCAAAAGATATAACAAACCATGAAGGGGAGGAAATAGAGCTAGCGGGGTGGGTTGATTCCCGTCGTGATCACGGAAAAATAATTTTTGTTGACCTTCGTGACCGTGAAGGAGTTACCCAAATTGTTTTTACACCTGCCGATGAAGAGTTATACAACAAAGCTGATTCTCTTCGTTCAGAATGGGTGGTGAATATAAAAGGAGAGGTAAAAAAACGACCCGAAGGAATGAGAAACCCGGATCTTGATAACGGAGAATATGAGGTAAAGGTTTCTAAACTACAAATAATCACTGAAGCAGAAACCCCTCCTATCTCAGTCTCTGGTGATGGTATGAAGATCGGAGAGGATAAAAGGATGAAGTACCGATATCTTGATCTGAGGCGAAACAGGTTAAACCAAAATATCAGAAAAAGAGGGGAAGTTATGAACTACATCCATAACTATTTAAGTAACGAAGATTTTGTAAACGTTGAAACCCCTGTGTTAGGGAAATCAACTCCTGAAGGTGCCCGAGACTATCTTGTGCCATCTCGTCTCCAACCCGGACTTTTCTACGCCCTTCCTCAGTCTCCTCAACAATATAAGCAGCTTCTAATGGTTTCTGGATTTGAAAAATATTATCAAATTGTGAAGTGTTTTCGAGATGAGGACACAAGAGGTGATCGTCAACCTGAGTTCACCCAAGTTGATATAGAGATGAGCTTTATCAACGAAGAGGATGTTATTTCTTTAATAGAAGAAATGTTTCTTTCTCTAGTTGATAAAATATATCCAGACAAAAAGGTAACCCTTGATTCAGATGGACATATTCCACGTATGACATACAAGGAAGCCTTGGAAAAACATCAAACTGACAGACCTGACGTAAGAAAAGGTAAAGATGATGAAAATGAACTAGCCCCTCTTTTTGTAACTGATTTTCCAGCCTTTGAGAAAAAGGAAGGTAAAGGAGGGAGGTGGGCGGCTGTCCATCATCCTTTCACAATGCCGGATGTTGATAATGTCAAAGAGTTCAAAGATAAATTTGAAGAAGACCCTTCTTCTATTAAAGCTAAGCAATATGACTTCGTTGTAAACGGATATGAGGTTGCGGGAGGTTCAATAAGAATTCATGACCCTAAACTACTATCAGCTGTTTTTGAAATGATAGGTCATAGTAAAGAGAATATAGAAGATCGTTTTGGTCACCTTTTAGAGGCTTTCAAGTATGGTGTGCCTCCTCATGGCGGGGTTGCAGTTGGTTTTGATAGATTAATGATGATTCTTCAAAATGAGCCTAATATTAGAGAAGTAATTGCTTTCCCTAAAACAGGCGATGGCCAGGATCTTATGATGGACGCTCCTGCTGAGGTAGATGAGGAGCAGTTAGAGGAACTACATATCAAAGTCGATAGAGAAGATGAATAAAATAAATAAATTATGAACTTCAAAAAAGAAAAAACATTAGTATTAATAAAACCAGACGGAGTTAAAAAAGGTATCATCGGAGAAATTATCCGTCGTTTTGAGCAACGTGACCTTAAGATTGTTGCTCTAGAAATGTTTGAGCCAACTTCTGAAGATATAGATAACCATTACCCAAAAAGTGAAGAATGGATTAACAGACTAGGTAAAAAAACCTTAAGCACATACAAAAAATATGATATTGATCCTAATGAAGCTTTAGGAACAGAAAATTATAAAGAAATCGGTAAAATGGTTAGAAGCTGGCTTATTGAATACATGACTTCAGCTCCTCTTGTAAAAATGGTGGTTCAGGGAGTTCATGCTATTGACGTTGTAAGGAAGATTGCTGGCCCTACTATGCCGTATGAAGCTGACATGGGAACAATAAGAGGGGATTTCTCAATCGATTCTCCTGCTCTTGCTAATACTGAGAAAAGATCAGTTATGAATATAGTGCATGCTTCTGAAAATCCCGAAGAAGCAGAACATG
>Ga0102934_1002715_pt1 | contig 12153 bp, 9 predicted proteins | sample SalPonR2_A_D1_MG_FD_78175 | JGI IMG/M metagenome (GOLD analysis project Ga0102934, IMG submission 78175) | Salt pond soil microbial communities from South San Francisco under conditions of wetland restoration - Salt Pond MetaG R2_A_D1_MG | ecosystem: Environmental > Aquatic > Marine > Intertidal...
AAAATTACAGATATCGGATCTTGAAGAGAGATTAAAAAATAGAGACCTCGAACTGGATATTACAGATAATGCACTTGATTGGATAGCCGATATAGGGTATGACCCTGCCATGGGAGCACGTCCCTTAAAAAGGGTAATAAATAGTAAAATAGTTAATGAAATATCAAAAATGATTTTAGCTAAAAAATTAAATAAAAATGATATCATTAAAATTGATTATAAGGACAATGAGCTTAAGATAAACAAAAGGGAAACTTAAATTATTGACTTTGTTATTAATGTTGATATAATAATTTTCGTTGGAATATTCTTTTGGGTGCTCTAATTGGACCCCTGACAAGAATGACCTGTGAAGCCCGTCAGGTCCGGAAGGAAGCAGCGGTAGCAGTTATCATTTTGTGTTAGGGTCAATCTGGTTGGAGTGCCCAAAATAATATAAGGGGTATTATGTCTTATCAAGTTTTAGCAAGAAAATATCGTCCGCAGGAATTCTCAGAGGTAGTAGGTCAGCAACATATAGTAAAAACACTTTCTAATTCTATTAAAAATGATCGAATTTCTCAGGCTTATCTGTTTATTGGTCCGAGAGGATTGGGTAAAACATCAATAGCAAGAATTTTTGCCAAGTCTTTAAATTGTGAAAAGGGTCAAACTTTAAAACCCTGTAACAAATGTAATTCCTGTGTTTCTATAACAAATAGTTCAAGTATTGATGTAATAGAATTTGATGCTGCTTCGTATAGGAGAGTTCCGCAGGTTAAAGAAAAAATACTCGATAATATTCAATACAAACCGGTAGAATCAAGGTATAAGATTTTTATTATTGATGAAGTACATATGTTCAGCAAGCATAGTTTTAATGCTTTACTAAAAACTATTGAAGAACCACCTCCTCATGTAATATTTATCTTTGCAACAACTGATTCAGATAAGGTTCCCGAAACAATATCTTCCAGATGTCAGCGTTTTGTTTTTCATAGGATCCCGTCAAAAAAAATAAAAAATCAATTAATCAAGATAGTTGAAAGTGAAGGATTAAAAATTGATGAAGAAGCGGCTGATTTGATAGCGAGAGAATCAGATGGGATAATGCGTGATGCACAATCACTCCTGGATCAGATAATTGCTTTATCCGATGATGAAATTAAACTTGAAGATGTTGAAGTTCTTTCAGGAGCAAGAGAGGGACGGGTTGCTGGTGAGCTGATAAACAAAATAATAAAAAATGATTTTGAAAAAATAGTTAAATATATAAATAAAGTAAATGATGAGGGACTTGATTTTGAACATATAGCTGAAAAATTATTGGATATATACAGAGATTCTTTGATTTTTAATAAAACGAATGGTGATAAACTTGTACTTGAAACTTATGATTATAAATTATTGAAAAAAATTAATAATATATACAGTGAAAGAGATATGACTGTAACAATTGATTTAATTTTAGATTTTTTAAATAAAATAAAAAAGATTAATGAGAAGAAAATACTATTTGAGATGACTATATATAAAATTTTACATGTAAAACATCTTTTTGAGATTAAAGAAAATTTAACCTATAAGAAATCAAAGGAAAATCCTCAGTCCAGTTCAAGTCAATTAAATGAAGAAAGCAAAAAGAAAAATATAGATTGGAAAAATGAATTTCTTAAAATTTCAGAAAAAAAATCTTATGAAACATTAACACCAATACTGGAAAAAGCAAAATATCGCCTTAATAGGAAAGGAATTCTTTATATTGGGTGGGATGACTCTTTTTATTTTCAAAAGGGTAAAGATAATGAGAATAAGATTCTGGAAATATTAAAAGAGATTGATACAGACAGAAAAATGGTATTGTTTGATATTTCAAATAAAAAGAAAAATAAAGATAAAAACGAAAAAGGAAAAAAGAAAGAAACTAAAACTGAAAGTAAAAAAAAAAGTAAAAAAAAAATAATGCCGGATGAAGATATATTAGAATTTAAAAGTAATTTTAGCGGTCAAATAATTGAAATAAAGGAGGATAAATAATGTTTGGTGGAAATATGAAACAAATGATGCAACAGGCTCAAAAAATGCAGAAAAAGATGAAGGAAGAACAGGAAAAGCTTGAGAAAGAAACTATTGAAGCCCAGGCGGGTGGAGGAATGGTTAAAGTAAAAGTTAATGGGAAAAAAGAGATTGTTAATATTGACATAGAAGATGAAGTTATTGATCCTGATGATAAAGAAATGTTACAGGATTTGATACTTGCTGCAGTAAATGAAGCAATAACAAAAATGGATGAACATATTCAGGAAAAAATGAGTGAAATAGCAGGCCCATTTGCCAATTTGTTTTGATTAATAAAATTGAAAAATTAATTAATTTATTAAAAATGTTTCCCGGTGTAGGTGATAAAAGTGCCAGGAGAATGGCATATAATCTTCTAAACCGGGGTGAAAATAAAATAGATCAATTTTCAAAAACAGTTGCAGATTTAAAAAATATAAAAAAATGTAATGTTTGTGGGGTTTTTTCTGAAGATGATTTATGTAAATACTGTTCTTCTTCCTTGAGAAATAGGGATGTTATATGTGTTGTTGAAGAATTCTATGATGTTGAAGCTATAGAAAATACAGGGGTATATAATGGTCTATACCATATACTTGGAGGACACGTATCCCCCGTTGATGGTGTTTTCCTAAAAGATTTAAATATTGATTCATTAATAGAAAGAATTGATGAGAGTATAAATGAAGTTATTATTGCAACAAATCCAAATCTTGAAGGAGAGGCTACAGCTAATTATCTGAGAGATCTGCTGGATGGCTATGATATTAAAATTTCTAAACTTGCAACAGGACTTCCCATGGGGGGAGATTTGAGCATACTAAATTCTACGACAATAAAAAATTCTTTAAAAAATAGATCGAATAATTAAATACCCAAATTTTCTTTAAATATCAATTAATATTGTTTGATAAAATAGTTTATTATTATATAATGAAATTGAGGTATAAATGGAACTATTTTATCATATTTTAGAATCTATACGAGAAGGGTTTTCCCATCATATTATTTTTAGTTTGGGGTTACTTTTTATTTCAGGGTTTTTTTTAGAACAAATTGTTCTTAAATTTAAACTTCCTTCAATTACGGGATATATTCTTGCAGGAATCATTATTGGAGATTCAGTACTTGGTTTAATCCATCCAACAAACAGTCAGCAGCTCCATCTCATATCTGAAATAACCCTTTCTTTAATTGCAGTTATAATTGGTGCCGAATTTTCAATTAAAAAATTAAAAAAATATGGGAAAAATATTATTATTTTGACTTTATTCCAGTTATTTTTCACTTTTGCTTTTATTTCATTTTTTCTTTATATTGCTAAGATGCCTTTATATGTTTCTCTACTTCTGGGAGCAATTGGAGCGGCAACAGCACCAGCTGCAGTTGTGGTTATAGTAGAACAGATGAGAGTCAGAGGAGATTTTATAGATTATCTTTATGGAATTGTAGCACTGGATGATGCAGGAACTGTTATTCTTTTTTCAATTACATTTGCATTTTCATCTTCAATTATAAGTGGAGTAAATTTACATTTAACACATTCTTTATATTCTGCATTTGAAGAGATCTTTGCATCTATTTTTATTGGATTTATTGGTGGAATAGCTATACATTTTCTTACTATAAAAAAGAGAAACTGGAATCAAATAAAAATTATATCACTTGGTGTAATTTTTATTGTTACTTCTATTTCAATAACACTTAAATTGTCACCCCTGATAACTAATATGATGATTGGATTCATGATTGTAAATATAAATGATAGAAATCTCAGAATATTAAAAATTTTAGAACCTATTACACCTCCTTTATACGCACTTTTTTTCGCAATTGCAGGTGTTGAATTAAATCTATCAATATTTTCAAATTATAGAGTACTATTCCTTGCATTCATTTTCATTTTTATGAGGTTTTTGGGTAAATATTTTGGAATTTATTTACCTGCTATGATGTTTAACATGAAAAATAATATAAAAAAATATCTTGGACTTTCTTTGTTACCACAGGCTGGAGTTGCTATAGGACTTGCAATATTTGTCAGAACATCACCGGTGGTAGCAAAAGCTTCTACTGCAATAACCTATCAAATTTCAGAAATGATAAATATAATTTTGGTAGCTGTAGTAATCAATGAATTACTGGGCCCTCCTATAGCCAAGTATGCTATAAACAGGGCTTTTAAAAGGAGATAATATGGAAATTATTGATTATATTAAAATGGAATCCTGTGAGGTTGATTTAAAAGCTAAAAATAAAGATGAAGCTTTAAAAAAAATAGCTGAAATTATTGGAAGAGCAGAAATATTGGAAGATATTGAAAATGAAAATATATATCAAGCTTTAAAAAAAAGAGAAGAAACAGGAACCACGGGATTTAAAAATGGTATTGCAATTCCGCACTGTCAAATGGATGAAGTTGATGAATTTGTAATTGGGCTGGCTATTTCAAAAAAAGGCATAGATTTCGAATCACTTGATGGTGAAAAATCTAATATTTTCTCTATAATTATAGGACCCAAAGGCCAGCAGAAGACTCATTTACAGTTACTTGCAAAAATATCAAATGAACTCAAGAAAAAATCAGTTTGTGAGGAACTTGTTAATTCAAATACAAAATTAGAGTTATATGAAAATTTTATTCGAAATTCATCAATTGATAATTATAATTTGAAAAAAGGAAAAGATAAATTGATGATATTAGTTGTCAGTGAGGAAGAACTTCTTCAGGATATTACAGAAATATTCTTGCAGTTTGATATTACACAGGCAACTATAATGGAATCAAAACAGATGGAAAATATTTTATCTGATATACCACTGTTTATGGGATTTTTTGATTTTACTGGCTCTAAGAGTTTTTATAATAATATTATTTTTGTAAAAATAAATGAAAAGAAAATAAACGCTGTGATTGACAGTATTGAAGATATCGTTGGAGATTTAGAAAATTATAGAGGCCTGTCACTTTTTGTTATCGATCTTATGTATAGTAAAGGTGTAATTTAATTTTTATTTATAATTGCATCCATCTCAAATTATTGACACTTTTTATTATATATGATATATTTTCTTTATAAATTAAAAGGAGATTTTTATGGATATTAAGTTAAAAAATAAAAAAATATCAAATGAGAATCCTTTTTTCTTAATAGCAGGTCCCTGTGTTATTGAAAATGAAAAAATGATTATGGAAACTGCTGAATATATGAAAAAAGTGACTGATGAATTAGATATATTTTATGTTTTTAAAAGTTCTTATGATAAGGCTAATCGCTCTTCAATTAATAGTTTTCGAGGTCCCGGTATAGAAAAAGGTCTTAGAATACTTGAAAAAGTAAAAAAGAGATTTGATTTACCAATTTTAACGGATGTTCATTCTCCTAAGCAGGCAAAAATTGCTGCAGATATAGTTGATATTATTCAAATTCCAGCTTTTTTATCAAGGCAAACAGATCTTTTAGTTACTGCAGCTAAAACAGGAAAAATAATTAATATAAAAAAGGGGCAGTTTTTAGCTCCATGGGATATGGAAAAAGTAATTGAAAAAGTAGAGTCAGTTAATAATAAAAAAATTATACTAACTGAACGAGGAGCTTGCTTTGGTTATAATAATCTTGTTTCTGATCTTACTTCACTTGTGATAATGAAAAATCTGAAATATCCTGTTGTTTTTGATTCAACTCACAGCGTTCAAAGACCAGGGGGGCTTGGAGATAGAAGTGGCGGCAACCGGGAAATGGCATATCCACTTTCTAAGTCAGCTTTAAGTATTGGAATTTCAGGATTGTTCATGGAAGTACATCCTAATCCAGAAGAAGCCAAGTCAGATGGTCCCAATATGTTATTTTTAAAAGATATAAAAGAAATATTATTGAATTTAAGTAAAATTGATACTTTAATCAAAAAGGAAAGTATATGAAGAAAATTGCTAAAAAAGTACTGGATATTGAGATTAAAGAATTAAAAAAATTGTATAAAAGAATAAATGATGATTTTATTAGAGCTGTAGAAATGATAAATAATATTGATGGTAGTGTAGTGGTTACAGGAATGGGTAAATCCGGATTAATTGGGAAAAAAATATCAGCAACTCTTGCAAGTACAGGGACTCCTTCTTTTTTTGTACATCCAGCTGAAGCTTCACATGGTGATTTGGGGATGATAAGAAAAAAAGATATCGTTCTTGCAATTTCTAATAGTGGAAATACAGAAGAACTTATAGGGATATTACCATCTATTAAAAGAATGGGATTATCAATAATTGCAATGACCGGGAATAAAAATTCTGAACTTGCAAATCATAGTGATGTTATACTTGATATATCTGTAGGAGAAGAAGCCTGTCCTCTTGATTTAGCACCAACAGCTTCTACGACCAACACTCTGGTTTTAGGAGATATGCTTGCAATTACTCTTTTAAAGGTTAAGGGCTTTAAAGAAGAGGATTTTGCATTATATCATCCAGGAGGTACTCTCGGTAAAAAGCTATTATTAAAAGTTGAAGATATTATGTTAACAGGCAGTGATATACCCCTTGTTAAACCTGATATGAAATTAAAAAACGCTATAATTAATGTTATGATCCCTAAAAATGAGGGTGGTCTTGTTATAGTAAATGACAGGGATATATTACTGGGTATTTATACAGATGGTGACTTCAAGAGAACACTTGAGAAATATGGAGAATTAAAAAATCTACAGATGAAAGATGTAATGACAGAGAATCCTAAAACAATAAAAAAAGATCGAATGGCGGAATATGCTTTAAAAGTAATGGAAGATAACAATATCTCAATTCTGGTTGTGGTGGATGACAGTAAAAAAGTTGTCGGTCATATTCAAATGAAAGATTTATTGAAAGCAGGGGTTGTATGACTTTTGAAGATGCTTTAAGAAAAATAAAAATGGTTTTATTTGATGTTGATGGTGTTTTAACTGACGGTAAAATTTATCTTGATAGAAATGGTTTTGAATATAAAAGTTTTAATGCAAGAGATGGACTGGGCATGAAAATGTTAATGGATAATGGTATTGTATGTGGTATCATAAGTGGAAGAGATTCTGAATCTGTTAATATTAGAATGAATGAACTTGGGATAAAAGAAGTTTATCAGGGAATAAAAAATAAACTAAAATTGTATGAAGAATTAAAAGAAAAGTATGAGTTAAAGGATGCTGAAATAGCTTTTGTGGGGGATGATATTCCCGAAGTTAAAATATTTAAAAAAGTAGGGGTTGCCTTTTCTGTTTCAAATGCTCATAAAATTGCAAAAAACCATGCAGATTATGTAACAAATAATAATGGAGGCATGGGTGCTGTCAGAGAAGTCTGTGATCTTATTTTAAAGTCAAAAGGTATTAAACTTTACGTACCCGAAAATTAATTGGTTAATCAAATAAATATAATTATATTGAATTGATATAAAAGGAGGACAGGATTATGGCAAAATTGCCCAAATATTATGGAGGAAAAGAAACAGAAAAAGAGCTACAGAAATTTTGGGAAAAAGAAGGAATATATAAATATAAACCGGAATCGGATAAACCGGTATTTTCTATAGATACACCACCGCCTACTGTTTCAGGCAAACTGCATATTGGACATGTATTTTCATATACTCAAGCTGAAATAATAGCAAGATTTTACAGAATGAAGGGATATAATGTTTTCTATCCTTTTGGATTTGATGATAATGGGCTACCTACAGAAAGATTGGTAGAAAGAGAAAAGGGAGTTAAACCCGAAGATATGGATAGGAAGGATTTTAATAATCTATGTCTTGAAGTATCAGAGGAAGTAGAGAATGATTTTAAAAATCTCTGGCAGAGTTTGGGTTTTTCAACTGATTGGAGTCAGCTTTATTTGACAATTGATGAGAGCTCCCAAAGAATATCCCAAAGGTCTTTTATTGACCTGTATAATAAAGGATATATTTACAGGAAAAAAAGTCCTGCACTATACTGTCCTAAATGTCATACAACTGTAGCACAGGCAGGAACCGAGAGTAAAGAGAGTCCATCAAAATTTGTTGATATTAAATTTGAGATTGAAAATGGAGAAGAATTAATAATTTCTACAACACGCCCGGAGCTATTGCCGGCTCTTGTAGCAGTTTTTGTTCATCCCGAAGATAAAAAATACACAAATTTAATCGGTAAAAAAATTAAACCACCTCTTTTTGATATAGAAGTTGAAATAAAAGAAGATCCTAAGGTTGATATGGAAAAGGGTACAGGCGCAGTTATGTGCTGTACTTTTGGTGATACTACAGATGTTGAATGGTTTCTTGAACATAAATTGGAGTTAAGACAGGCTATTGATGAAGATGGTATAATGAATGAAAAAGCAGGTAAATACAGCGGTTTAACAATAAAGGAAGCAAGAAAAAATATTATTGAAGATTTAAAAAGACAGGATTTTATAGTAGGAGAGAGAAAAATACAGCATCCTGTTAATTTACATGATAGGTGTGGACATGAAATCGAATATATTGTAAAAAATCAGTGGTTTATAAATATCATGGATCATAAAGAAGAATTAAAAAAACAGGGCAATAAAATTAACTGGCGTCCTGAATTTATGAAAAGCAGATATGCAAATTGGGTTGAAAATCTTAAATGGGATTGGAATATTTCGAGACAGAGATATTATGGAGTTCCTTTTCCACTCTGGTATTGTAAAGAGTGTGGTGAAGTAATATTACCTGAAGATACAGAACTTCCAATTAACCCATTAAAAGATAAACCAAGTAAAAAATGTAATAATTGCGGTTCAAAAAATTTTGTACCGGAAAAAGATGTAATGGATACATGGGCTACTTCTTCAGTTACTCCTCAGATTAATGGAAAATGGAAAGAAAAAGATGATAGAATGGATGGCATCTTTCCCATGAATTTAAGACCACAGGCGCATGATATAATAAGAACATGGGCTTTTTATACAATTGTTAAATCTTTTTATCATCACGAAGATATTCCCTGGAAAAATACAATGATTTCCGGGCATGTTTTAGCAAAAAAGGGAGCTAAAATTTCTAAATCAAAAGATAATGCTCCTTCAACACCTCAGGAATTAATTGATCAGTATTCTGCAGATCCTGTAAGGTACTGGACTGCTGGGGCGAGACTTGGAAGAGATGCTGAATATTCTATCGAGGTTATTGAAGATGGTAGAAAATTAATCAATAAAATATGGAATGCTATTAAATTTTCAATAATGAATTTGAAAGGATTTGAAAAAGGACAAAAAGGTCCAAAAAATACAATTGATAAATGGATTTTACATAGATTATCTGAAACTATTAAAACAGCAACTGATTATCTTGATAAATATGAATTTGGATTGGCTTTAAATGTAATTGAAGATTTTTTCTGGAAAGACTTTTGTGATAATTATATTGAGTTGAGTAAACAGGTATTTTTTAGAGGAGAAGAAAAACAAAAAAGAGGCAGCCAGGTTGTTCTTTATAAAGTTGCATTTGGGATTTTAAAGTTATTTTCGCCTTATTTACCTCACTTAACAGAAGATCTGTATCAAAGATTTTTTAAACAGTTTGAAGAAGAAAAATCTATTCATATTACTAAATGGCCTGAATATAATAAAAATTTAATAAATGAAGAAGCTAATTATGAAACTAGTAAAATTCTTGAATTTGTTGAATTAATCAGAAAAGCTAAATCCGAAAATAATCTTTCCTTAAGACATCCCATAGAAAAAATTAGATTTGAAAATGATTATAAAGATGTTGATCTTAATAAAGCAATGGATCAGATATCATTTTTATTATGGATTAATAAAGTGGAAGAAGATTTTGAACCGGATTACGAATCGGAATCGGAAAATGGAAAAATCCATCTATATATTAAATGGGGAGAAAAATAATATATTAAATGAAAAAAAATTTTAGTTTTAATAAGAATAAAAAGACTCTTTTTAAAGACCTCAAAAAAGAGTCTTTTTATAATAATTTTAACCAATTTAAAAAAATTCGAAAAAAAGAAGCTGTATTTGAAAATATTCCTGAATTTTTAGATGACAGGCTAAAAAATTATTTAAACAGTAACAATATAGAGAAGCTTTATTTACACCAGTATAAAGCTATTAATAAAATAAAAAACGGTAAAAATATAGTTGTGGTTACTCCTACAGCAAGTGGAAAAACTTTATGTTACAATTTGCCGGTATTTGATGAAATACTAAAGGGTGATGGGAAAAAGGCCCTCTATTTATTCCCAACAAAGGCTTTATCACAGGATCAGTTAAGCGAGATTCAATCAATTATAACTTTTCTTGATGAAACAATAAAAAGTTATACTTTTGATGGTGATACACCATCAAAAATTAGAAATATTGTTAAGGAAGCAGGGGATGTTGTAATAACAAATCCTGATATGCTGCATCAGGGTATTCTGCCAAATCATACTAACTGGGTTAATCTTTTTGAAACATTAAAATATGTAGTTATAGATGAAATGCATCAATATAAAGGTGTTTTTGGGTCACATCTTGCAAATGTTTTAAGACGTTTAAAAAGAATTGCACAATTTTATGGAACTAAGCTGCAGTTTATATTTGCTTCTGCAACTATTGCGAATCCAAAAGAATTAGCCGAAAAATTAATAGATGAAGATGTTGATTTAATTGATGAAAATGGAGCTCCTTCTAAGAAGAAAAATTTTTTGGTTTATGATCCACCGGTTATAGATAAAAATATTGGTATTCGTAAATCATCTCTTAAAGAAGCAGTAAAAATTGCAAAATTTTTTCTTGAACACGATCTCAAAGGGATAGTTTTTTTAAGAAGTAGAATAAAAGTTGAATTGTTTCTATCATATATAAAAAAATATGCAAAAAGTATTGGAATATCGCCGGGCAAAATTTCTTCATATAGAGGAGGGTATCTCCCAAAAGAAAGAAGAACAATAGAAAAAAAATTAAAGAATGGTGATATTTCTTTAATTATAAGTACAAATGCTCTCGAACTTGGAATTGATATTGGCACGCTGAATTTTTCAATAACAGTTGGGTATCCAGGGAGCATATCCTCTGTATGGCAGCAGGCGGGGCGGGCTGGAAGAGATAAGGCTGATGCATATTCAATTTTTGTATGTACTGCAGCCCCACTGGATCAGTATATTGCGAAAAAACCGAAATTCTTATTCGAAAAAAATGTGGAAAAAGCAATAATTGACGCAAATAATCCATATATTTTAACCTCACATTTGAAATGTGCTGCTTTTGAACTTAATTTTGATAAGGACGAGATATTTGGTTTGCCTGAAACTCAGGATATACTCTCTTATTTTCAGGATGAAAATGTTATAAAATATAATAACGGGAAATGGTACTGGACCGATGATACATATCCAGCAGAGGAAGTGAGTTTAAGAAGTGCTGTCATGGACAATTTTGTTATTGTCGATACTACTGAGAATGAACATAGAATTATAGGAGAAGTAGATTTTTTTAGTGCATCTACTACTATTTATGAAAAAGCAATATATATACACAGAGGAACTCAATATGAAGTTGAAAGACTGGACTGGAAAAATAGAAAAGCCTATGTTAAAAAAGTTAATGTAAATTATTACACCGATGCTGAAATAAAAGTTAAGATTAAAATCCTTGATAGAATCGAAAACAAACAAAATATTATAGGATTTGGAGAGATAAATGCAACTACAATACCAACTATTTATAAAAAAATTAAATTTTTTACACATGAAAATATCGGTTGGGGAAAGATTAGATTACCGGAGGTTGAACTCAATACAACATCATGCTGGTTCAATTTTGATGAAAAAATAATAGATGATTTAAAACTCACAAAAAATCAATTTGGGATATCTTTAAAAGGTCTTGCATATTTATTACGAAATTTAATTCCTCTATATGTCATGTGTGATATAAATGATATTAAAGTTAAATCAAAAATTAAAGATCCAAATTTTGATAAACCAACTGTATATATTTATGATAATTATCCTGGTGGTATTGGTTTAAGCGAAAAGATAATTGAGGAATATAAGACTATATTTAGTGATGCACTGGATTATATTAAAAAATGTGAATGTTCAAGTGGTTGTCCTTCCTGTATAGGTCCTGTTGAAGTT
>Ga0102934_1002716_pt1 | contig 12153 bp, 8 predicted proteins | sample SalPonR2_A_D1_MG_FD_78175 | JGI IMG/M metagenome (GOLD analysis project Ga0102934, IMG submission 78175) | Salt pond soil microbial communities from South San Francisco under conditions of wetland restoration - Salt Pond MetaG R2_A_D1_MG | ecosystem: Environmental > Aquatic > Marine > Intertidal...
AAAGAAAAAGATGTTCTTCATAAAAACCTCGAAAAAACTTTGGTGTTTCTATTTTTCGCTGGGATTGTTTACCTGTCTGTTTATAGCTATTTTCACCTTCCAATAATAGACTTTAGGCCTTATGATATAGGAACCTATATACCGGATGAGATGGAAATTCCAGAGGACGCTCCTGTAGATGAATATAAGACAACTCTTATCTACAGAAACAAAATCACAGATAAAGAGAGTCGTTTTAGTGTTAAAGATTATCCAGGGGATACGGCAGTTTGGGAATTTGTAGAAAGTGAGTCAGAACTTGTAAGTAAGGGGTATGAACCACCTATTCATGATTTTGTAGTAGCTGATCAGAATGGAAATGATGTGACAGATCATATTCTCGGCAGCGGGGATTATAGTCTTCTAGTGATATCTCATGATTTGAATCTCGCTGATTCAGCATATCTGGCAAAACTGAATAGCTGGGTGAAACTTGATCGTTTTGCAAATGATTTAGAGGTGTATCCCATAACATCTACTACAACTGCTGAAATTGAAAAGTTAAAAGAGAAATGGCAGTTGAACTATGATTTTTTTACGGCTGATGAAATAATGCTCAAAACCGTAATAAGATCTAATCCTGGTTTTGTCTTGATAAAGAACGGAACTATAATTGGTAAATGGGCCAAACGAGATTTTCCAGAATTAGAACATTGGAATTCCGATTGGCCTGAACTAGTTGATCAGGACCCCTTAGAATATGATCCGGGGATGGCGATGTTAATAGAAAATGGGGTAATGGAGAATCCGGACTGGAACATCATTCGTTTTGATAAATCAGCTACCAGGACTGTCTCGGAAGAATCGCATAATCAAATTGAACAAAAAAACTGGCTCATATTTATTCTCACTGTGTTATTTATTGTTTCAATTTTACAATTAATCCCTAACAGAACAAGATACAATCGTGGTTAATTGGATTATCGGCAAGATACTATACGGACTTGGGGTTCTTTGGGGTGTTGTGACACTTGTATTTTTCCTTTTTCACGTTTTGCCCGGTGACCCAGCAAGAATGATGCTTGGGCAACGTGCGGATCTTCGCTCAATAGAGAGGATTAATACAGAACTGGGCTTAGATCGACCAGTATCCCTTCAGTACTTGCGTTACATAAATGATTTATCACCCCTGTCTTGGCATAATTTCAGTGACCCTGATAACTACTTTTACCTAAACAGTAACCGTCTTGATAAAGCTATACCTCTATTAAAATTCGGGCATAATTCAGGAATTGTTCTGAAAAAACCTTATTTAGGGGTTAGTTTCCAAAACCGGACTCCGGTTCATATATTAATTGGGGATGTTTTACCAAATACACTCTTGCTTGCAACTGTCGCAATTATCTTTGCAAGTTTCTTTGGAGGATTATTAGGAATTATAGCCGCAATGGTTAAAAATTCGGCACTTGATAAATTTGTACTTTTCATAAGTGCCATTGGAATGTCTTTACCCTCTTTTTTTTCAGCGATATTATTTGGCTGGATCTTTGCTTTTGTCCTTGCTGAGCATACGGGGTTAAATCTTACAGGAAATATTTATGAGATAGATGATTTTGGGAACGGTAAAGTGCTGCGGTTGAAAAACCTTATATTACCTGCATTCACGTTGGGTATACGCCCTCTATCTATAGTTGTGCAGCTTACCCGCAATTCACTTCTTGAGGTTCTAAATCAAGATTATATCAGGACCGCCCGCGCAAAGGGCTTAGGCTTTTTGCGAGTATTAAGGAAACATGCCTTAAGAAATTCGCTGAATCCGGTTATAACTGCTGTAAGTGGTTGGTTTGCATCACTTATGGCAGGCGTGGTATTTGTTGAATACATTTTTGGATGGAAAGGACTGGGCTATCTCATAGTGGATGCACTTAATCAATATGATATGCCCGTAGTATTGGGATCAGTAATTACAATTGCCACAATATTTGTCTTGGTTAATATTTTTGTTGATCTGATCTATTCACTTTTAGATCCACGTATACGTTCTTTATAAGTATGAATTATTCTTATATTTACTTCATTATAAATGATAAACTAGACATCGATTATGAGAAAAAAAATTGTAGCTGGAAACTGGAAAATGAATACGGAATTACAAAATGGACTGGAGTTAGCGCGCTCAGTTGAAGAGCATGGAAAAAACCTCGAAAGCGATGCGCTATTAATTATAGCTCCGCCATTTACTCATCTGGCTAAGATTAATGAGGTGATTCAAAGTGTAAAACTTGCCTCCCAGAATTGTGCATCAGAGGAGAAAGGGGCTTATACAGGAGAAGTTTCGCCAGATATGCTTAAGTCTGTTGGCGTGGAATATGTAATATTAGGTCATTCCGAACGGAGATCTTATTACCAGGAAGATAACACATTGATCAATAAAAAGATAAAACTTGCACTTGCTAAAGGGTTGAAACCCATTTTTTGCTGCGGGGAGGCATTAAATGACCGCGAGGAGGGCAGACTTTTTGATGTAATTAGAAAGCAGGTAGAGGTTGGTCTCAAAGATGTGTCCCCATCGGAATTGGACCAGGTGATAATTGCTTATGAACCAGTCTGGGCAATAGGAACAGGAGTTACTGCCACCCCAGAACAAGCACAGGAAATGCATCATTTCATAAGGAGTCTCATAAAGGAACTATATGATGCAAATATTGCTGATCAGACTACATTGCTTTATGGGGGAAGTTGTAAACCTGGCAATGCCAGGGAATTGTTTGCCAATCCGGATGTTGATGGAGGTCTGATTGGTGGCGCTTCATTAAAAGCAGAGGATTTTATTCAAATCGCAAATTCTTATTGATAATGGAAATGGAGGTATGATGAGATACCTGCAATACACATTTTCCGGGATTAAGGATGCTGAAAGGGCTGAACAATTGATCGCAGAATTGTTGGCACTATCATTTGAAGGCTTTTTAGAAGAGAAGGATCGAATTACTGCGTATATTCGGGAAGATAATTATCATCGTGATATGAAGCAATTTATAAGTGAATTACCAAGCGAATTTCATGAATATAAATTAAGCATTCAGCATTTAGAGGAGATTAACTGGAATTCCGCTTGGGAAAAAAGTTTTCAACCAATTACGATTGCGGATCAAATTTATCTGCGGGCCCCTTTTCATGCCCCCAATCCAGAAGCTAAGTATGACCTGGTAATTGAACCAAAAATGTCTTTTGGTACCGGCCATCACCAAACGACCCGTTTGATGATGGAAGCTATGTTAGGTGTCAATGTTGATAAGAAGGTTGTCTTGGATATGGGAACAGGTACCGGAGTATTGGCAGTTTTCGCCTCATTACTTGGGGCTGAAAGAGTACTCGGACTGGACATTGATAATTGGTCCCTGGAAAATGCAAGGTATAATGTCCTGAATAATTCAGTTGGTAAAATTCAAATTGATAAGAGAGATAATAGTATCTGGGAAAGTCATAAATTTGATATTGTTTTAGCCAATATTAATAAGAATGTCCTTCTGAAAGATCTCAAATATTACAAGTCGGTTCTTACCTCCTCAGGTATTATTATAATTAGTGGTTTATTAGGATCTGATCTGTCCGTCATTGAGAAGGAAGCATTTAACGTAAACTTAAACATTAAAGATATTCTCAGAGAAGACGAGTGGATTGCTCTAATATTGACTAAATAATAAAAAATTTTACTACGACTTGCTGTAGATTAAAGAATTGCTTATGATTCATTTTTATCGTCTGCTCTTAATAGCGATCATCAGTCTACCAATGAGTCATCTTTCAGCCCAGTACCTGGAATCTTTTTCCCAGGATACAGGAAAATATATTCAGGAACTTGATCAGCTTTTTGGTAATTTGCTTTCCGATAAGGAGGAGGAGGTTTATGAAAATTTCACAGTAATATGGGATTCACTTGAGCATCATAACCGCGCAGCCATAATGCAGGTTTCTGAATTAATGCTTCAACGAGATTGCAGGGCCAGACCGTATTTTGTATCTTTTCTTGAAATTCTTAATTCCTTCATTCGCAACAAAAAGACAGAACTGGGATTCAATGAATGGATTAGTGGGTATCGGATTTTTCTGTCAGATGAGAAAACTTTGCTGAAACAGATTCGTAATCTTCAAGAGACAACATTATCGGTTTTATCGGAGAATAAATTGTATGAATCCGTATCATTGGAATGGCGGTTGGGTGCCAGGAACTTTCACTTCAGTTCAAAAGGTGGTCAGTTGAGAATAGTAACAGAGGGAACCAACTTAACGTGTCATTCTGCAGGAGATAGTATTTACATAACAGATGTATATGGATATATCAATCCTGTGAATACTTTTTTTATTGGCTCTCACGGAAAAGTATATTGGAAGCATGTTGGCTTCGAATCAGATGAGACTTTTGCTGTCCTTGATCAATATAAAATTGATCTTCGATCGCCAGGTTATAGTGCAGATTCAGTGCTGCTTACACATGGAGAAATATTCTCGAAACCTGTTCTGGGAAGAATAGAAGACAAAGTTAGTGCATATAAGAATCCGGAGCAGGCAAAGTTTCCTAAATTTTTTACATATCAAAGTACCTATGAGATCAATGATTTAACGGAAGGAATCAATTTCAGGGGAGGGTTGTCTCTCCAGGGTGCCAATCTTGCAGGAACTGGGACTGAAACGGATGTTGCCAGATTGGAAATTCATAGTAAAGATACCCTTCGCGTTAGGCTTAAATCCAATTTGTTTCTCTTCAATAATAGAACGATACGAAGTAATCATTCGCAGGTTTCCATATTCATCGAACAGGATTCTATTTACCATCCGGATCTCGTATTTGTATACCAGATCCCGGAACAGGAGATGCGTCTTACAAAATCTGATGTGTATACCTCTCAGGGACCTTACGCAAACACATACCATAATGTGGATATGAATTTCGATGAATTGTATTGGAAGCGGGATAAGCCGGTAATGCGACTTCAACCAGCATTAGGTACGTCTATTGGTCGTGCTTTCTTTGAATCAAATGATTTTTTCAACTATAAATTCTATAATAGCCTGCAGGGGATGGATTTTCAAAATCCATTGGCTATGCTTTGGATGTATGCAAATGACTTGAAAAGAAAGACTTTTCCAGTAAAATCCTATGCAGTTTACCGGGGCGTTGCACCCTATCAGATAAGGCATCAGCTGATGAATTTATCCAAGATGGGATTTGTGTATTTTGATGATGAGGAAGATCAGGTAACATTAAGGGATAAATTATATGATTTCATTGATGCTAGTTTGCAAAAGAATGACTACGATGTAATAAGGTTCATTTCAAGAACCGAATCCAGGGAGTACAATGCATCATTGAATCTGCTAAATAAAGATCTAATAATAAATGGAATACCTAATATCTTCCTGAGCGATTCTCAAAATGTGAAACTGGTGCCCGAAGATAATCAAATCATAATGAAGCGAAACAGGGATTTCCAATTCAGTGGTTCTATTGATGCTGGTCTCTTCAAGTTTCATGGTCAGAACTTTTTCTTTGAATATGATAGTTTTAAAATCAATTTGCAGGATATAGATTCATTGGAGCTTACTGCAAAAGCCGGCAAAAAGGATGAATACGGAAATGAAATGATGACAAGTATTGATAATAAAGTAGAGCAAATCACCGGAGAGTTATTGATCGATGCACCTTCGAATAAATCAGGATTGGAGAATTATCCAAAATACCCGGTTTTTACAAGTCGTGAGAATTCTTTTATATATTTTGATGAAAAGACTATACAGGATGGGGTTTATAACAGAAATGTGTTTTATTTTGAATTATTCCCCTTTTCTATAGACAGTCTTGATAATTTTACTCGCGACGCTCTGAAACTGGAAGGCACATTCGTTTCAGCAGGCATTCTGCCTCCCCTGGAGCTGGAAATGTCTTTGAGACCAGATAACTCTTTGGGTTTTTATTTGCAAACTCCCGAGGAGGGACTTCCTGTCTTTGATGGTAAAGGAATATTTTACGAGGATTTAGAAATGAGCAGTAAAGGACTGCATGGATACGGTTCGCTGGATTATCTTACGTCCACAACCTGGTCTGATGATTTCCTTTTTCACCCCGATTCTGTGCTTACAACTTCCAGAAGATTCCTGGAACGTGAGGAGGAGAGTCCGGTGAGCTTTCCGTATGTGGAAAATTCGGTTGCCGAAATCAGGTGGTATCCCCCTAAAGATGTGATGAATATAAATAGAGTTGAAAAGACCTTTACCATATTCAATGATAGTATTTATTTTGGAGGTGATTTAGCGTTAACACCAGCAGGGCTGAGGGGAACAGGGCCACTGGCGCTAAAAGATGCACGCATAGAATCTTCAGCTTTTAAATTCCTTGCTCAAGAGATCATTGCAGATTCGGCAGGTGTTATGCTTAAAGCTTCTTCAGCGGAGGAATTTGCATGGATAACCGAAAATGTCAGAATTCATATACAATTAAGGGTACGTCAAGGAGAATTCCATGCTAATAAGGATTTTACTACAGTTTCATTTCCACAAAATATGTATGAAACTAGATTAGATCATATGACCTGGGATATGGATAATCAGGAAGTCGAAATGCAGCAGAAAGAGTTGTTGGAAGAAAACAGGGTGGATATTGGAATTGATACAGTAATGACCAACGGACCTACATATTTGTCGTTACATCCTCAGCAGGACTCTCTGAGATTTGTTGCCCCCCTTTCAATATACAACTACGCAGAAAGAGACTTGAATGGGAGGGATGTTCCGTTTATTCAAATTGGTGATGCTTACGTATTTCCTTATAATGGTAATGTAAGCATAGAGGAAAAAGCAAAGATGGATGTGTTAAAGAAGGCGAAAATCCTGGCCAATACCGAAAGTCGATATCATTTATTGAGGGAAGCAAATATTAGAATTAAATCTCGTAATTACTATAGTGGGTCTGCTACTTACGATTATGAGGATGAGTTTGGAAATATTTATCCATTCAGATTAGAGGAGGTCGAAATGGATACTTCAATCGAAACCAGGGGGCGTGGGAGTGTTACAGAACTGGACAGCTTTATGTTAAGCCCTTACATGGCATACCAGGGAGAGATCCGGATGTTTGCAGATAATGAACTGCTTACTTTTGCAGGTGGAGTGAAATTGACACACGATTGCCCGATAAATAAACAATGGTTAAAATTTGAAACTGAAATAAATCCGGATAGTATTATGATTCCGGTAGACCCAAGAATGCAGAATGTAAATCTGAATAATATCTATGCCGGAACACTGATTGCTAGAGATTCTACCCACATTTACCCCACTTTCTTTTCTGGTAGAAAAGACTACTTTGACAGAAATATCACTTATGCTGACGGATATCTCTATTACAATAAGACTGAAGAGAAGTATGAGCTGGCATCATTAGCGAAACTTGAGGATCATGCAGCAGCGGGAAATTACCTTACACTTAAAACCGATTCCTGTCATCTTTATGGAGAAGGAATCATTGATATGAATTTAAATTATGGAAAGGTGGATTTGGTAACAGTTGGTAATGTAGTGCATAAAACGAGATCCAATAGACTGAATATGCATGTAATGCTGGGGCTGAATTTCTTCTTTAATAAAGAGGCCTTAAAGGTTTTTGGTCATGAGATTGATAGTCTACCTGATCTGGATCCGGTGGACCTTACTACTACGTTTTATAAAAAAGGGATGAAAAATCTGGTAGGAACTGAGACCGCTGAAAAATTGGAAACAGAAATGGGTTTATATGGTTCCTACTCTGAGATTCCAGATACTATGTCTCATACCATTCTTTTTAATGATGTCAGGTTATCCTGGAATCAGGATACCAGGTCTTATCGTTATAATGGTGAAGTGGGAATTGGTTTGGTTGGAGACGTGCAGGTGAATAAGAAGGTGCATGCTTATATGGAATTTGTTGAAAAGGGTTCCGGTGATATTTTTGACATATATCTGAAAGCAAATGATAATGTTTGGTATTATTTAGCATTTAGCCCCGGAGGAATGCAGGTTCTCTCTTCCAATAAAAAATTTAATCAAATTGTTTTTGAGCTTAGAGCTAATCAACGAAGAGTGAAATCCAGGGCCGGCGAGCCAAGTTATATCTATTCTTTATCCTCGAACAGAAGAATGCAATTGTTCCTGGAGCGTTTTCTTTATTATGAAGAAGAGCAAAAACTCCATAATGAACAGTGAAAGGCTATAATTAATATTCAGACCGGCTTCCAAGCTCAATAATCTCGAGGTTCCTGGGGCGACCTTTAATTATATCTAATCGAACAGCTGTCCGGACTTCATGAAATCCCTGGTAACCAGCAGATCCAGGATTTATATGCAAGAAACCATGTTTTTTGTCTGCTATTATCTTTAGTATATGAGAATGTCCGGATATAAAAAGATCCGGGGGATTAGACATAATTTTTTTTCGAACTTCAGCTTCATACCTTCCGGGATACCCCCCAATATGAATCATGTATATATCCATCTCGGCACGATTAAGTCTTTGCTCGCGCGGAATATGTGATCTTATCTCGGATCCATCAATGTTACCAAAAACTGCTTTAACGGGTTTAAATTCTTCTAACCTTCTGAGAATATCAATATTTCCAATATCTCCCGCATGCCAGATTTCATCGCAGTTTTTGAAAAATGTGAACAGTTTTTGGTCCAGGTATCCATGAGTATCCGATAAAAAACCAATTTTCATATGTTTACAGACTATAAATATGAAGATGAAATTACTATTTTTATAAAATAATCTGAAACATGCATATCTTTTATACACCAGGAATTGTGGGTGAATTTTATGAGTTGAATGAAGAGGAGTCAAGGCATTGTGTCAAGGTTTTGCGGATGAAGACTGGTGATCAGGTACAGGCCATAGATGGTGAGGGAGGACTTTATGAAGGGGAGATAATTGCAGTTCATCAAAAAAGATGCGCAATACAGATACACCAGTCGAAGCAGAACTACAAGCCACTTGCTTATGATCTTACCGTTGCTATAGCTCCAACAAAAAAAATGGATAGATTTGAATGGTTCCTGGAGAAGGCAACGGAGATCGGAGTAAGTCGAATCGTTCCTATTATTTGTGAACGTTCCGAGAGAAGTGCCTTTCGGTCAGACAGGGTGGAAAAAGTTGTAGTTGCGGCAATGAAGCAATCAGTCAGAGCCTATAAACCAAAAATTGAATCCCCTGTGGCTTTTTATGAATGGATAAAACGTGATTCGAATCAGAACGGGTATATTGCACATTGTCACAATTTACGCAAAGAATCGCTATGGAAAATAGCATTATCAGACAGTATAAGAATAGCCATTGGACCGGAAGGGGATTTCACAAAAGAAGAGATAAAAAGAGCTGAAGAGTGCAGATTTAAAGGGGTGTCATTGGGAGCATATCGTTTGCGAACCGAAACCGCTGGAATTTTGGCATGTTCAGCAGTCTTTTTCTCGAAAGAAAAATGACAAGCTATTCCGGATATCCAGAATAGCTTGTCTACATACCTGCTCTGTTTAATGTACGTTTCACTAAATCAATTCCTGGATCTACCTCACAGGCAGCGAATACGGATTTGAGAAAGTCGTTCCTGAACAAATTGCATCCATCTTGTGTACAAAGAGAGAATTCAGGTATGGAAAAATCGTCTACAAGGTAGAAAAGGGTAGAAGTTTTGTTCATAGGCAATCTGATTATATTTACCTAAAGAACGTTTAAAAAGAGGAATTATTGCGCCCAAAAACACTTATACCATCGTTAGAGAGACATTGTTTACTTCAATTAATTTCCTAAGGTTTATTAATGCATAACGCATTCTTCCTAAGGCAGTATTTATGCTTACTCCGGTTTGCTCAGCAATCTCCTTGAAGCTTAACCCACCAAAATGTCTTAAAAGAACTACTTCTCTTTGATCATCCGGCAATTCTTCGATCAGTTTTCGAATGTCTGTCCGGATCTGATTCTCAATGATTAGGTCTTCTACGTTATCTTCTGAAAAATCTTGGTTATTAAATAGATCAACCTCCGAATCATCGTTTGAGATGGAGTTTAACTGCTTCTCTTTTCGGAAATGGTCTATAATCAGGTTGTGTGCTATCCTTATGACCCAGGATAAGAATCGTCCATTATCTCTGTATTTACCACGCCTTAACGACTGGATAACTTTAATAAAAGTTTCTTGAAATATATCCTCCGTTAGGGCTTGATTCTTTACATTCAGAAGAATGTAGGTATATACCTTTCGACGGTGTCGGTTAATTAATTCTTCTGCGGAGGATTCGTCACCTTGTATAAACGCTTGTACCAATGCCTGGTCAGTCAGACTATCTCTTTTCACAATTTATTCCTTATTGGTTCAGCGTAAAGGTGTTTCGATAGGCTTTTAATCTTTTGTTTCTAACTTATTTACTTCGCAATTAAGTGAAAAAATATCTTAATGCAAAATCATTACCTTTGTTTTTCGAAATAAAACAAAACAAAATCTATGCCAGAACACGGTGAAATAGGGATTTTTATTAAAGGGGCCAGAGTTCATAATCTAAAGAATATTGATTTGCAAATAGCAAGGGATCATTTGATTGTAGTAACTGGAGTTTCTGGCTCAGGAAAGTCTTCACTGGCATTCGACACTCTTTATGCAGAAGGGCAGAGAAGGTATGTTGAAAGTCTATCGGCTTATGCTCGCCAATTTCTTGGTCGAATTGATAAACCCGATGTCGATTTTATTAATGGAATTCCACCTGCAGTTGCCATTGAACAGAAAGTCAACACAAGAAACCCTCGGTCCACTGTAGGTACTTCAACAGAGATATACGATTACCTTAAACTTCTTTATTCTCGCATAGGCAAGACCATTTCACCAATCTCAGGTAAAGAAGTTAAGCGTCACAATGTAACAGACGTTGTCAATTTCATTTTATCAAATAACAAGGGAACAAAGTTGGTGATTCTGTCACCAAAGAAAATTCATCAGGATAAAAGTATTGACTATCAGTTAGATCTTTTCGCGCAACAGGGGATGACTCGTGCTTTGTTTCAAAATCAGCTCGTTCAACTTTCGGATCTCAATGTAAAAGAAGATTTAAGCTCTCTTAATGAAATTGATTTGGTTGTCGACCGGGTTGTATCCAGTAATAAGAATGAGAACAGGAGTAGATTGGGTGACTCCATACAAACGGCATTTCAAGTAGGGAAAGGACATTGCTCTGTCTGGAATCCGGAATATAAATTACGAAGTGATTTTTCAAACCGTTTTGAGCTGGACGGAATGACCTTTGAAGAACCATCGGAGCATTTATTCAGTTTCAATAATCCACTTGGTGCGTGTCCGATTTGTGAGGGATATGGTATGGTTATTGGCATAGATGAGGATTTAGTCGTACCGCGTAAAGATCTCTCTGTTTATGATGATGCAATAGTTTGCTGGAAAGGTGAGAAAATGAAAAGATGGAAAGAGCGTCTGATTATGAATGCTGATAAATTTAGATTCCCTGTTCATAAGCCCTATTATGAACTTACAGACGAGCAGAAAAATATCTTGTGGAGAGGGAATAGATATTTCAAAGGATTGGATGCATTTTTTCGTCATCTTGAGAAAAAGAAGTATAAAATACAGTATCGTGTAATGTTATCGAGATATAGAGGTAAGACCACATGTTACGAATGTCGAGGAACACGATTACGAAAAGAGGCCGATTATGTTAAGGTGGGTAATAAATCAATATCCCAGTTGGTTCAGTTGCCGATAAGTGAGCTTGTACATTATTTTAGTACTCTTTTTCTGGATAATTTTGACCAGGAAGTAGCAGGTCGACTTCTTCATGAGATACAATCCCGGCTCGACTTCCTTATGAATGTTGGATTAGGCTATTTAACGCTTAACAGACTCTCTTCCACACTATCAGGAGGTGAGAGTCAGCGAATTAATCTTGCTACATCTCTTGGTAGCAGTCTGGTTGGGGCATTATATATATTGGATGAACCTAGTATTGGATTGCATTCGAGAGATACCAACCGTCTTATAAATGTTCTTAAAAACCTTACTGGTCTTGGAAATACGGTTTTAGTTGTAGAACATGATGAGAAAATCATACGCTCTGCAGATATAGTAATTGATATGGGACCGCATGCAG
>Ga0102934_1002717_pt1 | contig 12151 bp, 13 predicted proteins | sample SalPonR2_A_D1_MG_FD_78175 | JGI IMG/M metagenome (GOLD analysis project Ga0102934, IMG submission 78175) | Salt pond soil microbial communities from South San Francisco under conditions of wetland restoration - Salt Pond MetaG R2_A_D1_MG | ecosystem: Environmental > Aquatic > Marine > Intertidal...
ACGAAAAAATTGATTCTATTAAAGATTTTATTGGTGATAATAACGCTTTAGCAAGTGATTCATATGAATTTATGGTTGTTGATGATAAGGTATATTATGCAGACCTCAATAATAATGAAGGATTTGTTGAATTAACTGAAGATAATATTGATGAGTTTAATGAAGCGGCTAATAAAGTAACAGAAGCCAAAGTTTTTAAAGCTGAACCAGCAACGCGAGGACCTGAACCAGCAACGCGAGGAGACGCTGCTACTAGTCAAGAAGCTGCATTTGATGCATTTGATGGGTTGGATAATAAGACAATTTCTGCCCTAGAGACTTTTGAAGATCCAAATGCCTCATTTGATGAAAAAATCAATGCTCTTAAGGATTTTATCAACGATGGCGAAAGAGTGGAATTAGGTCCATATGACCTTGCGCGTGAAGGCGATAAAATATATTCTGTAGGAGTTCCTGGTGAAGGTGTTGAATTAACTGAAGATAATATTAATCAATTAAATGAAACGACTAATGAAGCAGGAAGAGAGAGAGTTTTTCAAGCTGGGCAAGAAGAGGTAGAAGGCCCTAAAAAAGTAGAAAATTTTGTTGGTGGAGAGGTGGCAAACGATTTTCCCGAATTAGATAAGGGTGAAATTGATATAACTTCAGAAAAAGGCAGGTCAATGGGTCGCATAAAATTTACAAGGGGGAGCGCGGGGAATCCCGAAATAAGTGCCTTCAGTAATGTGAGGTTACCGGACTTCAATCCATCTGATTATTTAAACACTGATTTACCAACAGAGCAGGCCAAGAAAGAAGTTTATCAGTTAGCCGCTCAAATGAAATTATTTGATGCTTTTAAATCTGGTGATCATAGTGATACTGCTAAAAAAATGTTTGAAAATTTGCTGCTTAAGACATATAATAAGGCCAATGAAGATCTTGGCAGAATTTTAAAGCCTTTTGATGAATGGCTTGACAGTGTTTCAAACAATAAGTAAAAAATAGTTCTATACTAAATAAATAAAGTTAATTGATTAGTTGAATATAAATAAGAAAAAGAGATTTTTCAAATAGTCTCTTTTTCTTTTATTAAAGGGGTATTTTTGGGTTCATGTATTAAGGAATTATTATAAATAATTTCCTTGCCCCTCTTTTTTTATTATGTTAAAATAATTAATGTATGAGTAAAGAAAAAAAACAAACAAAAAAGAAAAAATTAGATTATAAGGCTCAGCAAATTACTGTTTTAGAAGGGCTTGACCCAGTTAGAAAAAGACCAGCTATGTATATTGGTTCTACTAGTTCTAAAGGACTTCACCATATGATTTGGGAAGTTGTTGATAACTCAATTGATGAGGCTGTAATGGGAGTATGTAATAAGATTAAAGTAGAACTTTTACCTGATGGTTTGGTAAGGGTTTCCGATAATGGAAGGGGTATTCCCGTTGATAAGCATAAGCGAACCAACCTTTCTGCTTTGGAAGTTGTCATGACCAAGCTTCATGCTGGGGGAAAGTTTGGCCAAGGTGCTTATAAAGTTTCAGGCGGACTTCACGGAGTAGGTGTTTCTGTTGTAAATGCTCTTTCTTCTTATGCTAAAGCAGAGATCAAAAGAGATGGACATATTTGGACCCAAGAATACAAAAAAGGAGTTCCTGTCTCAAAAGTTAAAAAAAGCGGAGAAACAAAAGAAACTGGTAGTTCAATTACCTTTAAACCTGATGAAGAAATTTTTGAGGAAACAGAATTTAAATGGAATAAAATTTTAAGTCATTTAAGACAACAAGCTTATTTAACCGGAGGAGTTAAAATAGAAATTATTGATAAAAGAAAAAATTTAGAGAAAAATGATGAAGATACAGATGAAAAAGAAGAGAGTATTGATAAAAAAATAAATAAATCATACACCTTTTATTTTGAAGGCGGAACACGATCTTTTGTTAGATACTTAAATCGCACTAATGAGCCAAGACATGATAAGATTTTTTCTGTTAAGAAAAATATTGACGTTTCAAAGAAAAATAAAGAAAAGCAAAGCATAGAAGTTGATATATCTCTCCAATACACTAAAGAGTATAAAACAATCATATTGGGATTTGCCAATAACGTGTATACAGCCGAGGGTGGGACTCATATTAGTGGTTTTAGGAGAAGTTTAACTCAATCTATTAATAATTACGCTAGAGAAAAAAAACTTTTAAAGAAAAATGATAATAATTTAACTGGGAATGATGTAAGAGAAGGTTTAACTGCCGTAGTAAATGTACGTCTGCCCGAACCTCAATTTGAAGGACAAACTAAGGCTAGACTTGGTAACAATGAAGCTCACTCAGCAGTTGTAAAAGCATTTTATTCATCATTTCAAGAGTTTTTAGAGGAAAATCCTTTTGCTGCCAAGGTAATAGTAGGAAAATGTATTTTAGCTGCTAAAGCACGTGAAGCAGCAAGAAATGCTAAAAAGGCAGTAATGAGAAAAGGTGTTTTAGATAGTTTGTCTTTACCTGGTAAATTAGCAGATTGTAGTTCTAAAAAACCAGAAGAAAGTGAAATTTATATTGTTGAGGGAGATAGTGCTGGTGGTAGTTGTAAAATGGGAAGAGATAGGCGCTTTCAAGCTGTATTGCCCTTAAGGGGTAAGGTTTTAAATGTAGAAAGAGCTCGTTTAAATAAAATTCTAAAAAATAATGAGCTAAAATCTTTAATAGTTGCTTTAGGGGCAGGAATAGGGGATAGCTTTAATATTGAAAAAGTTAGATATCATAAAATAATTATAATGTCTGATGCAGATATAGATGGCATGCATATTAGGACCTTACTTTTAACATTTTTTTATAGATATTTCCCTGAACTTATCCAAAAGGGTTATGTTTATATAGCCCAACCTCCTCTTTATCAAATTAAGCAAGGCAGAAAAATAACCTATGCTTATTCAGAAGCTGAAAAAAGAAAAATTCTAGGTCAAGATAAAAAACCAGAAAAGGATGTTAAGGGTTTTAAGGTAAAATCAATTGACAAAGATGGTGAGTCAGAGAATAAAAAAAGCTCAATAAAAGCTGGCATTCAACGTTATAAGGGTTTAGGTGAAATGAATCCTGATGAATTGTTTGATACAACAATGGATCCGAAGGGTAGGGTATTAAAAAAGGTAGAAGTGGAAGACGCAGCTGAAGCAGATGAAACATTTGAGGTTTTAATGGGAAAAAAGGTTTTACCTAGGAAAAGATTTATTCAAACACATGCCAAGGGCGTTAAAAATCTAGATATCTAAAATAAAAAATAAAAAAATAAACCTTGGGTCTTGCAGTATTTTTTATTTATGTTATTATTTAATACAAGACCCAGTAAGGGGTCTTTTTAAAAAACAAACTTTATTTTATAAAATCATGTTCCAAAAATTAACTGATTATATTAAAAACTCTATCAGAGAATTAAAAAAGGTTGATTGGCCCAGTAAACAAGAAACTATTCGTCATACAATAGTAGTTATTGGCGTTAGTTTTGGGGTTGCTATTTTTTTAGGAATTATTGACCTATTATTAACTGAAATAGTTGAAAGGGTTATTTAATTAAGAATTTAAATTTTTATATATGCCTAAACAAACTCAACATGAGGGGAAAAGATGGTATGCAATTCATGTTTATTCTGGTTATGAGCAAAAAGTAGCAGACAGTTTACAACAAAGAATAGAGTCAATGAATATGGAAGATAAAATATTTAATATTTTAGTTCCTACAGAAAAGAATATCAAGATTAAAAATGGTCGAAGAAAAACAGTTACTGAAAAAATATTTCCTGGCTATGTTTTAGTAGAAATGATTGTAACAGACAAGTCTTGGTACGTTGTAAGAAATACTCCAAATGTAACTGGTTTTATATCTTCTGGAACAACTCCTATACCCTTAAGTGAAGATAAAATTAAAGAAATTAAAAAAAGAATGGGGGTTGAAGAGCCTAAATATAAGATTGATATTGATGTTGGCGAACCTGTTAAAATAGTTGATGGACCTTTTAAAGATTTTGAGGGAAAAGTAAAAGAGGTTGATAAACAAAGAGGTAGAGTTAAAGTATTAATTTCTGTTTTTGGTAGAGAAACGCCTGCTGAGCTAGATTTTCTTCAGATTCAAAAACTTTAAATAATATATTAAATAATTTTAAACTAATATGCCAAAAAAAGTAAAAACCATTATAAAACTACAAATACCAGGGGGCCAAGCCAATCCAGCTCCTCCAGTTGGACCAGCTTTAGGTCAACATGGTTTAAATATTTCTGAGTTTTGTCAAAAGTTTAATGCTAAAACCAAAGAAATGACTGGCGATGTTATCCCAGTTGAAATTACTGTTTTTGAAGATCATACTTATAAATTTATTTTAAAAACCCCTTTAACTTCAGACCTTTTAAAAAAGGCGGCAGGTATTAAAAAGGGGGCTGGCAATGCTTTGCAGGAAACTGCAGGAAAAGTTACCAAGGCCCAGGTTAAAGAAATTGCTAAAACAAAATTGCCAGACTTAAACACTGATGACATAAAAGCAGCTATGAACATTGTTGAAGGAACGGCAAGACAAATGGGGATTAAAATTAAATAAATATTATTAATACATAATTTAAATCTGTTATGCATTCTAAAAAATATAAAAATATTAGCTCAAAATTAGATAAAGAAAAAGTCTATGACCTAGACACAGCTCTTGATTTAATTACTTCAAATTCAGCAGCGAAATTTGATGAAACCATAGAATTACATCTGGTTTTAGGAATAGATCCAGATAAAACCGAGCAACAAGTTAGGGATTCACTAGTTCTACCTAATGGCGGAATTCAAAAAAAGAAGGTTGCTGCTTTTGTTAAACCCGAAGATGAAAAAAAAGCAAAAAAAGCAGGAGCTGATATAGTAGGGGGTAAAGAATTAATAAAAGACATTAAAAAGAATAAGAAAACAGACTTTGATATAGCGATTGCTCATCCGGAAATGATGCAAGAATTATCTAAAATTGCTAGAATCTTAGGTCCAAAAAGATTAATGCCAAGTCCTAAAAATGGAACTATTACAGAAAATATAGAACAAACTATAAAAGAATTAAAATCAGGTAAAATCTTTTTTAGAAACGATAGCGGGGGCAATGTTCATTTTGTAATTGGTAAAACTTCTTGGAAAAAAGATAAAATTAAAGAGAACTTTAATGCTGTTATTGATAAAGTAAAAAAAATACGCCCTTCTAAAGTTAAGCGTAAAAATTTATTTAAAAAGGTTTGTATTACTTCTACCATGGGGCCATCTATTAAGGTTAAGGTTTTGTTCGATGCCTCTTAAATAAGGAGTTTTTTACAAATTTTATTATTTACATCAAATATAAAAAAAGATACCCAAACTGGGTTATCTTTTTTTTAAATTATCTTATCTTGGTTTTATAATTGAGCCCTGATCAGTGTCTTCTACTTTATAACCTAATTTGTTAATTTGCTTTCTTATTTCATCTGCTTTTGACCATTGTTTTTGTTTTCGCAATTCATTTCTTTTCTTGTTTAATTGTTTTACCTTCAAAGGTATTTCTTTTTTTTCAAATTTAAAGGTATCAAATACTTTATTTATTTCTTTTAATAGTTTAATAGTTTCTTTCCCCCCAATATTTTCCTTGTAAGATTTTTTTATTAATCTGAAAATAACAGCTAAGGCCCCTGGGGTATCAAAATCATTATCCATGTTTTTAATAAATTCTTCTCTTGCCTTTTTTATTATTTTTTTATTATCTTTTTGGGGGTTATTTTTTATATTTTGAATAAAGTCATTAATTCTTTGCAATGAGGATTGAGCTTTTTTTAAGGATTTATCATTAAGGTCAATAGGGCTATGATAATGGCTAGTAAGAAAAAGAAATCTAATTGTTTCTGGTTTATACTTTTTAGTAATTTCCCTTACAGTAATAAAGTTTTTTAATGATTTGCCCATTTTTTTGCCACTAATATTTAAAAAACCAGTATGCATCCAATATTTTACTAAGGGCTTTTTACCAGAAGCAGCTTCAATTTGAGCTATTTCTGCTTCGTGGTGAGGAAATATTAAATCTCTAGCTCCACCATGAATGTCGTATTGAGGCCCGAAATTAGTTTCTGTGATAGCAGTATCTTCAATATGCCAGCCTGGCCTACCTTGGCCAATCTCAGTGTCCCATTTTGGTTCGTTAGGTTCAGATTTGCCTGGGATATAAAACTTCCATAAGCAAAAATCACCTTTATTTCTTTTTTCTCGACTATCATCTATTCGAGAAACAGCATCTTCTGCCTCTAGGGCGGTTCTTCCTGAAAGCTTACCATAATCTTTAAATTTAGTTATATCATAGTAATAGCCATCTGAGGCTTTATAAGCATAACCCTTTTTAATAAGAGTTTGGACCTGTTTAACAATTTCAGGTATGTAATTAGTGGCTCGAGCATGTTTTGTTACAGAATTTATTTTTAATATTTTTTCATCTTCATGATAATGTTTTTCGTATTCATGGGCCAAATCCAAAGGATCAACCTTTTTTCTTTGAGCTTTTTTAATTATTTTATTATCAATATCAGTAATGTTTTGTAAATAAAATACCTCATACCCTTTAAATCTTAAATATTTTACAATAACATCAAATTGAGTATAAGTTTTTGCATGGCCAATATGCATATAATCATATACAGTTGGGCCACAAACAAAAAAATTAACCCTTTTGTTATTAATGGGTTGAAATTTTTGTTTTTTCCTTGTAAGGGTGCTATAAATTTTTAACATAACCTATTATATTATAACCATTTTTTCTTTTTGAATAAGAATATCATAAAAGTAAATATTAAAACCATTGTGCCTATTATAGCCCAAAAAGAAATAGGGGACTTAGTAAAGGAGGGCATATATTCCAAATTCATAGAAAGAAGGTTGCTTAAAAGGCTTATTGGTAAAATTAAAACAGATATGGTAGTTAATATTTTAATAATATCATTTAATTGAAAAGATATAAGAGAATTATTAGTTCTTTCAATAGCTGTTATTGATTGTCTCATATTTTCTAATTGTTGCCATATTTCACTACTTGTACCTACTAATTCTTCAAAGTATACTTTAACCCTGCTTGTTGAGAAAAATAAAGAACTTTTATTTAGTAGTTTAGTGATCACCCTTTTATGGACTTGCATAATTTTTCTAAAATTAACAATATTGATTTTAGAAATTAATATTTCTTTTACCATTCTTCTTTCATATCCCTTAAAAACATGCTCTTCAATGCTTGAAATATTTAAGCTTAATTTATCCATGATTGGGCCACAGTATTTTAAAAGTCGATTAAGAATTTCATATAAAAGGGTGGCTGGGTTTCCTGTAAAATATTTTTCTCTTTTAGACTTAGATATATTACAAAGATTAAAGAAATTCATAATAGGAGAAAGGTCGTTTCTGTGAACAGTTACTAGATAATCTGAACTTATAAAAAAATCCACCTCAGAAGGTCTTATTTTTCTAGTCTTTTTATTATAGACCGGAAATAAAAGCACCATAAAAATGTAGTTATTGCTGGTATCTAATTTAGGGCGTTGTATGGTTGCTTTGCAATCTTCAAGATGAATATCATTAAAATTAAATTTTTCTTTTAAATATTTTATTTCTCTTTCACCGGGGTTAGAAATATCAATCCAGGTTAAATTTTTTGTCTCAATTTTTTGAACATTTAAAAACATAATAAAAAAGTTATGTTATTATTAAATATATTATAACATAATATCTGCATTAAACAAGAAGTTGTCAACAATTAATAAATAATATATTATAAATAATATATGTTTTTAAATATTAAAAAAGGGGTTGATTTGGCTTCCTTAACAACATTTAAAATTGGCGGTAAAGCAAAATATTTTTTAAAAACAAAAAATGAAAAAGATTTAATTAGGGCATTTAAATGGGCAAAAAAAAGATCAATACCCATTTTTTTGTTAGGCGGTGGTAGCAATATTCTTGTCTCTGATAAGGGATTTTCTGGTTTAGTTATAAAACTTAATTCAAATAAAATAAAAAAGGAACTTGAATATGATAATAAATTAAGGCTAAGAGTAGGAGCTGGTCTAGCAATGTCTAAGTTATTGGGATATTCTATAAAACATAACCTAAGGGGAATGATCTGGGCTACGGGTATACCTGGGACTATAGGGGGAGGAGTTTATGGTAATGCCGGGGCTCATAATAAATCTATTGGTGATTATGTTTTAAAAGCAAAGATATTTTCAAAAGGGAAGATTAAAACCATTAATTGCAAAAATAAATTTTCCTATAGAAATAGTTTTTTTAAAAAAAATAATTTAATTATAATAGAAGTTTTATTAGAGCTTGAAAAAGGAATTAATGCTAGTGATATTAATAATCTTAAAAAATGGCGTTTAGATAGAGTTAAAAATCAAGTAGCTAAAATGACTCCAGGCTGTATTTTTAAAAACGTTCCTTTAAAAGATTTTCCTAAAACAATAAAAAATAAATATCCTGATTTAAAAAATTTCAAAAAAATAGTCCCAACTGGCTGGCTTATTGATAATTGTAAGTTAAAGGGAAAACAAATCGGCAATATAAAAATAAGTGAAAAACATGCCAACTTTATGGTTAATCTAGGGAAGGGAAGATCCAAAGAAGTTTTGGAGTTAATTGGTCTTGTTAAGGCTAGGGTCAAAAAGAAGTTCGGTGTTTCCCTAGAACGGGAAATAATTTACTTAAAAGATAAATAATTTTATGGAATATAGATTACCCTCATTTAAATATTATTTTATAGGGGTTTTAACCTTAGTCATTATTTTTGTTTTATGTTGGATTCCATCTGCCCAAATTAATCTTTTTTTAACACCCGAGCCCTTAATAGTTGATTTTAGGGTAAATATTGATACAAGCGTTGGACAAACCTTTTTACATTTAAGCACTATTCCAGCCCAGGTTTTACCCATTGTAAAGGCAAAGGCAAATCCTAATTTTATAACATTAAATAGTTTAACCTTTGACAATGGTAGTAAGGCAATGATTTTTAAAAAAAATGATTTAGTAGGATTAATTAGTGAAAAAGTTAAAAATATTTTAAGTCAAGGCTTAACAAAAATGGAAGTAAGACAACTTCAGAGTCAAGATTGGAAAATAGGGGTAATTGAAGACGAATTAATGCCTCAAAGGGTTACTTTAAAGGTAAGTATTTCAGAAAATACTTATCCTATTATTGACGAAAATAAGTTAGCTAGGGTTTTGGTTTTTTTAAAAAAGCAAAATGCGCTTGATAAAATTTATCAAAATGTTAGTGTGGAAAAAGTAACTATTAAAACCCACCCTTTTTTTTATAAACGTTTACCGATTTTTAAAAGTAGAATATCCTTTGTTATTAAGCCCAGAGAACTGTAATATATATTTTTTATTTGAAAATATCTTTATCACTTGACACATAAACTTAAATCTTTATAATAAATATTACTAATTAGTATTTTATTTTTTTTATGTCTAGCAAAGAAGGAAGAACGGAAAAAAAGGAAAATTTATCTAAAAAGTTTATTAAAGCCGAAGGTACGGTTGAAGAACTTTTGCCTTCAGCTAAGTTTAAGGTAAAGCTTGATAGTGGTAAAACCATTCGAGCTCATCTTTCTGGTAAAATGAGAATGTATAGAATTAAAATTTTACCCGGTGATAGGGTTAAGCTAGAAATAAGTCCCTATGATTTAACCAAGGGGAGAATAGTTTATCGTTTATAACATTAATATATATATGAAAGTAAGATCTTCTGTGAAAAAAATGTGTCCTCATTGTAAAGTAATCCGCCGTGGCAAGCGGTTGTATGTTGTATGCAAAAACCCAAAACATAAGCAAAGACAAGGTTAAAAAATAAAAACATTATTTATGGCAAGAATAGAAGGAGTTAATCTTCCAAGTAAAAAAAGAATAGAAATAGGTTTAACCTATATTTTTGGCATTGGAAGAAGTCGCTCAAATAAAATTTTAGAAAAAGCTAAAATTGATAAAAATAAAAAAGTAGAAGAATTAACTTCTAAGGAAACTGATAAAATTAAAAAAATTGTTGAAGAATATAAAACAGAAGGAGCCCTAAAAAGAGAAGTAGCCGCTAATATCAAAAGATTAAAAGATATTAAGTGTTATCGTGGATCTCGACATAAGAGAAATCTTCCAGCTCGAGGTCAACAAACTCAAACTAATAGTCGTACAGTGCGTGGAAACGCAAGAAGAACTTTAGCTACTGGTAAACGTTCAGGGCCTAAAACACCTTAAATAAATTATGCCTAAAAAGAAAACTCAAAAAAAGAAAAAAAGAAAAGCTAAAAAACAGGTATCAAGAGGTCGCGCTTATATTAAGGCGACTTATAATAATACCGTAGTTACTCTGACAGATGGGTCAGGTGATGTTTTGGGTTGGTCTAGTGCTGGCAAATGTGGTTTTAGGGGGCCTAAACAAGCTACCCCTTATGCTGCTAGCATTATTGTAAAAGATGCTGTTGAAAACATTAAAGAATGTAATATGAAAGACGTAGATGTTTTTGTTAAAGGCGTTGGTATGGGAAAGGAATCTGCCATTAGATCTCTTTATTCAAATGGTTTAAACATTTTATCTATTAAAGATGTTACCCCTGTTCCACACAATGGTTGTAGACCTCCTAAACCAAGAAGAGTTTAAATAAAATTTATGAGCAAAAAATATCCTAAATGTAAAATTTGTAGACGAGCTGGTAAAAAACTCTTTTTAAGAGGAGAACGTTGTTATACCTCAAAGTGTGCCATGAAAAAAAGGAATTTTCCGCCTGGACAACATGGAACTAAAGGTTTTCCTCGCTCTTCTGAATATGGAAGACAATTAAGAGAAAAGCAAGCTTTAAATAAATTTTATCATCTAAGAGAAAAACAATTTAAAAACTATTTTGAAAAAGCTAAGCAAATAGGTGAAAATACAGAAACCTGGTTTTTGAGATTTCTTGAAAAAAGACTTGACAATGTAGTATTTAGGGCTGGTTTTTCAAAAGCTAGATTACAAGCTAGACAATTAGTTTCTCATGGTCATGTTTTAGTGAATGGTCGCAAAATGGATATTTCTTCTTATCAAGTAGAAGTAGGGGACACTATTTCTATAAAAGATAAAAAAGAAATTCAGCAATTAGTAAAAGATAGGTTAGCTGAAAGAAATAAAGACCAAAAACTTCCTAAATGGATTGATGTAGACAAAAAAAAGCTTGAAATTAAAATTTTACAAGAACCATCAGAGGAAGATTTGCCACAAGAGTTTGAAACTAAGATGATTATTGCTTACTACAGTAGATAAAATTATTCAATTTTTAATCAAATAATTCTTTATCTTATATATTTATGGCGAAAGATAATATTTTTTTACCAAAAACAGTAACATATAAATCCAAAGAAGGGAATAAGGGCAGAGTTGTAGTAGAGCCTTGCTACCCTGGTTATGGTATTACCTGGGGTAATGCTTTGCGTAGAGTTCTTTTAACCTCATTGCCTGGGGGAGCAGTAACGGCTGTTAAAATAAGAGGCGCAAGGTATGAGTTTTCTTCTATTGATGGTGTTAAGGAAGATGTTTTAGAAATTATACTAAATTTGAAAAAACTTAGGATTAAAATTTATGGAGAACATAAAGATCCTATTAAGCTTGAGTTAAATGCTAAGGGCAAGAAAAAGGTTAAAGCAGGTGATATTGAAAAATCTTCAGACGTAGAAATTGCCAACCCTGATCTTGTTTTAGCTAATATTACTGACCCTAAAGCAAAGTTAGAAATGGAAATTTTTGTTGAAGAAGGCTATGGCTGGCAATCATCCGATGATAAGCATAAAAGAGATTTAGGAATCGGCGTTATTTTAACTGATTCAGCTTATAGTCCTATTAAAAAAGTAGGTATTGATGTTGAGGATGTTCGTGTTGGTGAAAGAACTGATTATGATCGTTTAACCCTAGATATAACAACTGATGGCACCCTAACACCTAAACAGGCCTTTTTTAGAGCCAGTGATTTGCTTACTCAACAGTTTAGTTTTTTAAATAATTTTTTACAGTCTGATCAAAATAAAAAAGAAACTACTGAAGAAAAGACTAAAAAACCTGTAAAAAAGACTAAAAAACCTGTAAAAAAGACTAAAAAGAAAACTACAAAAAAGAAATCAACAAAAAAGA
>Ga0102934_1002719_pt1 | contig 12145 bp, 19 predicted proteins | sample SalPonR2_A_D1_MG_FD_78175 | JGI IMG/M metagenome (GOLD analysis project Ga0102934, IMG submission 78175) | Salt pond soil microbial communities from South San Francisco under conditions of wetland restoration - Salt Pond MetaG R2_A_D1_MG | ecosystem: Environmental > Aquatic > Marine > Intertidal...
CTTTTCGCCCCCTCCCCCCCCAGGCGGTTTGCATGACTCATCCATAATCGCCTTCTTTCTGCATCAGAGACTGCCCCATCGAGAATAGATGAAGGACTCCCAAGCTCCTTGTCGGCGATCCAAAACGCTCCTTGGACCTGTGCGACGGGAGGGAGGGAAGGAGGAAAGGAGATAGGAGGTAGGGAAGGAGGGAGGGAGGGAGGAAAAAAAGTTGTGGCAGTAAATTCCGGGAATTGTGCGGAGTCTTCTCAAAATAACCCGGGCATCGAAACTGAGCTCAGCAATACTCATAGGAGTGCGATGGCTACCGACTCAATTCCGCGGAACTCGGAGGGAGATGAAGTTCTTACCTCTGCAAATAGCCCGTGCGTGGGGTCACAATTTCCCCCAAATTGGATTTTCACTTCTCTCCAGTATTTGAGAAGGATAATGCCCCTCTTTCGGTTCAGCATTCCTTTTTGTAGGAGCTCGCGGAAAGCCTGGAGGTACAGAGGAACCATTGCTCGGATGTCAATGAGTTCCATGATTTGGTCCAGCGATGGGGAGGACAGGAGGGGAACGAAGGACGAGCGTCCAGTGAAGGAGAGGCGCGGGAGAACATTAAATCCGGCAGGGTTTTCAGAGGTGCTGGCCCTGAAGGAACAGGGAGGAGTGGTAACGAGTGAGGTGAGGATTAAGTGTCGCTCCTCATCAACGCTTATCCTTCAGTTCTCTCTCCACTTAGAGCGGATAGGTTGTACTTACTCTTTCTCTAAAGCGTCAGGTGGAGCCTTTTGGTAGCACTCACACAAGCCTATATCGCATGCTCCAGAGCAATGAAATTGGTCGTGGCCTTCCCTGTCCATCGCTGGTCCTACTTCGGTGGTGTTGTCTCTGTCCTCTTGCTTTTCCAAGCGTCTATTCTCCTTTTTATACCCTCGGGATTTCATCTCTCCCTCGGCGGTCTCATGTTCTGCTAGTGAAAGGGATGGTGTAGGGTGCCTTGAAGAACGCTCACGATAATGCGGAGCTTGCATTCGCATGTGGCTGGTTGAGGAGACATTTGACTGCATAGGTGACGGGGAAATGCTTTCTGATTCAGACTCGTACGACGAGCTCATTGTCATGAGCGTTTCTACAAACGCTTCAGTCTCGTAGCCTGTTTCTTGATATGATTCATCAGACTTGTCTTGATCTGCTACTGCGTCATCGTCGTCCCGTCGCATTTCTTCGCACTAGAGCTGACAAGCAGGCAATTTTGTTATGAAAAATGCCGTAGCCCTAAATGTCCTGCCAGTGCGTGAGTATTGTATTTCAAGGTCAAGGAATGTCCTGGGGTCGCCCGTTCGGGAGCCATGAATCCCAACTACTCGTGATTCACGTGCCAAATTCGTCAATACGCTACAAAAAAAGGTACACATAACATGAAAAATATACATGGCTCTCGTAGTATGCCATCAAGCATTAGAGGGACTTCGGCCATACTAATGAGGACGGCGACTTGTCACTCTCGAAGGACAAAAGCCGCGGGAGAGGTTAGCAGCCCGTTCATCCTCGGAAGATAATTAACCCGAAATTCACCTTGAGTAGAAAAGAAAGGTTTCGGCTGTAAAACTCGTGGGCCTCAATCAACCCAACACGGCCCGTCCCACGAATTGACATAGCACCTGAGACGCTAGAAATGTGTATTTGAATCATATGCAAGCACTCCTCGCGTCTGCACCTCGAAGATTCTTTTTTTTGGGGTTCGAGGGTTTTGTTGAGTTGTCGGCTACCTACGAACGGTGATCAGGGCAAAAACCCCGACGACATCTTGCATATTCATAACTTACCGTGCACAGCCTATAATCACTTCCTTCCACGGCCTACAATCATTCAAGGCGTTGCTTTTATCTCCCTAATCGATGTTTGTCCTCCGAATGTTCATGCTCAGTCCAGCGATCATAGAGGCATCTGCTCATGATGGGTTTCAAACCCCGACCCACATCTCTTTTCACAGGCAAACAATCAACAATTAAATAATATACATATTAAGAAAGACATCAAACGTATAGAGTATGAAAGTTCCAAAAAGAAACCAAGCACCATATCCTTAACAATCTTCAAAGTTCGAAGCGACAAACGGAGAGAGGGTGGCGGTCTCTTCCATCAAAATCAGACTACGAGCCCCGTCCCTTTGTTCAACTCCCTCTTTTGTTGTTGGCAATGCATTCTGACGCTAATAGGAAAGTAGAAAGTTGTGCTCTAGTCGATGTCTTTTCCTGTCGTTCTCCAGCTTGACATATACGATATAAGTGCTCTTCAAAGGGTAATATTTGTTCAGCTCAAAAGTTGATGCATTTCAATGCATTTTGGCCGCACATGATTCTCGCTGGAAGAGACCTCTTTCCGCTTTCCCATTTCTGCTGGATGACAAACCTCAAACGAACATGAGCTTACAAGACATGATAAGAGAAACGACACGGTGAATTTGGAATAGACATCTCGTTTGAATGTCCGAGTCACATTTTCAGATTTATTTTCATCTTGGTTTTCTGCGCAATCCATTTCCTTTTGGTTCTCACCCATGCCTTTAATCTCCAATAACGGGTACTTATTGTGGTATTTTTCGCATGATCGTGCACGGTGTTTTAAGAACAACCTCTCCATGTCGTTCTCCCGCAAATTAGGGGAAAGCGTCAGAAAGGGGTTTAGTGAGGACATTAAGGCGTTGAGAGTGGGCACAGTGGCGAGCAGATAAGGAAAAAGCGACCAAAGATACTTGCCTCTCGGTCATTCCTGATCAAGTCCGGGATCGTTTACCCTGTGAAAGCTCTGAGGGATGGAATAAATATGCTGGCGATACATGAGGAAGGAGTCTGCGGATCCGCACAATTTATCCAGATATAAGTTGAGAGTAGACGAGGCAATGAGTCCGTGTGGTGCTGTATAAGCAGCGGATCCACTCCCCTAGCGCACCCATGCCTTGCGTCCCTCACAAGCTTCGATTCCCTCGTTTTCTTTATCGTAGTTATCGACTTTTGGGCAAGCTTTTTCCCGCTGGTCATTTAAGGCGGTTGGAACATTATTTTTTGAGATGTGCTTTCCAAAATTGAGATTTACGTTTTGCGTGCTTATTCAAGCATGCAAAATTAATGAATGGAGCGACTCTTTCCCATATGCTGACGAGTTTACATCCATTAGCAAGTATTTAACTTTTTACAGTGGTACATTTGACATTTGAGCAGTTATACTGTGATTATATGCCCATTTCATTTCCCAATACAACTTTCATTGTGAAACTCATTTTCTGTTGAGCCATCGATACATATTTCCGTTCGTCCGACTTCATTCATTCTACACCATGCCCTTCCTTTGATCTTCTGTTGACTGCTGCCCGTATCCTAGCTCATTTTTCTGCGTGCTGCCATCCCAAAAAAGCAGCGAAACAAAATCGGGCGAAGACGCTCGGAGAGCATGGGCAGGACGTCGGTACCGCGGCCGCTAGCAGGGTGGACGAGGTGGAGGCCGCGCGCGAGAGAGCAATGGGGGCCCAAAAATACTGGTACTTTGATCTTTTTTTAATGATTTTGGCAAACTTTTACTCGTGACCAAATCAGGGGACACTACAGGAATGCTGGCAATGCAGGGTACAAGCATTTCCGGGTCAGCGCGTGGCATGGTGGAAAAAGTAGAAGTGGGCGAGGCAGGGGATTCTTCCGATACTCTGAGGACATTAAATGCCTTTTCTTCGCGCATGTCCGCCCCCCGGCCCGTGGTATCATCAGGCCACCTGATTTCGCCTGCTCGAGACCATTGTTTGCTTACATCGCAAGCTTGCCTCCGTCGCATGTCCCCCGAAGCGACCCGGAACATGGAAGCACTCGAACTGTTGCAGGGATGATGCGTCGACCTCAAACGAGTTACGTCAGGACGGGTGGTAACGTGCCGGGAGGGAGGCGCGGGTTCAGTGACACAGAGCGAAGCGTACTCGTTTGGGCCCATTTTTACAACTTGGTGGTCTGAGAGATAGAGGGTCATGCGGCCTTGGCGATCGAATATCTGGGCACGATGGTAGTCAGGGGAAGAGAGCAGAGGGAATGAAAAGAGGGAAAAAGGTACCAATTTAAGGCTATGTCATCACTCTGTCGAAGTTTCTACAAAGTGATTGGGCCACACGACAGAAGTCAATCAGAGAGAGCCCAACAGACATAGCATGACCAGAACCACACAGCCCGAAATACAAACACATGACTAGGCTCACGTGAATGTGTCCGTGGCAGGACCCTACCTTCAGGAAAGCCGTTCGTTTCATAAGACTTGTCGACAGCGTCGCAAAATGGAGAAGCTTAAAGTAGGCGAGGCGATCTTCGGGAGCGACGCCTCTATGGGGACGTGGATGCAAAGAGAAGCAAACGAAGGGTGGGCGAAAAAAGATAATTGAGCCGCCTTCGTGTAAGCAAATGATGACTGGGTAACAGTCACGCCCAGCCAGCATTCTCATCGCCGCATGATCCTACCATCGACTGTGCCCACACTTTCTTTCTTCCAGATCCTTTCCACCCCTTCAGTTTCACTCACGCGGCGAAGAGGAAGGCTAGCAAACAGCGCCGCTTCCACATATCTTGCATAAACTCGGCCGGGCTTCGAAAATAAGTGTTGTGGGCCTTGTTGCTGATCACCCATTGGTCCTTGCAATCCATTCTAGCCATGTAGACTGCCCGGCTCGAGTTGTTCGCTTGTCGGCACACCAAATTTTCTTCCAGGTCTGCGACACACGGAGACAAAGGGGAGGGGCAGGGGACGCGAAAGGAAAAGGAAGCACAGGTCAAGCGCAAGCGGACCGGAAACGACGGGACCATGACAGTCCGACTCAAAGCAAGGAAAAAAGGAGAGAGAGTGCTGGATATCTGGTGAGGGTCACCATGTCCACTGGCACCGTCAAGGATTGAACTTACGCTTGGCGCCTTCTCCCAGCACCCGGTCTGCCCGCGCGGCCCACAACCGTCCTTTCTCTGCGTGCAAGGGCGGTTCATAGGCAAGGCATTCTGGGTCCTCCAATTCAAGGTCATTAATTTGAAAGGCAGCTTTGACCTGTCCGTGGGGGGGTATGTCAGGCGCGTGCGATGGGAGCTTGACTACTGGACCTGTGTGACCTCGAATTGCTTGCAAAAGATACATTCTACCTGACCATTGACACATTTCATGAAATCTCTTGGACAAAATATCTGATACCTACGTGACTATGCACGCACCATACATCTTCTGCGATGCCCCCGGCTTACCTCCGCAAAGGCCCCGAATGTAGGGTCACAATCTCCATCCATCATCACTCCCAGATCTACCCAACTCTTCAAAAGGCCGATCGCCCTCTTTCGGTTCAGCACTCCCTCCTGAAAAAGATCCTGGAAGGCCTGCAGGTACAGAGGAACCATGGCTGGGAGGTCGCTGCGTTCTATGACCAAGTCTAGGTAGGGGGAAGACTGGAAAAGGAGGGAGGAAGAAGAAGTGCCTCTCACGGGCCTGCGGGAACCCTGAGTGACCGTGGCGGGTCTACAGGGCTTGTTGTACCGAAAGCATCTATGGGACGTGCGGGACGAGTGGGGAAGATGGAGCAAAGGAGAGAATGAGGGAACGGGGTGATGAATCTCGACGGTGCCCGCCGCGATTCCTCCTCCAGTCATCGGTCCCCATCAAGCGCGGGGTACCACACATACACATGCGCCTCCATTGAAAATAAAAGGCCAGAACAAAAACATGACAGCCCTGATATCAGCGGTCAATGGCACACCAGAACACACGTCGTTGCCCGCCGTCTCTCCGAACCCGTCTTGGGGATATATTGCTACTCACCGCCCACAAGGAAAATTCCTGTCGCATGACGCTTTTTCCAAATAGCAGACCCGACAGGACATCTCCCGTGATCTTATCCGCGACGCCCGTCTCTTTTTGTGCGTGACATCCACCGTCCCTTCTTTTTGTCCCGGTGCAACTTCGTGTTTTCCCAGGTCTTGGCCGTGATGAGCGCCTGGGGCCAAGGAAGCCTCCAAGGAGAAAGGTGACGGCCTCACTGCGGACGCGTTGAAGTCCAAACCAAACGGTGAGGTGGCGGCAATTACGGTATCAATGTCAGTTTGCTCGCCTTGACCTCCCTCAAATTTTGTGGCATCGTCACAGAATATATCGTCGAGGGCAGGCCAGTCACTCAGCTCTTCTATTAACGTTGCTCCTTCCTCCAGGTCTATGCCTGAACTGTCCATGATGTTTCCTGTGCAAAACAATGGGGAAAGAGGACGGTGAAACCAGACTGTGCGGCATTGTCTCCCATGGCATGCAGTAGTTCTGACTAGGGGAGGCCGCGATGTCGCGGTGGGCGAAGCATAGGAAGACTTTTTCCGGAGGGAGCAGTGTCCTTCTTCCATCTCTACAAGTACTTTTACGAAAACCACACAAAGCAAGGAGGCGTGCCAACACGAAAAGTCCATGACAACAAACAGTGACCATAAGCCATGATGTCAAACGCTGCATCGCCACACGCTTTAATGAGATTTTACTCGGAGCAACAAATTTTGGAGGGAGGCCTCCTACATTTTTCAACTTGGCCTCGCTGTATCCTGAAAGAGATTAAAAAGATCAATCTTCTCAAAACCAACACACGCTTCAAAACGCAAAATCTCTAGGGCTTACCCTGTTCTTTGACAGGCAAGCCTGGGTCTCTGTGTATCCGCCTGCGGGCAACATTAGTTCTCAGGTTACTTTGTGGATTTGCTGTCCGAGACCGAGTGACTGGCATCCTGGAGGAATGTCCGATAAAATCGGACGACTCGTGCAATGAAAGGCTTTAAATGGGCGTATGCCTCTATTTTATTTATTTTTCACACGAAATGTACGATGATTGGCACGCGTGTTGTTAGATAGATGGTTTCGAGGGGAAGGAGTCCATTTGGACAACTCATTAATGTGTTTCTTCCTGATAGTGGAAGTACTTGACACCCACCCAAACTCGGCGTAAGCCTCCCCCCGCTCTCGGTTCTGCTTACTGAAGAAGAAATGAGCCTCACTCAAGGTACATTTTTCTATCGCCCATGAAATGAAATAAACGCACCTTTTTCAAAAAGTGAGCATAGCTCTATTGCAAATGTAGATGTAATGGTCGAGTAGGACTTAAGGGTGTGAAAAGCACTCCGATTGTGATCAGAAAAATACCATTGAGTTCAGCTCCTTGACCAAGTCTTGTTTTATGCCATCGAGAAATTGTAAAAATATCGCAGCAACAGGCTGCTGTGCGTGCTATCCGATGTGATTATAACGTTTCAATCCGACACGTGCCGCGTAGGATGGAAAGGTACCTTTCGCGTGATTTTTCAAGTGTTCAAAGAAAACGACTGGAAGGACCCTTCCTCGAGCATTGATCTTCGGGTTTAAATATCCTATTGCATTGCCATGTTCAATTGATCTTTCGTTGTGTGTCTGTCAATTCGATGATTATAATCACATTTATGTAGATTTACCTGCAACAGGGGAGCCCCTTACGTAATGAATCCTTATCGTTCCATAGCACATCAGTATTGGTACAGAAACATCAGTCTTTACATATTTTAGCCATTCAAAACCATTTGAGCTAATCTGATCATATCATCCATTACTTTTGCAACTCATGGCATGCATTTTTCATCACTGTGTGCCAGGGGCCCGAACACTTTTTCCTCATATCAACCTTCACGAAATTTCTTTCACATAGAGCGATAACTGCTGCAACATTGAATTGCATAGCACCGTTTGTGAAGTCATTTACAATGGACACCTTAGTCGACAGTATACAGCGCATAACATGATCAATACCTGCGAAGCTTCCTTAAAATATTCTGGATCACTTTATGCTCCTTCAGAAACCTTTATCCAGCACGTACAGTACTTTTGCCATTACATGTATCAAAAGTTCCATACTTTATCCTACCTCTCAATATACTACTAGCGTTGATATTTCAGAAGAGGATTGTGCCCCATTTTTTGTTCGCGTCCCCTTTGTTTGCTCGCCCAGCGAACAAATTTGCCAATTTTTTCGTCGGCTAGAAGCGCAGAAACCGTATAAAAATTAATGGCTAGCGTTTCATTGTCGTAAGTCCTATGTACTGCTGAATGACAGGGTCTGGAAGAAGGAGAAATTCGATTATTTTGACAGGATTGTACGCATCTTCCCTTCTACCTGTACGCACCTGCATATTGCAGCACAAATGTTTAGTTCGTCTTGACTCATGCTCTAGATGCAGGAGGCACACGTGAGGGAAATGTTTGCGAGCATCACGATCCACCTAAGCAGTATTGGTTCATTTTCCTTTTTCGTTGTCACGGTGTTTAGGTGACAGGTATGCTTTTAAATTCTTACCTGCTTTAAAAGTTTCTTGTGCATGGCGCGGGGCCGAAGATGATGCCTTGTTAGAGGCATTGCACGCTCACACAGCTCACATTCCGATTCCCTGCTCATACTCATCACTTCATCATCAGTTCTTTCTTGGATTACTCGTTCCTTTTGTAGAAGCAGCCACACTTTACTCACAAAGAGCTGTAAACGGTAAAATAGAAACCGCAAATGAGCAGCATTAATTGGCTATCGGAGTCGGAACATAACGAAGAAAGCAAATAAGGGTGACTTATCGAATACTGTAAAGCGCTGTATCCCTCATATAAGTATCCTTGAACGTAATCACAAGGAGCTTGTTGAAAATCATTAAAGCGCCTACAGCGTACCTCTATATCATCTTCATCTTCAATGCCCAATGATAGCAGCATTTCTTCTGGAACGAATGTCTTTTCTCGCGTAAGGTAAAATTTGATGAGATTCAGTATAAAATTATTTTTCCTATAACCGATCATATTATACACTTGATTGCCTCGACTGAATGCCTCCGCACGCATAAATAACGTCATCTTTACTCGGCAAGCTCGAACTTTTGGAGCAAACATTCGCGATGAATTCTGGCCATCCCTTGCCTCAGTTGTTTTCCTTATCCATCCCAATTACCTGTATGACGCTAAAAACATCTTCTATTGAAACAATATGTTCTGCTTCAAGTTCTGAAATGAGCGTTGAATGTACGTACTCTACATCTGCAGTCTGTCAGAGGTAGGGAAGCGCTTTAGTTTACAGCTTCGTCCTATGAGCGTCCCAGACATTTCCAATTTTGAATCTTATGAGTACTTACTTGCGACGATGAAGAGAGGCATGAGTCCATTAAAACGCGAAGTTTACAGTCCAATACTTTCAACTGGCGCGGCAGGCCCGTAGCTCCTTCAAAGACATACACATAAACAAGAATTTCGTAAATAGCGACCGGTAACGCTCTAAAAATGTTTATATTCTCGCTTTCAATTCCCTTCCATGCCTTCACAATCACAGAATACTTTTAAATACATGCTTTGTACCTTACCGGCAGAAACACTCACCTGTCAGATCCTCGTGATCGTCCACGTCGTGCATATTTTTGACACTACCTCCCTGTGTTTTCTTGATTTAGATTGACAAGCGTGTGAGATATACATATGCATACCATAATTGCACAGGGGACTATTTTTGCGGGAGTGTTTGCGCTGGTGCGCCCCAAAAATGACTGATCATAGGGAATGGGTTGCATATAGCACTCTGGCCGAGAATCTATCAGCAAATTGCTTCACACCCTCCGCACTGCGAAAAAGGTCTCCTTCTCAATGATGTCTACTAGGATATAATTAGCGTACTATAGATATGTGCCGTGCTTCATCACTGAGTCCATTAAGCTTGCGACAAAAAGTGTGACCGCTGGGCCTCGGCACTATGAGGCAGTCGCCAGTTGAGTCACCGGCGACGTCGTCAACCGCCTCCGTAAATTCCATATACCTCTTAATGAAGGCTTGAAAAGCATTTTGGCGGCTACTTCATGCGTCAAAAGACATTTGGAAAAACAACAACAACTAACACTTATGCTGTGGGCGTAGCATCTCAATGAGATATTCAAAGATCGGATAAAACGTGCTGGAAAACTTACTGCGTAGGCTAGCTATCGACGAGAGAGAGGGGTGAAGTGGTCTTCCTAATGAAGCATTTTTTTGTTCTAACCTTTTGTGCCTGTCTTCATCTGCTCACTCAAGGAGTATAAGAAAGCGAGAAACAGCTGAAAACAAAGAAACAAAAATTTAATCGTGTCCAGCAGTAGGCCAAAACAAGTTGACCAGTCATGGAAATGTAGCCTACGGATCTTTTCCGGTCAAAGCTTCTTAATTTCCGCAAGAAAAACGTAGCCGTATAACTTTATGTACACATCAGGCATGTAGACATTCACACCACTATTCAGACTACTGCTTTTCTTGCTTGAAAAAGCCACTCTAATCGTGCTTACTGTCTGTAATTTTCCTTCGTTGTTGTCTTTACAAAGCATGGTTCGCCATAACACCCTCTGATAAAGTCGGGGCTACACCCACAGGTTGTATTGGCGTCTCTTCCGCCGTCCTGTTTTGATAATATCCCCTGACAATGCACGGAATGGGTGATGTATGTGACTTGAGAAGTCTACCGCGTGCAGCAGAGAAAAGCTAATAACATGACGAATATACTTCCTCATTCCTCGATCGAGCTCCCCCTACCCCTCCTTGCAAGCCTCCCTAATCACCTGGGGCCTTCGCTTCCTGCACATGGAGGTTTCCCGCCATTTCTGCCGTCGAGCCCCGCATCGAAGAGACGCCCTTCTATGATTCTGGCCGCCACCCTGTTCGAGTTATAGCAAAAAGCGCACGGAGTGAAATGCACAAATTTAGCGCATGGACGTCGATGCATGAATGAGAAAGCACGTCAGTGAGTAGGACGGACAGGGAAGGCTCAGCCCAATACAGCGAGCATTCAACATCAAACGTTCCCGTATTGCCCTTTTCCCCTCCGGCGTCATTCCATCTCCTCGTTCCTGTGACTCCTCTTACCTAGCGTACGGATGCTCCAAATTCTGGCAGACGATGCGCATACACGCGATCAGTGGGACAGAGAGAATCATGCCCGACACACCCCAGAGCACGGACCAGAAGGCTGGAGCAACGGGTGAAAATGGAGGAGAGATGATGGTGAGCGGGTAAGTAAGTCGTGCTAGACTTGATTCAAGGGGGAAAAGAAGGATTGCAGGCGCCGGCATCGGATCAAAAGGCGGGAAATAGGGGTATAAGGGACAATAATGACGGGAAACAGAGAGGCAGAGGCCAGGACACGGCAGAGAGACTCTCTGATCTGGAGGTGGACGTGCCGATTCAAAAGAACCTTACAGGGGCGATTCAACCAATAGCATTCAACAGGACACCATGCACTGACACGAGCGGGGCAGAGACCAGAAGTGAGGACGCATGGAGGACAGGCACAGTACCGAGGGAAAGAAGGATGATGATGGGATGGACCTCCAAATGCTCCCCGAAGAGGCGGGGTTCCTGTGCGTGGCGTAAGGCAACAGGGTGATCACTTTATCTCCCTCCTTCCCATCCCTCTGCCACCAATCTACCATTTAAATCGTCTTCTCCCGGGACCTTCCCGACCGGGCTGTCCACCCTTCCTCCTCCCAGACCGTACCAAATAGTAGCCGACGAAAAAATGCCCGAGGGAGGGGAGGACGAGGGCGAGGACTTTGGCAGTGACCGAGAGATCGGGGGAGAAGACGACGAGAGGGAGAGGGAGAAGCGTAGCGACGATGGGCCCAAACTGGGAGAGAGGAAGAAGGGGTGAGCGGTTAGCAAGGGAGGGGAAGAAGAGCAGGGCGCAAAGCAGGAAAGGAGGCGCTGGAAGACAAAATGGGGAGGAGGTAGCATGGAGGAATAGAAGAGGGAAATGGGGGCCATGTCCTACGTTCGGAATGTAGTTGAGCACAAACGTCAGGAGCCCGAAAAGTCCCGAGAAGGGTACCCGGAGGAGAGAGAGGCAACAGCCAACCAGCACCGCAATGAGGACACAGACAAAGGTTTTGAGGCGAATGTAGCGCCTGGAAAGAAGTGGTGAGAAGATGAAGGGCGAGAGGGTGGAAGGGGGGAGGAAGATGAGGAACGGCGCCGAATGTGCCTCCGCATTCATCAAGAGCGACATCAACCCGGAGGGACGGAGAAGGAAAAAGGAGGAAGCGAAGAAGCACGGGAGCGAGGGGAAAAAAGGTGACAAGCGCAGTTTCGAGCATGCATAGACCTCAAC
>Ga0102934_1002724_pt1 | contig 12141 bp, 12 predicted proteins | sample SalPonR2_A_D1_MG_FD_78175 | JGI IMG/M metagenome (GOLD analysis project Ga0102934, IMG submission 78175) | Salt pond soil microbial communities from South San Francisco under conditions of wetland restoration - Salt Pond MetaG R2_A_D1_MG | ecosystem: Environmental > Aquatic > Marine > Intertidal...
AGCGATCGACCGCGCCCCCAGCACGCCCGGAGAACCTGACGGCCCGACAGCTCCAGATGCGCCAGAGGATCCAGTTCTGCTCGGCCAAAGACGGCGTCCGAATCGCCTACGCCTCGGTCGGTGACGGTCCGCCGATCGTCAAGGCCGCCAACTGGCTCAGCCATCTGGAGCTGGACTGGGACGCGCCGATCTGGAGCCCCCTGCTGCGGGACCTGGCGCAGGATCACCGCGTCATTCGCTACGACGAACGCGGCAACGGGCTTTCTGATTGGGACGTTGAATCCATCGATCTGGATTCCTTTGTCACCGACCTGGAAACCGTGGTCGAAACCACCGATCTCGAGCGCTTCGCCCTCCTTGGCATCTCGCAGGGCGCTGCCGTCTCGATCGAGTACGCCGTGCGCCATCCGGAACGAGTGGCCTGTCTGATCCTGTTCGGCGGCTATCCGGCCGGCTGGCGGATCGGTGCCACGCCTGAGGAGATCCTGGAGCGCGAAGCGATCATGACCCTCACCGCCACCGGCTGGGGTCGGGACAACCCCGCCTATCGCCAGATCTTTTCTTCCACCTTCATGCCCAGTGCAACGCACGAGGAGCTGGACTGGTTCAACGAATTCCAGCGCCAGACCACCTCGGCGGAGAACGCCGTGCGCTTTCTGTCGGCTTTCGGTGACATCGACGTCCGCCATCGTCTGAGCAAGCTGCGCGTGCCCACCCTGGTCATCCACTCGCTGGGCGATCGGCGAATTCCGGCCTCCATCGGGCGGGACCTGGCCGCCACCATTTCGGATGCCGAGTTCACTGGCCTGGACAGCGACAATCACCTGCTGCTCGGCCGCGAACCGGCCTCCAGGGCGTTTCTGCAGGCGGTCCGGGTGTTTCTGGCTCAGCATCGAAGGTAGCGCGGACCACGACCGATTCCGTAGTCCTTTGGCAGTCGGCCCAGGAATTCGACGCTGGCGACAACGGTCATGACCATGCCAGACATCCATGCTGGGCGGATTCGATCACGGATCAGTCGCCGGAGGACGCTCGCATGACCCACATCCACTTCTTCTCAACAATGTGATGGACTTCGTGCATCATGATTACAGTGACGAGCCCGAGTTCTCCAACATCAATCCGATTCGTATCGACGGCACACTGAACGTGACTCATTTCATCGTCCGTTCGGTCACCACTCAGTCCAATACACTGCTTCAGCCCGGCACCCACGGCCGCATCGGCCATGAGAGCGCCGACTTCGAACAGGATTTCATTGTGGGCGATGGCTTGCTGATCGTTGTTGGCGATTCACTCTTCGCCAATCGATTCGAGGCGGCACCGTAGCTCACAAATGACCTTGGGTTGACCTTAACAATTCTCTTACATCTTTCTGAACCAGTTTCGCTAGCCTTGCGCTTTCCCAATCACGTTGTGAGGAAGTCATGAAAATCTGGACGATTCTGTTCATTGGTTCTGTCCTGGCGCTGACCGGTTGTCAGTCCGACGAACCCGAAGACAGCATGCAGGAGGCTCGACAGTCGATCGAGGAAGCCGCTGAGGACACCGGTGAAGCGGCCGAAGCCGCCTATGAAGAGGCGAGCGATCGCACCGAAAGCGCCATGGAACAGATGGGCGACAGCGCCGAAGAAGCCGGTGACCACATGCGTGACATGGCCGACGATGCTGGCGACAGCATGCGGGACATGGCCGACGATGCCGGCGATAGCATGCGCGAAATGGGCGAGCAGGTCAGCGAGGGCGCACAAGCAGCCTGGCAGCGAGCCACAGAGGCGACCATGAATGCGCGTGAAAAGGCGCAGGAACTGGCCGACTCCGGTCTTGATCGCAGCAGCGAGGCCTGGGCCAATCTGCGCGATGAAGCCGAGCAGGCCCGCGAGCAAGCCGAGGAAGCCCTCGCCGAGGCGCAGGAATATGGTGGCGATGCCTGGGATGCCATGCGCGAGCGCACGTCCAATGCCATGGAAGACATCGAGGCCGCCTGGGACGATCTGAGCGACAGCGACGGCTGATGCAATACCTCAGCTAACCACATGCACCGGCCCGGCCACTGGCCGAGGCCGGTGCTTTCCTTTCCGCTCCACGATCGGAAAGATACGATCTGAAAACACGATCAAGAAAGTTCAACATCCCCCCGGCTCCCGGCACTACCCCGGCGCAACGGATCGGCAGAAAGACCACCCACGATGATTTCAGCCCTGGATTCTGGCGAACCTGGAATCTACACTCTGCCCGACAGGGACACAGTTTCGCAGGACGGATGGATGACAATGGACGAGGGCCATCGCAAGAAAAGCAGACTCGGCTCGATACTGATGTGGCTGCTGATTGCAGCCGGACTGTGCATCATGCTGTTCGCCGTGCTGCGACTGGCGGGTTGGGTGGTGCACGCGACCTTCCCCGAAGAGGCGCTGTCCAGCGGAATTCAGCCGCGAGCCGCAGTCATTCATCAAAGCCACCGCTGGACCGTCGAACTCTTGAGTGCCGGAGATCAATCATGGCGCGGGCCCTGTACGACACTCACCTGAGCAGCGCGCCGATTGATGGACACACTCTCTCCCAAACCATCAATCATCAGTTGGGAATAGCAATTCGAAGGGTTCCCAAGTTATGCAGTTTCAGCAGGTTGGCCCGCAAGTGGCAAACAGGGTGTTGCTGAGTGAAGTGAGTGAGGAAGTGAGTGAGGGACATCCATTGAGTGAACGATATCCAGCCAGTCGGTGCCATGCACGGGTATCCAGCTTTGTGCTTTATCGGCCGCGGCTTCCTGCCGCGGCCGATGCCTTTCTGGCATCCAAAACAGAATCAAGCCTGCCCTCCTGGCATCGACCGGCTTCTTCCAAAGCAGCTCATCCGGGATTGTTCGAGATCGGGTCTGCGCCAAGACCTAAGAAGCCTCGAAGAAACTTGCAAGACCCTGCAACGATGCTCCGACGGGGACGAAGCGCCATCCCAACGCCTGCGCGGCCGTTCGATCCCAGACGCCGTCACCATAGTACGTCACTGTCTCCGCCGGACACGGTATCGACTCGATCGCGCTCTGCATGATGGACACGAGATCTTCGTGCTCACTTGATGTTGCCAGTCGAATCCCCTGAACGGGAAATTCCGCACTTTCCAGCTTGAGGATCGCAACCGAGCGCCAGGCACCCGTTGCCATCGCGACGTAGTGTCGATCGCTGGCCAGCAGTTGCGCGACATAGGCTTTGGCGCCTGGTACCTCCTTGAATCCACCATTCGCCTTGATATGGGCCTCAAGCCGGGTGACGAACGCATACTCGATGGCGGCGAATCGCTCGACTGTCGGCGCAATAGCGTGGGCATGAATGATCTCTCTGGCGATGCCCTGATCGGTGATATGGCGATACGATGCCCAGCGAGTGTCGACCTCGGCCACACCCAGCACCTCCTTGACGGCCAGGACAAAGAGATCGGCGTCCGTCGCAAAGGACTGAAGCAAGGTACCGTCAATACCGAAGATGCGGGCATCCATCAGCAGTCACCATGCAGGTTTCAACCGCGGTCTGTAATTTCAAAGCTCGGGTTGCCGAAAGTCGTATTCACATCGAAACTGAGCTCGAGCACCTCGGGGCAGCAATCACGTTCGATTTCAGGCTCTTGCTCGAAGGCGATCGCATCAGTTACGGTCCACAGGGTATTGTCAGGAAGGTAAACATGAACGCCCTGCCCCCACTCATCGGCACCGATCAGCGTGTCGTTACCTTGATTCTCAGGTTTTTCTCGGAAGAAATAGCGCGTGCCATCACCACAGGATGTCAGCCAGAGGACTGCGTTATGAGGCCCTTTCTGATCCGGCGATGAGTTCAGCCAACCTGTCAGATTGACCAGATCATGGGCAGGGAGACCATCGGGAAACAGCACGGCGAGGGTCCCGTCCGCTTGACGGTGGAGCTCTGCCCGGAACGTCTGCGGCTTTCGAGGGGTGAAGAGGCGGGTGTAGTCGACTATTGCAGCCTTGACTTGATCAGCGCTGCCCTGCCTGATCCAGATCCACCCCGCTGTGGATTCGAAAGGGATATCGTTATCTGAATCAGAAATGGGCAGAAGCTCTTTGGTACCGTCTCCGGCACGCCGTGACCGATCAACGGCGTTACCAAAGATAATGATCAGGAAAATCAGAATCACTGCAAAGGAAAGCTCGGCCATCTGTTCTCTCCGATACGCGTGGAATCAAGTAAGCGCCGGGTCCAATTAGCCTGACAGATCCTCACGATAGCCAAAATCAATTGATTCTTGAAGGCCATGTTCTCGGCATCGATTCAAAGCCACTCCGCATTCCCACCTCGAGGCATGTTGTCTCAGCATGAAGGTCTGACGATCGTGCCATTCAGGAGGCCGAATAACTTGAGTGAACGACTTGCATTCTTGAACCAGCCAGCGACTGACCAGGGAAAGAAGTCTTGCTCTATGGAACGTCTTTCATGAATTCATAGTACTCGATCGACTCTGGTGAAAGCGTGTCGAGTGTCATGCTAGAGGACAGCATCTCTCCAAGTCTTCTCGAGCATGGAATCAACAGATCGGCTTCGTCGACGATATCCCTATACAACCGATCATGATGAAGTCGGGATTCATATTGCTCCTCGATCCATGATCGCATCCTTGATATGTCTTCATCTGCTGCGCCGTCGACTTCTGCCTGCTCCAGTAGCCGTGAGAGCTCTGAATCCCGGAAGTCCAGATAGGGTTGATTCTTCCTCAGCCAAGATGAGTGAATGCGCTCAAGCAAGTAAGGCGGCACATGATCGCCGCAGAAACCGATGACACTGTCGAACATGCCTTGAAATCTCTGAATCTTGGCGATGTAGTCCAGCCGTTTCTGGACATCCGGACCCGACATGGTCGCCCGCTCAGCAGCACCAGCCGCAAAACAGAGAAAAAGCAGAAGCAGTGCAGGATGTCTCATCTTGAGGATCAATATCGGACCTGACTGGCTACCTTGTCAAGCTCGCCCGATTCTGTCGCCGCCGAGTTCAACCGGACGTATGCGCGTTGACATGGGATCCTCGAAATGCCAGTCGCCTGGCCTGAGTACCCCACTTGAAAGCGCCTAGTCGCTCTCGAATCGGCTGCCGAATATCCGGTTGATAAGCGCGCTGATCGTCAGGATGATTTTTCCGGACTGGTTGATTCCACCGTTGGCGACACCGCCATCATCCAGCAGAACAACACGAATATCGGCGCTGACCATAGCGTTATCGCCGATCAGGTTGAAGCCGAAGCTGTTCATGCAGCCGTGCAGGTCGGGGCCGGCAAATCCGCGTTGTCGATGTTCTGGGCGACGATGGAATTGCAGATCTGCACCGGCGCCGAGGAGACCGACCAGACCCCTCCGCCTCCTGCAACCGCGACCTCGTCATCGTTGCTGTCGGACTCGTTCAACACAAGCGTCGAATGGCGGATGCTTAGTTCGGAGATATCGGCCTGGAAGCCCGGCCCGAGGAGAGAGATTTCTTGAACCAGGCAGATTCAGGAAGTGTCTTCAACCATCGTGAGCACGACATTCCCCCGCTTGTGGCCCCCATCGACCCGCTCGTGCGCCGCAACGATCTGGTCGAGCGGGTAGGCGCTATCGATCACCGGATCGAAGCGACCGTCGTCAATCAATGTGGCGAGTAGCTCGAGTTGCACCTTGCTTTCCGTCGCGACGCCGCAGACCAGGCGGGAATTCCAGGTCGAAGACAGGGTGGTCCACAGGCCGGTGCTGATTGCAATCAGCTGGCCCTTGTCACCGAGCAGATGACGACAGCGCGCCAGCGGCAGGTTACCGACCGTATCGACAATGAAATCGAAAGCGTCCTTGTCATCCTCGATCCTCTGCTGGGTGTAGTTGATGACTCGATCGGCACCGAGTGAGGTCACCAGGTCGGTGTTTGCCGTACTGCAGACCGCGACCACCTCGGCACCCAGATACTTCGCCAACTGGATCGATGCCGTGCCCACCGCGCCGGAGGCCCCATTGATGAGAATCCGCTGACCCGCGCTCAACCCGACCCGCTCCTTCAGGAAGGAGATCGCGGTCTGCCCGCCGAACACTGCCGCCGCGGCTCTGGAATGATCGACGCGCTGTGGCTTCCTGGTCACGGCAGCCTGTTCCGACAGGCAGAGAAACTCGGCGTGCGCGCCCATCGCCATGCCCGCCGAGCCATAGACCGCGTCGCCCACCTGGAAATCAGTCACCGCGCTTCCGACGGCCTCCACCTCGCCGGAAAAGCTCATACCTGGCACGTTGGCTCTGGGGCGCCTCAAGCCAAAGCCCAGGCGCGTCAGCAATCCGAATCCGAAGGGCACGCGCAGGGCACGAAGCCTGGAGTCGCCCGAGGTGACCGAACTGGCAAAGACGCGAATCTGAAGCTCATCGTCCGCGGGGACCGGCTTGTCGGTCTCGATGATCTGCAGCGCCGCCGCAGGCGACCCGTATCGTTTCCAGGCAATCGCCTTCATGGTGACTCCTCCTTGAGTGAACGCCTGTGTCGGCCTGTGTCGTTCAGGACCCAGTCACTGTAGACGAGCCGCCACCTGACTACTAAGGTCACACCGCCTGCCATTCCGTCTCCAATCGGTGGAATGCCATCGAGCTGGTGTTCCATTGGATGCTTCATGCGCTCTACTCAAAGCGGATGTGGACCTCGAGCCGCCTCTGCGCAACCTGATATGGAGCGAGGCTTGCCCTCGGCAACTGGACGGGTATTATGGGGGGTGACGGGGTGAGCATCAGGCCTTCTCATCCGAAGTCACCGTAATTCCAACTACAAGAGAAGGGAGCCCCCATGAATCACTGCCCGTACAGCCGGTCTTGCGCCGGTGCCGCTGGCTTGTTGACTGCGCTGCTGCTCGGTGCAGCATCCTTCAATGTCCAGGCCGAACTCGATCCGATTGAACGATTCTGTCTCGTGATCCGACACACCGGCTTCGCCGGGCCCTGCCCCCTGGACGCAACCCCGTCCAGCCTCGGCCGGGAAGTGTCGATGGAACGCGCTTTGGAGGAGGGCGAGGAGAACGTGGTCCCCCTGGCCACCCTCGTAGAACACGGTGCCCGGCTTTTCAACGCCAACTGGACGCGGCAGGAAGGCGGTGGCCGACCCGGCTTGAAAGGGACTGGCGCGCCCCTGTCCGATCCGGATTCGCCCCTGACCTTCCCGAACAATTTCAATCGAGTATCTGGTCCAGATGCGAATTCCTGTGGCGGCTGCCACAACCTGCCGCGTTCCGGGGGTGGTGGTGATTTCGTCACCAACGTCTCGGTGCTGGGACAACGATTCGACTTCGCCACCTTCGACCTGATGGACGAAACCGAGGATGGCTTTGCCACGCGCGGTGTCTTCGATGAATCCGGCGCGCCGGTGACCCTTCAGACCATCGCCAATTCTCGCGCGACCCTGGGCATGTTCGGCTCCGGCTACATCGAGATGTTGGCCCGTCAGATGACCGCCGATCTGCAGGCGATCCGCGATCAGATCGCGCCCGGTGGCGCCGCCGTTCTGCTGACCAAGGGGGTGGACTTCGGCGTTCTGGCCAGGAACGCTGACGGTAGCTGGGACAGCTCCGGTACCGAGGGGTTCGTAGCGCCCAGCCTGGCCAGTAGCGGGTCGGATGACCCACCCAATCTGATCATCCGGCCATTCCATCAGGCCTCGGCGGTTATCTCGTTGCGCCAGTTCTCCAACAATGCACTCAACCACCACCATGGGATTCAGGCTCTGGAACGCTTCGGCGAGGGCGACGTTGATGGTGATGGTTATGACAACAATCTGAGCATGGCCGACATCACGGCGATCACCGTTTATCAGGCCCAGCTGGCTGCACCGGGGCGGGTCGTTCCGCGCAACATGTTCGTGGAGGCCGCGGTCGCTGCTGGTGAACAGACCTTTCAGGACATCGGATGTGCCGACTGCCATCGCCCCGCACTACCCTTGGATACTGAAGGTCGCTGGTTCGTCGAACCCAATCCCTACAATCCCGACGGAAATCTGCAGCCCGGTGACGGCGCAGAATTTGCCTTTGACTTGAGCGACCCGCGCCTGGATCAGCCGCGTCTGCCGATCGACGCGGCTAGCGGGATCATCTGGGTTCCTGCCTTCACCGACTTCAAGGTCTATGACATTACCGCAGGGCCGGATGACCCCAACTGCGAAGCGCTGAACATGCACGCGTCAGCCGGTTCGGACGATTTCTTTGCGGGGAACTGTCGCTTTCTTTCCAAACGCTTGTGGGGGGCGGCCAATGAACCGCCTTATTTTCACCACGGCCAGTTCACCACCATGCGCGAAGCGATCGAAGCTCACCGCGGCGATGCCCTTGATAGCTATCAGATGTGGGCCGCACTCAGCGACGGTCAGAAGAACACTGTGATCGAATTCCTCAAGACACTGCAGATTCTGCCGCCTGGCACCCACTCCACGGTGGTCGACCATAATTTCCAGCCAAGAGACTGGATTGGCGCGCTCTAAGGAGCATCAGGAGAACGGTCTCGTGATCGTGCAGATGCCCAGCGGGGATCTGTTCGATCATGGGGCCATCAGGAATAGTCGGGAATTTCTAGCGCGCTGCAGAGCCATGACCAGCGCGGCAAGCGTTTCATGAATGAGCTGATAGAAATCATTGAATGGGGGCTGTGAGCAGAAACAGCGGCATTCTTTCCCGATTCCACGGACTCTCGGCGCTCAAGTCCAGACTGACCCAGTTGTCCTCCGCCGCCTCTCCTGTCACACCGGTCAAGGACAGGGTCAGGGTGCCGAGCTCTTCGAACTCGACCTCCTGTGTCTCGCATGTCACGCAAAATCCTGTCACTTTGAGGAGACCCATGGCCAAGGGGTCATTGCCTTTCCGAACGCCTGACCCGATGGCCCAGGTCGCCTTACCGGATTCGTCGTAAAAGTAGACCAGCACCACCATCACATCGCCTTCGTGATTGACGGAGAAGCCCCATCCATTGTCATCAGGCCCACCGAACCAGAGGCCGGTGTAATTGACAGGGGCCTGGTCAATCGAAAATCGCATCTTCTCCAGGCATCGCATCTCCACCCCATCGCTGGTTTCCCAGATGAGTTGCGCTGGTGAGGTCAACAGTTCCGGTGATGCAACTGCGCATGGGATTTCGAAGACACCCCGTTTGAAATCCATGTTGATCGTGAACTCAGGGGGCTCGGGGCTGATTGACCCGCTGGCATAATCATAGGTGTATTCATACATCGAGCCCTCTTCAACGCGAAGCTGGCCGGCTGCGGTGTCCGAATATCCCAGGTACCAGACTGGACTGCCATCCTCCCTGAAATCATAGGCATAGACTACGTGATTGCCATTGGCCGCATGGATATCGATACCCTTGCCACTTTTGTCCGGGTCCCAGTACAGACCGGCTTGTGGCTCGACCTGCGCAGGCCGATCGGAATCCAGGATGAGGCCACAGTCCAGTGCCCTTTCCAGAACCTCATCCTCTCCCCTAGACACACCGTCTATGGACGGCCGAACGAACAGATCCGGAACGATGCCCACTCGCTGAGTGGGAGTTCGGTCCGGATAGTAAACCCCTAGAGCCGTAATCCAGGTGCGGATATTTCCGGGCAACCTGATCTCGGCGATGTCACCATCTGCGGCTGCGGTCTGACTGCCGATCTTGACCGCACCGGGATGCTGCTCCAGGCCCATGATCGTGTACTCGGCCTGGCTCTGGGTTTCCTCATTCATCAGTATCAACACTCTGCCTGTGTAGATGACATTGTTGTTGTACGAACCGATGGTGCCTTGACGCGCCTTGAATTGGCCCGGGCTCATGATTTCCGGAACGGCAAAGGTCGCGATCTGAACAGGCCTGGAAAAAAGGTAGTTGACCAATGTCCAAAGGGTGCCGTTGGGGTAGTTCCTGAGATCAAAGACCAGGGCATCCTTGTCCTCGAATGCCGTCATCATCGCGGGGATATCATCTCGCGCCAGAAGGCCCATATCGACATAGCCGATGGAACACTGATCCTGATCCATCGCAAAGTAGGCATCTGTGTTGTCGAACAGGCCTCTCTGGCTGTTGAGCTGATAGCCGGTATGAAGGGTTTGTTCCTGTCCGTCCCTGATGATCCGAACTCTTGCTTCTCCGCTACCCTGATTCAACAGGACATCGATGTTTCGAGTCAGCGTGCTCGGATTCGAAGCTGCCACCAGGGCCGAGTATTCCGCGACCAATTCGGGAACCCGGCGCTCGTTGATGCTCAGGACTTCCGCGCCCAGCAAGCTGCTGTCGCTGTGTTTGAAGACTACCAGTCGGCCTTCGACGGTTTTGAGCACGAAGGGCAGGTATCTCTGATTGATCAAGGCGTTGAAAACAGGGCTGGAGAAAAAGGCGTGAGTGTCCTGAATATGCGCCGTGAATTCCCGCATGACTGTCTGGTATTCGGAGTTGTCGTCTGCCGCATGAATCAGGGGAATGAACTCCAGTAGAACCTCATGCCAGGGCTCGTCGATCAGGTTCTTGTAAGGAAAATACACATTGATGATGTTCCAGTACCGGAACAGACCCAGCAATCGCATCGCGGCATCCGGCCTCGGAATGCTGTGGTACCCATCATCCTGACTGAAATCAGGCTGACCCACGTTGCCCAGACCGACATGACAGTTGCTTGTTGGCTGAAACTCACTGATGACGCTCTCCACCCAGGCACGGCTGCTGTCGTCCAAGGATGGATCCTGGAGCCAGCTCGTATCCTCAGTCTGTTTCAGCCAGGCCGGAGTCTGGATCTGCCGGCTGGCACGAATGACATTCGGACCCAGGCTGCTGAACAAGCTGGCCAGTTGCTGATTGAATCCGGCCGCATCATTTTCGGCCAGAACTCGAGGAATGAATTCCAGCAGCTGAGCATCCCAATCCAGTTGACAGGTCCCGCTGTGGAAATTCTTGGCGGTGGACCAGACCTGCGCAAGCAAATACAGGTGTCTTACCTGATCTGACGACAGCGTTCGAGCCTGGACTTCCAGGCTGACGCCCAGCAATAGAAGGCAAATGAAGGTGATTCGGAGACGTTGCATGATACCGGCAGGTCCAAAGTACGAAAGACATCATACTTCCACCCGGCCGTTATTTCAAAGGCTGCTTCCGGGCCTTTTCGATTCGGGCTGCCGTGAGTGGGTGTCTAACTTTGTGAGTTGACAACCTGCAAACCGGAAACGCGCTCGAATTCAGCCTGATTGTTGGTGACTACAGTCAGCCCTCGGACCCGCGCGTGGCCGGCGATCATCTGATCGTACGGCCCGATGGGCCTCCCGTGGCGGCGGAGTTCGGCCCGAATCTGGCCGGTATGCCAGGCGGCCTCGGCGTCGTAGTCCAGAACTTCCAGCCGGGCAACGAACCCCTCGATCACCTCGAGATTGTGTTCGATCCTCATCGAGTTTTCCGCACCGAAGGCCAGCTCCATCAGGGTGGCTGTGGAAATTGCCAAACGGCCATGCTGCCGCCGGAACTGCTCTCGCACTTCCGGCGGCTTGTGCTTGATCACATAGATCGAGATATCGGTGTCAAGCAGGAACCTGAGCAAGGTTCAGAGTTCGTCCCCCTGCTGATCGGCTGCCTGGCCGCGCTCGGACATGAAATCTTCGCTGGCGGCCGGCTGATCGAACCATTCATCCCACGACTCACCCGCTGGCGTGATCAAGCGCGAACGCCCCAGCGCCACGATCTCGACTTCGCGCACCGAATCGGGAAACGCTACCGACCTGGGCAAACGGACCGCCTGGGTTCGATTGCTCTTGAAGAGACGTGTTTCCATCAACACCCCCCGGTATGGATATACGTTATGGATATACTGGATTTGGCAGGGGCGCTGTCAAGAACAAGAATGCGCGATCGCGTCGTTCCAGAACCCAAGGGTGGTTGGGTGTCCAGATTCAGCGCTTATACCCTTTTCCGAGAGATTCGTCACACTCTGGTGACCCCGTGGTTCCAAAAGGCTGCAGCTTCGGACCCGAGCGGGCATACTTCCGCAACCACCCGACCCGGACTCAACGCATGCTTCGCCACGTTCATTTTTCACTGCTGCTGATCGGATTGTTCTTGACCGTACAGTTGATCGCGGCCGACGGCAGCGCTCAGCCCAACGCCGCGGGCGAGCTGCTGGTGGGCCGGCTGAGCAT
>Ga0102934_1002725_pt1 | contig 12140 bp, 10 predicted proteins | sample SalPonR2_A_D1_MG_FD_78175 | JGI IMG/M metagenome (GOLD analysis project Ga0102934, IMG submission 78175) | Salt pond soil microbial communities from South San Francisco under conditions of wetland restoration - Salt Pond MetaG R2_A_D1_MG | ecosystem: Environmental > Aquatic > Marine > Intertidal...
TATCAAATCTTTTACTTCGTCCGTATAGTCTATTGCAATAAAGAGTCGCATTATCTCTTATATCCTATTTTTTGTAAGAGCTCTTTTCTTTCTGCAATATCAGCCTTTTTCTCCACCCCTTTAGGAGCAAATCCGTCCACAACCCCCAGGATACCACAGCCCTGTTCTACTTCCGCTACAATAACTTCTACCGGATTAGCAGTAGCACAAAATATATTTACCACTTCAAAACAATTTTTTAAACTATTTAGAACATTTATGGGAAAAACATCTTTAAGCACTATAATAAATGAGTGTCCCGCTTTTAACTTCTGCAGGTTCTTTACGGCAATTTCTATAAGTTCTTCTTCCGTGCCGTCTTTACGAATCAATCTTTTCTGAGAAGCTTCACAAAAAGCCAAACCAAATTTGATGCCGGGTACACTGTTCATCATTATTTCATAGACATCTTCAACGGTTTTAATAAAATGAGAATGACCCAAAATTATATTGTAGCCTTCTGGGAAATCTAATTTTACTGATTTAATTTCCATAAAAACTCCCACATATCTATTTATTTTAAAATTTGATAATTGAACTTAGTTTGAAAATTCAATATATTTTGCTAAATAATTTGGCAGAGGAAGTTGTCAAATTTTACATTTATTTTTCTAGTGGAATTTAATAACAGCTGGTAATATAAAATTATTTATTCAAGTCTTCATAGGTGTCGATATAGCGTTTAAGAATATTAGCCCTACTATGATGACGTAATTTGGCAATAGCTTTTTCTTCAATCTGCCGCACTCTTTCTCTGGTAATAGCAAAAATATGTCCAACTTCTTCCAGAGTTCTAGGAGTCTGGTCCCCAATGCCAAATCGCAATTTTATCACTCTTGCTTCTCGTTTGGTCATTGTTTGCAATACTGATTCAACCTGTTTGCCAAGCAATGTTCTTTTGGCAATTCTCTGGGGAGAAATCAGGGAGTCATCTTCGATGAAGTCACTAAGTGTGGAATCACCGTCTTCGTCACCTACAGGCTTGTCCAGCGAAACAGGTTTCTTGGAGACTTTGATTATCTTTTTTACCTTTTTTAAGGGAATATCCAATTCTTCTGCAATCTCTTCGGGATAGGGTTCTCTACCGAATTTTTGCACCAGTTTATTATGAGCACGGGAAACTTTGTTTATGGAATCGGACATGTGAATTGGTACCCGAATAGTGCGAGATTGATCGGCAATAGCTTTGGTAATAGTCTGTCTTATCCACCAGGTTGCATAGGTGGAGAATTTATAGCCTTTATGATAGTCGTATCTTTCCACGGCTTTGATCAGGCCAATATTTCCTTCCTGGATCAGATCCAAAAAGCTGAGACCACGGTTGTTATATTTTTTGGCGATACTAATAACCAGACGCACATTAGCTTTGATGATATCGTTTTTCGCTTTCTCCTTTTCCTGCTTGGCATCTTCAATATCCTGCATCAATTTTTTTAGTTCATCTGCGTTCATGCGAGTTTCCAGTTCTACTCTGCGAATTTTTCGTCTATTATTTTTTATTTTACGCAAAGCGTCTATAAATATATCAGGGTCAAGACCGGTCTCTTCTGCTACTTCATTAAATTCTTCTTTACCTTTATTGGCTTTTCTGCCAAGAGAGCATATCTTGTTGGGTGTATAACCTTTAATGTTACTCACTGTTTTGATTCTTTCTCTACTAAGATCAATACGAGAGATTAGGCTTTTGATTCGCATGATCAGCTTGTTGATCATGGAGCTCTTAAAATGGAGGTCTTCAAACAACTTCAGCATTTCTTCCCGGTTTTGTTTTATTTTTTCGCCGATGGTTGTACTTTTGTCTTTTTTATAGGGTTTATTCCGTTTTTTATTAATAATTCGTTCTATTTCGTCTGATAGTTCATAAGCCTTTTTGGTTTTTTCGTCCAGGGCAGTAATAAGGCGTTTGTTGTTCTTCTTATCAAACCAGCTACCGAATTCAACTTTTAGTATTTTATCAATCTTTAATTTATCTTCATGATATTTTTTTATTACTGTTCTGAGAATATGAAGGCTACTACCACTCATGAGGGCAAGTCTGTTAATTTTCTCCTGTGCATCTTCAATTCGTTTGGCAATAGCAGCTTCTTTCTTGGGAGTAAGCAGGGGAACTTTACCCATCTCTTTCAGATACATACGCACGGGGTCGTCGTAGAAACGAACTTTACTCTTTTTTTTCTTTTGATTCTTTTTCTTTTGTTTGGAGTGTTTTATTTTCCCTTTAATGGTGTTATCGTAGATTGCCACATCATTATTTTTAAGTTCCTGAAAGATATCATCTATTTTATTTAAAAAAATCGGATTTTCAGGAATTAATTGATTAATTTGATCGTAAGTAACGAAACCACGATTTTTTCCTAATTTGATCAGTTCGTTGATAAATTCTTTTATTGTTTTCATAATACTTAATACCTCATTTATCTAAGAATCTTACGAACACTTCCACCTTTTGCCATAGCTTTTAGCTGGTGGAGTTTCTTTAAAACGTCTCGTTTCCTTTTGATAATTTTATAATCATCAGGATTATTTTGAATCTTTTGATTTATTTTTAACAACTCGTTTTCCAGTCTTCGGATACGCAAAGCTGCTAATAATTTGTTTAATTTTTTTTCACTTGCATCATTCGGAGAAAATATTAAATCAGAAATCATATCTCGTTCTTCCGGCTCTAGTTTATCCAGCAGAGAAGCTTTGTTAGCTAAAAAATCAGCCGGGCTGTTTTGCAACTTTACCATATTGAAAAATTTTCGATAAAAAGGATGAGTAAAAAAGGAATCATCAATGGATTCCAGATGAGGTTCTACTAATTTGGGGTTATTTAAAATCATACCAATAAATTCACGTTCCTCTATATATTGCTTTCTGTCTATTTTACTTTCCGAATATTTTTTCCATTTTTTCTTTTTTCGTTGATTTAAAGATTTAATAATGTTCACATTATCGATCTTAAATTCTTCCGAAACCTTATTCACAAAGAGTTCTTTCTGGGTCGGATCCAAAATCAAGCCAAGATCATCTATGATTGCATCCAGTGCTTTTCTTTTATGTTCTAGGTCAAGATCAGCTTGCAGGTACTTGCCTAAAAACTGATAGAATGACAAAGGATTATCAATCAATTGCGCCAAATCTTCTTTGCCAAATTCATCCAGATAAGAATCCGGATCGTAACCCCGGGGCATCATAACAATACTGGGAAAAATATCATTCTGCAAACATGTTTTTATAGCACGGGCAGTAGCTGCATAACCAGCTTCATCACCATCATATAAAATAATAATATTTTTTGTGTATCTCGCAAGTAATTTTATCTGTTGAGTAGTAAGAGCAGTACCCAGACTGGCTACAATATGGGAAAAGTCAAATTGGTAAAGTTTGCACAAATCCATATAACCCTCTACAACAAGGGCTTCTTTGGTATCAATAATTTTTCTTTTGGTTACATTAAGACCGTAAAGCTGATATCTTTTTTGATAAATAATTTGTTCAGGAGAATTGAGATATTTTACACTACTAGCGTCATCTTCTTTGTAAACTCTGCCGCCAAAAGCCAGTATCTTGCCGTCCGCAGAAAATATGGGAAAAATAATGCGACTTCTAAATTTATCATAAATACGTTGATTTTTCTGAGAAAAAAGTCCTGATTTCATAACAGCTTTTTGGGAAAGACCTTTACCCTTTAGAAAGTTAACCAGACCATCCCACTTATCGAGAGCCAACCCTAACTGGAATTTTTTTATAGTAGCGGCTTCAATACCACGGTTTTTTAAAAAATTTTTAGCTTCTTTGCCTTTTTTCTGCAAATTTTTGCTATAATATTTGTGAGCAAGTTTGTATATTTTGTACATCTCATTGTAAAGTGACTGCTTTTGAGAAGAACCCTCTTTTTCCGGAAGTTTAATATGAGCTCTTTTTGCTAGATTCTGCACTGCCTCTGGAAATGTTATTTTTTCATATTCCATAAGAAAAGTAAAAACGTTTCCGCCTTTACCACAACCAAAACATTTGTATATCTGTTTGGAGGGGCTTACGATAAAGGAAGGCGTTTTCTCATCATGAAAAGGGCATCTTGTTTTAAAATTTGCCCCGCTCTTTTTCAGAGGAACGTAAGAATTAATTACGTCTACAATATTATTGGCTTCTCTTACTTTATCTATGGTTTGCTGATTATATCTCATTTTGCTATTTCAAAACTAAGATGGTAACTCCGGTTCCACCTTCGGCAGAGGAGGGGGAATAGAAATCCTCTAGACGCCCATCATCTTTGAGATAATCCCATATCTTACGTCGCAATCTGCCTGTGCCTTTGCCGTGCAAGATTCTGATCTTTTTGTAATCCATTACTATAGCACGATCTATGTATTTTTCTATAACAGGCTTTGCCTCTTCAAAAGTTAGTCCCATTATATTTATCTCAAAGGGGATTTCCCTGTCAAAATCGCTGAAAACAGATACATTATCATCTTTTGTTTTCTCCGGTGAATTATTTGCAATTTTATTTTGTGGTACTTTATAAATATCATCTGCCGCGACCGAAAAATTTAGTCCTTCGGATTTAACAATAATTTTGTTAGAAGATATTTTATCTATTTTGCCAATTGTATCCATGGATTTGATATAAATTATATCATTTTTTTGGGGGTTGTCAATGGATTCTAGCTCCTCTTCCAGAATTTTTTCTTTACTTTGGGAAATATCTTTTTGCTGTGTTTCTATCTCTTCTTCTAACTCTCTAATTTCATCTAGTTCGATTCTTTTTTCTCTCTGTGTTGATTTTAATTTTTTTAATTTTTTATCCAGTTTCAATTTAAGATGGGCAAACTCTTCTTGCTCGCGCTCCAGCATCTGCTTTCGTCTATTTTTTTCAACCTTATCCCAATCTTTTTCCTTTTTTTCTATAGTTTGTATTTTGTCTTCCAGCAATTTTTGCTTAAGATCGTAGTTGTAGATTTTCTGAGCAAGACGATTACGTTGTTGCTCTGTTTTTTTAAGAAGATAACTCAATTTAAGAGTCTTGGTATCAAGCAAAGCATGTGCCCTTTCCAATACGCTATCAGGAATTTTGTATTCTCGGGCTATATCCAGAGCAAAGCTGTTGCCCGGAAACCCAATATCGAGTTTATAGGTAGGCTTCATCTCTTTTTCATCAAATCGCATAGAGGCATTTTCGCATTGGTCATGTTCAGAAGCAAAAACTTTTAGTTTATTAAGGTGAGTGGTAACAATCACCTTGGATTTGAGGGAAATTAAGTTTTCCAGAATTGCCTGAGCCAGAGCTGAGCCCTCTTCCGGATTGGTGCCAGTGCCCAGTTCATCCACAAGAATAAGAGATCTTTCATCAGCCTTATGTAAAATATTATTTATTTTTTTTACATGAGAAGAAAAGGTGCTGATTGCATCCTCCAGGGATTGTTCGTCGTTGATATCGGTGTAGAAGGAATGGAAAGAACCAATCACAGCTTTTTTAGCAGTAACTAGTAAGCCGGAAAGTGCCATAATGGACAACAGACCTACTGCTTTTAGCGTAACGGTTTTTCCGCCGGTATTTACACCGGAAATTATTAGAGCTCTAAAATCTTTGCCGAGATTAAGCGAAAAAGGAATAATTTTTTTTCGGGGGAGTGTTTTGTAAAGCAGAGGATGGACTGCTTTTTCCAAGCTCAGTGAGAAATCTGAACGCAAAGAAGGCTTGCTCACAGGTAGATGCTGGAAATAAGTTGCGGCAGCATTTAAAAAATCTACTTTTTGTAAAATTTCAAGGTTGTCCAGCAGTGTATGCCTCTTTTCTCGGACCATCAAGGTTAGATCGGTTAATATTTGATAGATTTCCTCTTTTTTGCTATCCTGAAGAGAGTGTAGTTTGTTGTTTAGATCCAGAACAGCCAAAGGTTCTATATATACAGACTTTCCGGTTTGTGAACGACCATGTTCAATTCCCTTTATCACATTTTTCTTTTCTGATTTTACTGTAATTACATAACGCCCTTCGCGTTTCGTTATTATTTTATCTGCCAGAACTTTTGCATACTGTTTTTTATTTAGGATCTTTTCCAAAGAAGAATATAGATTATTTTTGGTTTGTTTGTGAGATTGAATAATCAGTTTTAGTTTTTTAGTAGCATCTTGTTTTATTTCACCTTCCGCATCAAAGGTTTTTCTGAATTTTTCAGCAAGAGAAGGGCTGGCGGTTAAGCTTTTTATTAGTTTTGACAAATTCTGCCATCTCTCATCTTTTAGGGTAGAATTTCGTTTCAGTTGCTGGGTTAGAAAAATGTTGTCTGCTAGCATAAGCAACTCTTCTTTACTAAAAATTTTATGTTTCTTCTGTTGTGAAATTAATTCTCTCGTATCTTTTAGGTCGTTTAGCTGGAGAGTATTACTGCTATTAAAAAACTCCCTAGTTTCAAAGATTAATATCTGCCTATCTCTTATTTTTGCCAGATCCTTCTGGGGACGAATTTTATCCACCAGCTCTTTGCCAAGTGGGGAGCAGCAATTGGCTTTGATCAGGGATTTAACTTTGGTAAATTCTAGTTCTTGTATTGCGTTTTGCATACTAAGTGTATATCAAAATAAAAAAAAACCTCTAAGCAGCTTAGAGGAAAATAATTTATTATTTTTGGAAGTTTGTTATTTTATTCGGTTACTTTTGATTAATATCTATTTCTTCTTCTTAGTTTTCGCATCTTAGCTTTGACTTGTTTTCGTCTTTCATCACTGGGTTTTTCATAGTAGCGATGCTGTTTTATATCAGACAAAGTACGTGCTTGCTGAACTTTTCGATTGAAACGACGAAAAGCATCTTCAAAACTTTCGTTCTTTTTAACTTTTACTTTAACCACTAGAGTTTTCCTCCATATTTGTTTTAGATAAAAATTTAAAGGGCTGAAATTTATGTCAATTAATTTCTTGCTAAAAATGGGAATTTAGGTACTAGGTGTTGGGTGCTGCGTTCCGGAATGTGAGTTTGTAGGTTAGGATTTTAGATGATTATGGGGTGAGGTATTTTCAGAAATTTGCCGAAATTGATTGTTAGTGTATTTCAACTAAAATTAGGATCAGAGTTCTTGTACTCAGTCAGGCTTTACACGTCACTTTTTCTAAATCTTTACCACTCACCTCTACATACAGCATCCTTCTCCCTAATTCCACTCTTAGTCTATTACTACGGTCAATTCCTTTCATTTCAACAATAGTTGACATAAATAAACCTGTTTTTAGGATAATGTCAAACAAAAAAATATGAGGTAAATATGGATAAACTTTTACTTTTAGGAGACGAAGCAGTGGGGCAAGGTGCTCTGGATGCAGGTTTGTCAGGAGCTTTTGGTTATCCCGGCACTCCTTCTACTGAAATCATAGAATACATACAAGAAAATGAAGATGCTATGAAGCGTAAAATCCACTTTTCCTGGTCTGCTAACGAAAAAACTTCCATGGAAGAAGCAATGGGACTTTCCTACGCTGGCAAAAGAGCACTTGTTACCATGAAGCACGTGGGCTTGAACGTGGCAGCCGATGCCTATGTTAACTCTGCTATCACCGGTGCTAACGGTGGTATTATTGTAGCTGTAGCTGACGATCCTTCTATGCACTCCTCACAAAATGAACAGGACTCCCGCTTTTATGGTAATTTTGCTCAGCTCCCTGTTATGGAGCCTTGTGACCAACAGGAGGCCTACGATATGCCCCGCGAGGCATTTGCTCTTTCCGAAAAATACAAAGTTCCAGTGATGTTGAGATTAACTACTAGACTGGCTCACTCTCGGGCTGGTATAATACGCAAGGAAGTAATCCCGGAAAATGAAATGCATAGACCGGATGATCCCAATCAATTTATGCTTTTACCTGCTTTTGCGCGTGAGAATTATAAGGATTTATTAGAGAAACAGAGTCAATTCATTGCTGAATCCGAAGAATCCAAATATAATGTATTTCACAACGGGGATGACAAGGGCATGGGTATTATCGCCTGTGGGCTGGGCTACAACTATCTCATGGAGAATGTGCAGGGGAGCGATCTGGATTATCCCATTTTAAAGATAGGACAATATCCACTTCCCAGAAAGCAGATTGAAAAAATTACTTCTGAATGTGATTCTGTCTTGGTTATAGAAGAAGGTATGCCACTGTTAGAGGAGAAGTTGCGCGGCTATCTCGATAATTGTTTGAATGTAAAGGGTAGATTGGACGGGACTCTTCCGCGCTATGGGGAATTGAATCCCCAGATCGTTGCCAGTGCTTTAGGTCTTAGTCCAAAACCTGTAAAAGATATTCCCAAAACAGTAAAAGGACGTCCACCCGAACTGTGTAAAGGTTGTCCCCATCGCGATACATTTGTAACTTTAAATAAGGCTATGGAAAAATACGGCAAGGGCCACGTTTTTTCTGATATTGGTTGCTATACTCTCGGTTTTCTGCCACCTTTTAATGCAATTAACTCCTGTGTTTGTATGGGTGCTTCTGTCAGCATGGCAGTAGGTGCTGCTGAAGCCGGATTTTATCCCTCCGTGGCTGTTATTGGTGACTCTACATTCGGGCATTCGGGCATGACAGGGCTTTTGGATGCTGTAAATAAAGAATCTAATGTAGTTATAATGATCTTAGATAACAACACTGTCGCAATGACCGGGATGCAGGACTCCGCAGTGGAAGGCTCAATCGAAAAAATTTGTGCCGGCCTCGGGGTTGAGAAAGAGCATATTAGAGTATTTAAGCCGCTCAAACCCAAGCATGATGAAAATGTTAAGATTATTGAAGAAGAGCTGGAATATAGTGGAGTGTCGGTTATTATTCCTCGCCGTGAATGTATTCATCTCAGAAGAAAAAGAAAGAAATAAATTTTTGGAGGATTAAAAATGAAAAAGGATATTATACTAGCAGGTGTTGGCGGACAAGGGATTCTTACTATAGCTACTATTCTGGGTGATGCTGTTATTAAGGAAGATCTCAATCTTAAACAAGCAGAAGTTCATGGTATGTCACAAAGAGGCGGAGCTGTGCAGTCGCATGTGCGTATCTCGGACGAAAAAATTCATTCCGATCTTATTCATCATTCTACGGCAGATATCATTCTCTCCCTGGAACCCATGGAATCTTTACGCTATCTGCCTTATCTTAAAGAAGACGGTTGGCTCATAACCAATACTCAATCTTTTGTTAATATTCCCAATTATCCGCAAGAAGCAGAATTGCTCGAGGAAATTAGTAAGATCAAAAACTCTCTTGCTTTTGATGCCGTAAAAATTGCCAAAGAGCTGGGTTCCATTAAAGCTACTAATATTGTTATGTTGGGTACTACTTCCAAATTTATCGGCTTACCTTATAAAACTTTAAAAGAATCCATTAAATCGGTTTTTGCTACCAAGGGTGATAAGATAGTAAAGCTGAATCTGAATGCTCTAGAAGCCGGCAAGAAGCAAATGAAATAAACGTTATTTTATGTCAAAAAACAGAGACCTGCTCAATAATTTTAGAGATTATTTTACGCGCCATGATTTAATTCAGCGCCACGATAAGCTACTGGTTGCTGTATCAGGTGGTATAGACTCCACAGTTCTTCTGCATCTGCTCAAAAGAATAAAATCCGAATATGGCTTTATTTTGCTTGGCGTGCATATAAATTACCATCTGCGCGGAACGGAATCAGAAAAAAATTATCGATTTGTAAGTAGGCTTTGTCATGGCTGGGGTGTACCTTTAGTAGTACAAAATGTGGAAATAAAAAGTGGTAACATCGAGAATGAAGCTCGCAAGATACGTTATAAAATTTTTCAGGATCTTTTAGAGAAATACAATTTTGATAAAGTGGTAGTGGGACACAACAAGAACGATCAGGCAGAGACTTTAATGCTGAACCTGATTAGAGGAGCGGGCATTGCCGGAATGAAAGGCATGTTTCCCAAGACAAATAGTTTGGTGAGACCCCTGCTGAATTTTACCAGAAATGAGATTGAGGAATATGTAGAAATGAAGGGGCTAAAATATGCGCAGGATTCCTCCAATTTTAATCTGGAATACGATAGAAATAAAATTAGATTGAAGATACTGCCCCTTATAGAAGAATTATTGAATCCCAGAGCAGTGGAAAAAATTGCCGATAGTATGCACATTTTGCAGGAGACAGAATATTTCCTGCAGCATTATAGTGCAGACCTTTTTTCCGAATTGATTACAAAAGAAAGCAAAGACTCCTATTCCGTTCAAATTGATGATCTCAAGCACAAGGGGATAGTCTTGTTCTATTTATTTAAAAAAATATTTGCAGCATTAACCGGTTCGGAAAAGGATTTCTACTCCTACCATTATCAGGAGATTAAAGATCTATTGGGAAGTTCCGGCAGTAAATATATTCAACTACCTGATTATGTATATGCAATCAAGGGAAAAAATAAACTTACTTTTGCCAAATCGCCGCCTGCACTATGGCAAAATAAAACTGTGAAGACTATTGACGATATTTCAAGACGGGTAGTTTTTCTGAATAATTATATTACTACTTCCAAGATAAAAACCATGCCTGTAGGTAGTTTTGATTTTTCGGATCGCTGGACTTGTTATCTTGATTTTGACAAGGTTGAATTTCCACTTAAAGTTAGAACCAGACGCAAGGGTGATAAATTTGTACCTTTTGGCATGGAGCAAGAGAAGAAATTAAAAGATTTTTTCATTGATGAAAAGGTTCCTCGCTATAAACGGGACGAGGTAATAATAATTGAGGATCAAAAACGTATTATCTGGGTAGCAGGATATCGTATTAATCATAGAGTTCGCATAACCCGGCAAACTAAGATGGCTTTATCTATTAAGATTATTAAAAAGATCAGTCATCCGCGGCGCGCGAGAAGATTGGAAAATAAGAGTTGACATTACATTTTTTTACCGCTATATTTTACAAAGATAAAAGGAAAATTACATGCATAATGCTATCAAAGAAATTTTGATTTCACAAACCGAAATACAAAATAAAATCAGAGAACTTGGGAAGCAAATAACTCGTGATTATAAAGATAAATCACCTGTTTTGATAAGTATCCTTAAAGGTGGAGTTGTTTTTCTGGCAGATTTAATGCGTCAGATTGAGCTGCCCTTAGAGATTGAATTTTTGGGGGTCGAGAGCTATGGTGATTCTACTCACACTAGCGGTGTAGTTCAGATAACAAAGGATTGCAAAATCGATCTCACAGGTAAAGATGTACTTATCATAGAAGATATAATTGATACGGGATTGTCTTTGAATTATATTATTGATTTATTACAAAAAAAGAATCCCAGGTCAATACAGGTATGTGTTTTTTTGGATAAAGTAGAAGCCAGACTTAAAGAAGTTGATATTAAATATAAATGCTTTGATATACCAAATAAATTTGTAGTTGGCTATGGTTTGGATTATGCCGAAAATTATCGTAATCTGCCCTACGTTGGTATGCTTAGAGAGGAGATATACAAATAATGGCGAATAAAGAAAATAAGAATAACAAAAAAGATAAAAAACCCGGGAAAAATAAATTTCCTTTTAATCAACCACAAGGTAAATCATTTCTGGTATGGCTTATAATAATACTGGCAATAATCGTATTTTTCCAGGTATATTCCGGCGGAATGGGCACCCAGAGTGTGTCCTATTCGCAGTTTAGAGAGGATTTAAAAGCGAAGAAAATCAGTCAAATAACTTTTAGCGGTAAGGAGATAGAATATCAGACACCGCAAGGAAAAAAGCAAACCAATATACCTTTTGATAATCCCCAGCTGGTAGATAAAATTGCCGAAGATTATCCCAATGTTAAGATTGAATCGGAGCAGCCTTCCTTTTTCTCAACTATATTGCAGTACTGGCTGCCTTTTATTATATTTATTGCATTCTGGTTCTTCATTATGAAATCAATGCGAGGTGGAGCCGGAAAGGTATTTGATTTTGGTAAAAGTAAAGCAAAACAGTTTCGAGAAGAAAAGACCAATACTACCTTTAAAGATGTAGCCGGTGTGGATGAAGCTAAAGAAGAGCTGGAAGAGATAATTGAGTTTTTAAAAGCACCTGATAAATTTAAAAAACTGGGTGGAAGAATTCCCAAAGGTGTGGTTTTAATGGGTCCTCCCGGTACAGGTAA
>Ga0102934_1002727_pt1 | contig 12137 bp, 9 predicted proteins | sample SalPonR2_A_D1_MG_FD_78175 | JGI IMG/M metagenome (GOLD analysis project Ga0102934, IMG submission 78175) | Salt pond soil microbial communities from South San Francisco under conditions of wetland restoration - Salt Pond MetaG R2_A_D1_MG | ecosystem: Environmental > Aquatic > Marine > Intertidal...
CCTTGGCGGCCTTCGTGACGTTTTTGACCTATTGGGCGTTGGGAAACCACCTGGAGCTCCCGACGGTCTTCGCGGTGATGACGCTGCTGCAGACGTTGAGGGAGTGCGCACGCTGGGTACCTCGGAGCATCGAGCAGGTTTCAGAGGCCCTGGTGGCCAGTCGGCGTATTCTACCCTTGCTTTTGATGGCTGAAGCGGGGTCGAGCACACAGAATTGCACGGAGGCAGGCAGTAGCGGGGGCAAAAAGGAAGGTGGCGGCGCCAAGGGAAGGAAGGCTCAGTGGGGCCGGAGACCATCCGCGACAAGAGCTTTTGCCGAAGTTTCAAGCAACAAGTCGTCCTTGTTACTGGGCAGCCGCGACCCTCACGGCAAAGAGCTGGGCGCACGCCTCCTCCCTCCCCCTCCTGCGTTGCCTCCCTCGATCCCCCCGCTTCCGACTCTTACGGCGCCCCCGACGCAGCCATCGGTCGGAAATAGAGGAGATATACTCGTCGAGATCGAAGACAGTGGCTTCAGTTGGGCGACAGGAAATGTCAAGGGGCAGGGGATCGACTGGCAGGCCCGTGCCGAGTTCCAGCTCAGTCTGAAACATCTCAGCATGCGTGTGAGACGTGGAGAATTGCTGATCGTCACAGGTCCAGTCAGAAGCGGGAAATCCACCCTCCTGGATGCCATATTGGGGGAGGTAACTTGCGTGTACGGGAGCGGAGTGCGTTTGCGATCGGACCTCCGGATGGCCTACTGCTCGCAGCAACCGTGGATTCAAGCAGGCTCCATCCGCGAGAATATCACATTTGCGGGCGTGCCCCAGCGGCAACAGGAAACGGCAGCCCCCCCGGGGAATCTGGGGGTCTCGACCCCGCTCTTGCCTGAGGAAGATGGGTGCATCCGCAGCAATGACTCGCCAGCCCGGCTGGTGGATGAGGCTCGATACTCAAATATTCTGCAGGCATGTGCCCTCGACCACGATTTGGCGCACCTACCTTACGGAGACCTGACAGAAATCGGCGAGCTCGGGGTGAACTTGAGCGGAGGGCAGCGGGCCCGCGTGGCGCTGGCGCGGGCCGTGTATGCGGATCCCGACTTGGTTCTGCTGGATGACGTGCTCTCCGCCGTGGACCCTCGAGTCTCCAAGCACCTCTTCCACGCATGCATCTTGGACACCTTGGTCAAGGCTGGAAAGGGGGTGGTGCTGGTAACACATCAGGTCCAATACCTTCCGTTGGCGACCCGGGTATGCCTCTTGGATGCTCAGGGCCAAATGGTGGCGCCGTGTGCGCCCTGGGAAGAAATACGGACCTCGGTGTCGGGCTGGAGGGCCTTGGTGCAGGATTTGCCGGAAAGAGCCACGGTAACAGGGGCGGACTGGGAGACCACGAATGGGGGAAGAGATGAAGGAGAGGTTTGTGATGAGGCAGAGGAGGCGGAGGAAGGAGAGGGAGGGCCGAAGGACGCAGACATGGACGTTAGTTCCCCTGACGGCAGCGAGGCGCTCCGTCCTTCTGGTTTCCTCGCCCAAACGCCCGCTGTCGGTCAAGCCACGGGCCGCGAGACCGCTGCTTTTATTGCGGCCGAGGACCGTATCTTGGGCGAGGTTCATGGAGACACTTATGCGAGTTATTTGCGCAGCGGGGGATTGGCTTCCGGTGTATGGATTATGCTACTGCTCTTGATCAGTCAGGGTGTCCTTACCTTCGCGGACTTTTGGCTCAAGATGTGGGCTTCAGATCAGGATCATGCCCGGACTGGTGCTTATTACCCGCGTACATACGCCTACATAATTGCAGTGTGCGTGGTACTGGGTTTGCTGCGGGCTGATCTTTTCTTCCGCTTTGCCTTGCGCGCGAGCACTTCCCTTCACGACAAGGCCCTGCAAGCGGTACTGGCGGCGCCACTCGCTTTCTTTCATTCGAACCCTCGAGGACGAATACTGAACAAATTTTCTAAAGACCTGGACTCCGCGGATGATTTGTTGCCGTACACTCTCTTCGACTTCTTGCAATCGGCGGGCTTGTGCGTGGCGGCGGTGGTAGTGGGGTGCATCGCAGTGCCATATCTACCCCTGATTGTCGCCCCACTCCTGTATCTCTTTAGTAAGTACCGACGGCAATTTGTAACGACGGCCCGGGAGGTTAAGCGCCTGGATGCCATCACTCGAAGCCCTCTGTACGCGGAAGTTTCGTCATCTTTGCAGGGAGGGAAGGTGATCCGAGCCTTTCGAGCAGAGAGTATGATGGAAGAACGCTTCCTGAGGCGCTTGGATGAGAACGGGAAGTGTGCCTTTCTCTTCATCATTCTATCTCGTTATTTGGGTTTTCGACTGGACATGTTGTGCGCAACCTTCCTGACATTCCTCTGCGTCTTGGCCGTCGCTCTCCATGCGACCCTAGATCCCGGGCTCCTGGGCTTATCCCTCACGTACGCCTTGGTGCTGTCGGGGACGTTCCAATGGGCCATCCGACAGAGTGCTCAAGCTGAAACGCTGCTGACATCTGTGGAACGACTGAATTACTACACGCGCTTGTCGTCGGAGGAAGACGAAGACAAAGAAATGAAGACACGTTTGGTCACCAGAAAAGAGAAGACCTTCGGGCAATTGTCTCCCAATTGGCCTCATTGCGGCGAACTTCTTGTTAAAAATCTCCAAGTCCGCTACCGAGAAGACCTGCCTATAGTCCTCAATGGGGTGGATATCCACATTCGCGGTGGCCAGAAGGTGGGCATTGTCGGTCGTACTGGGTCGGGGAAAAGTTCCTTCTTGTCCGCATTGCTGCGCCTGAACCAAATCGTGGGCGGCGACGTCGTGCTAGACGGAGTGAGTATCCTTCACCTTTCCCGCCACGACGCGCGTCGATCTGTGGCGTGGATCCCTCAGCAACCAGATCTCTTCGCCGGTACTTTGCGCTTTAATCTCGATCCGTTCATGCGGCACGGTGATGCCGAGCTGCACGCGGCATTGAGGGACGTGAACCTGTCTCTGGACTTGGACATGCCCGTGGGGGAAGGAGGGGGAAATTTATCCACAGGGACGCGGCAATTGCTTTCTCTCGCACGCGCTGTCTTGCTTCGGCGGAAAGTGTTGCTCATGGATGAGGCGACAGCCAGCGTCAGTTTTGTTGAGGACCAACGCATTCAGAACACACTGCGAACAGCTCCTGTATTTAAAGACTGCACACTCGTGACTATCGCGCATCGGATAAATACCGTGATCGAATCCGACCTCATCTTAGTCTTTGCTGACGGCAAGTGTATCGAACAAGGTTCTCCTCAACATCTCTTGGCGACTAGCGGTTCGGTTTTTGCGGAGATGGTCCGGGAGACACGCGTTTTTGACACAGCTGACACAGCAATGTCAAAAGCTGAAAACCGGGGATAGACGATAAATTTGGAAGGTAAATCGGTAGAAATTGATGTATATTTGTCGTGGACATGAAAATATAAGACGAGAGTGGGTTACCCGGCACTTTGGGTAGGCTGTTGGAGGAAAGTACGTGTACCATACTACAAAAGCAAAAGCAAAAGCAAATACATTATGCATCATTGATTGTCAATGTTGTAATGTCTCCAGAGGCATGAGTGGTGAATTCTCTATATATTTACATGCTGAGGTATTCACACTTGTAGTCATCGTGCTGTAATTTTCCACAAAATTTCTGCGTTTCCTGCACAAAATTAATCTGCACAAGTGCAATTCTTCCTTTACCAGTACCTAGATAGAAATGGATTAGAATCTAAATATCACAACCTTACCGTCCTCCCCGGCCGCCACGAGCTTTTTGTCTGCCTGCAGGTGGGTTGTAGTGGCCAGAGCCCGGACAGGCCCCCTTGTCGGATGCAGACCGTAGAGCACAGCATTCGAAAGCAAATTCACACAGTGGACGGTCCCGTCGCCTGCGCCGCTGAATAGAACGGGACTTTCCGCCGAAATTGCGTATCTTAAGGTATAAATTGGAGCCTGATGATGATCAAAGACATGAAGGGTCTGGAAATTTCTCCGAGGATCCAAAAGGCACACACGCTTGTCGGCCCCGCCCGTCGCCAACAGACCACCCGTCTTTTCCAAGCACGACACTGCACTTGCAGTGCCTTGCACAGGATTGACGTGGCAGCAGACAGCTTGTGTGACCAGAGGCATCCCCCGCCGCGTATCCCAGACCTTGACCACGCCGTCCTGTCCCCCCGTGACCATTATCGAGGCCGACCACCGGGTCAGGCACGTTACAGGACCGCGGTGGGCAGCTCTCACAGTCCCAATTTGCTTGGCTGTATGCAAATCCCATACCTTACAATTTCCCTTCCGCGTGCCGCTCATCAGCTGCTTCTGTTCAGTGTCAAAGGCGAAGTCGAGAACGGGATCCAAGGTCCCACATCTACTCAGGCTGTGGTCACTGGCGATCTCATTTTTACCAAAGCTCCAATTGCTTTTAGTAGACCTACCTTCCGCATCGAATGTTAAGGCTTGCTTGGAGGCTAGATTCCACAACTTGATCAAGCCGTCATAACTCCCGGAGAAAGCCATGTCCGATTCCGGCACTGGCAATATTTTACTGACTGAACTCGCGTGTCCGTCCAAATCCTGACAATGGGTGAGCCTATTTGGGCAAGCCGGTCGCTTATAGGCGCCGTCCGCGCCGTCCTCATTATGTTTCAGCGGAAAAGTTGAAGGCGACAAGCGAGAAGGAGGCCACACGCATATTTTCCCGTCACCCCCGCCGGACAGCACTTGGCCATTGTCCATATGCACCACGCAGGTGACCCAATCGATGTGCCCATGAGCCTTAGAGTACAGCTTACGCGTAGGCTTGCATGTTTTGAGATTATATGCATACAGGGCATGGTCCGCACTTCCTACCACCAATTCCTCTTCGTCTTTTGATAAGCTCAAGCAGAGGAGTGGGCGGTCGCTGGCGTCACACATTTCACCCGCCCCATTTAAAGGTCCACGAGCAAAACTTCGGTGCATCGGCCCTGTGTGATGGTACCCCATCCGAAAAAATGTCTCTGGAGGCATGACACGTGGCTGGCGTGTCTTCAAGGCGGTGATCCGACCACGTATAGAGGGGAGCGTGGGGTGTGTGCCGACACCTGTGCAGGATGGAATCTTTCTGGAGCAGCTTAAAGAAGGAGAAGACATGATCTCTTTCCCACCATCAGCGTAAAGTACTATGCAGCTTGTATTTCCCTGTAGAATAATGGATGGGACCATTTTTCAATTTGCGTCTTGGAGAAATGGGGTTCAACTTATATCTTTGACAGCGACATGGGCCGAAACTTAACCGCCAACGCTTAAAATCTCGTATTTGCTTCCACTAAAAGCAATTGGTTTGTAAAACCCACTATTGACCAAGGAACGACTCTACTGATAGTTCCGAAGTTAATCAAACGCCCCTTGTCATAGCTGGTGCTTCCAGCAGACAAGCAGTTCTCATACGTGACGTATGGCAAACAAATACGCGGCCCATGCATGTTCTTCCATGCATCGACCCAGGAGGTCTGTGCCCGGCAATAGCAAGCCAGCTTTGTTCGTTTCAAGCTTGATCCTTGTTTGTATGGTTGTCATTCAATATAGTATGAAAAGAGAAGACACAACAGGTTGCAATCGCCTTATTCGTGCGATAGCCAAGGACAGGAGATTGATTAATAGGCGACTCCTACCGTAAGCTCACAAGCCCCGGCCAGAGATCAGCCGGCATGCTCTCTACTATTAAAGTATTTTCCCTGAAGTCCTGCACTTCTATGTTGACAGGATATTTACACAGCTTGCGGCGTTGGGTCGATTTCTAGAGCTATCTTCACAGTTAATGTAGATGATGAAAAGAGGAAAAAGCTAGGGGGACAGAGAAGTTGCCCCTTTGCTGGACCCAGAAGACCATGAAGTAATGGGCATCTCCTCTCTCTGCCCAAAAGGGCAGCCGTTTGCGCGTGTATACACCAAGTGTATTCCTTTTTAATGCTCATCTATCTATCTTTAGACACATCAGCCGGTATACCAGGCATTGGGAAACCGGACAAGTCCCCCTGTTCCACGTAACACCTGACCGCAATGTTCAGTGCTCGATTCTCCCCAGAATCTTCCTCTTCGTCCCTTTGCACATCCTTCTCCGTCTGAGCCGCCTGGTCTCGACTGCCTTGTCCCAATGTGGGAGTGACCATCTCAGGGATGTAACCATGCGCAGGTATAGGCCCCTGGAACCCCTCGCACACGACAAAACATTCGCTAGAGTTGACACGACTACTCGCTGGCTTGGCAACCGTTATGCTTTCAAAGAAGAGACGCAGCTGAGCCGCCAACAAGGTCAAGTCGCGGCCCCGGAAGACCTTCGCGACGAACTTCCCCCCCGATGCAAGGACGTGCGTCGTAATGGCAAGCGCTCCGAATATTAGCTGGGCTTGTAAAAATTCATCCATATCGTGCAAACCCGTCACGTCAGGGGCACCGTCGCAGACAACTAAATCGACCCTTTGCCCCTCAAAGTGCCCGATGATTGTGTCGGCTGTGGCCTGCAGAGGGATCAATTAATCCGTAATAACAGTAAGCACACATACAAAAAAATAGTGTGAACACAACACAGTGTGGATGCGTCGAAACATCCCAGGAGTGTATTCATAGAAAAGCTCAAGATCTTCCCCCCTCCAACTAGCAACTAGCCTCTCACCTGAGACGTAATGTCTCCCTGCAATTGACGCACACCTGGGATCGGCGCCATTTCTTGCAGATCCACAGCAATCACTCGCTCTCTTTCACCTCCTTTGTCGTCAGTGAAGGCACCGTCAGGATATAAACGCGTGGCTAAAACTTGACTCCAACTCCCGGGTGCGGCACACAGATCGACGGCCTTCTGTACATTCCTGAAAAGACCAAACTCCTCATCCAGCTGCAGGAGTTTGAACGCGCTGCGGGCCCGAAAGCCGACCTCCTTCGCCTTTCGATAGTAAAGGTCCCTTACAACCTTACCCATGGCCTGCGTGCCCTGTTCTACGTACGTGATGGGTGATTATGTCAGCATTCCGACCTCCTCTGGGGGGCTGCTTCTCCGGCTACCGGCTGAAAAGCGTCCGACGACTCGGAGTTGAAGCAAGCAAGGACGTGCGTTATTTACTACTAAAACTGTGGGCTGCGTCCTTTCTCGCCCCGTGCATGACGTCCATTTGATAGTGCACAACGTTCATTTTATAAATGATGACATTGCTGCAGCCTCTTATTAATCTTTCCATTTTGTACGCATAGCAGTGCCATTACGATGGAGCCCGCGTTCCGAGATGTGGGCCATATGCCGGGGCTTGAATTGTGGCGCATTCAAGACCTTACGCCCGTAAAACAGACTATCATAAATGGTCATTTCCACAAAGGTAATGCTTACATATTGTTAAGCACTTTTAAGAAAACCGGGGACACAACTTTTGAGCGTGCTATCCATATTTGGTGGGGTAGCGAGGCCAGTCAGAACGAAGTGGCAGCGGCGGCCAGAAAAACTGTCGAACTGGACGATGCTGTGGGTGGAGCGCAAGTACATTACCGAGAAATTGGGGGACACGAGTCTGCTTTATTTTTGTCGTATTTTAAAGATTTTGGGGGCCTAAGGTACCTAGCGGGTGCGGATGGATTCGCTCCGGTGGAACGTGACGGCATGCTGAGCCGCTTGCTGCAAGTCGAAGGCCTGGGGGTCGTCCGTGCGACGGAGGTTCCAACCCAACGCAGTAGTCTGAACGCAGGGGGCTGCTTTCTCCTCGACACAGGTCTGAAACTTTTCCTCTGGAACGGGCCCGGCGCCAATTGTTTCGAGAAGGCCAAAGCTTTAGAGCTGGCAATGCGCATAAAAGACGCGGAACGTGGAGGCCAGGCTGACATTTTGGCTGTGAACGAACTTGACAAGGAAGATGAAGGAACTTGTGCGAGCTTTTGGGACGCATTGGGGGGGGACAGGGCACCAGTAACTGTTTCCTGGGGATCCCACGCATCAAACGAGGCGAGGGAAGTCGTGCTCGCCCGGATCACGTCCGGGCCACCGGGGGATCTGACGGTGACCCCAATCTCAGCGACGCACAAAGGCCTCAAACGCTCTATGTTGGCGAGCGAGGCTGTCTTTGTGCTGGACGCTGGGGCATCCCACTGCGTCTGGGCCTGGGTGGGAAAGGCGGCGACCGAGACGGAGAAAAGAGAGGGCCTGGCCCTGGCAGTTAGCTTCGTCGAAAAGACGCACCGCTCTGCGATGGAGGTGCCGGTGGTTCGCGTCATGGAGGGGAGCGAGACGGCCGCCTTTATCAGGTACGTGTATGTCATGCCAGGACGTTGTGTTTTGGGACGAGGAGTGTCATGCCTCGATGATTTTGCCTGCGCTAATCCCTCCAACATCGTTTCCTGATTTCCTTATTTTTCCTTTCCTATGTTCCTTCTTTAGCCATTTCGCCGAGTGGGACGCCCCCTATGCCTTGAAATTTGATGCGATCGCGAGGTATACGGGTGAGGGCGGCGGGGCCGACGGAGCCCCGTCCCAGGAGGGGGAAGAGCAGGACGAGACCAGGACCACGCTCGCCGAGCGCCTCCGCCAGGAGGAAAGACCGCTGACGGAGGAAGGCGACGGGCCAGGTACCCTGCGGATATGGCGCATCGAGAAAACGCACAAGGTGGAGGTCCCCCTGGAGGAGCACGGGCTGTTCGAGGGCGGGAGCTCCTACCTGGTCCTCCACTCCTGCTCCCGGGGAGACACAGAGACGGAGGCACATAGCCTGTACTTGTGGCAAGGGGCGGCGTCGAAGGTGGACGAGGAAGAGGCGTGGGCCCTGCTGGGAGAGGAGACCGAGGAGGACGGAGGGAGCCGGTCGGTGGGGGTCCGGGTCCTGCAAGGACACGAGCCGGCCCATTTCCGGCGCCTGTTCCAAGGCCGCCTGGTCCTCTTCGCGGGGGGTGTTGGGGGTGGATGCGGCCATGATAAGAAGCGGGAGTCCGACGCGAGCCTGAGGGCCGCGCGCATTCCCGCCTTGTTTCGCGCCAAGGGGCTGGCGCCTGAGGATTCCTGTGCGGTGGAGGTCCCAGTCACCGCCCAGAGCCTGAATTCGGAGAATTGCTTCATCCTCTCCGAACCGGGCGACAACTTGCTGTTTGTGTGGTGGGGCACTGGGGCCACTCCCGCAGAGCGAGACGCAGCCATGCACCTTGGCGATGTGCTCTATCGCTGGCAGGAGCAACAGGAGCCGGGAAGGGGCGCGGGCGAAGGGGCGGTGGAGATGGTCGCGGTGGAAGAGGGGGAGGAGCCCGATGAGTTCTGGACGAGTATGGGTGGATTAGCCACTTATCCGAAGCGGCAAGCCGGTGAGGCGCAGGTGCCTCGCGAGCCTCGCCTGTTCGCCCTTGGCGACGCCACAGGGAGCTCGCGGATGGAGGAGATGGCGGGCTTCGTGCAGGCTGACTTGGATGGGTCAAAGTTTTGCCTTTTGGACACGTACCGGCACGTCTTTGTGTGGGTGGGCGATCAGGCGCAGGAGAAGGAGAGGAAGGAAGCCTGGAAAATGGGCCAAGATTATCTCGATCAGGCGATGGACGGGCGGGACCCTGGCACCCCCCTGGTGCGAGTGAGCGCCGGCTGCGAACCGTCCCTGTTCACACAGCACTTCGCGGACTGGGACGTGACAAGGGCGGCGACGTTGGCGCGTGGGGACGCGTATGAGGAAAGGTTGGCGCGGGTGCTGGCGGAAAGGGTAGAGGCCCATGGGGCGGTGGAGGCCGTGGCAGCCGTGGTGGAGGAGTGGGAGAACGAAATAGACAAAAACGTCGTGGAGAGTGTGGATAAGCCTGTGGCAGCCGCCACTGCCATGCTGGTGCCAGACGAGGCCTCAGAGGCAAGCCCTTACGACATGGACCGTCCTACCTCCTTGACCGCCCCGACCGCCGTGGTCCTAGAAGGAGCCTCGCACAACTCGGAGACGCAGAGTCAAGCCGACAAAGCTGCCCCCTGTCAGTTCTTCTCTCTGTCCTCCGCAACGACTTCGCATGCCTCGGTTGCTCCAGGCCCTCCTCCGCCTGCGCTCCCCGTGTCCTCGAACCCTCCTGCCTCTTCGCCGCCCTCTACGCCGTCGGCTGCCACCGTGACAATAGTCCCTACCCCTCAGGAGGCGGCGGGCGATCCCACAAGGCGGGAAGCCATGCTCTCTGATGAAGAGTTTGCAGCCACTTTTAAAGGGAGAAGTAAAGTAGAGTTCTACGCGTTACCGAAATGGAAGCAGGTGGCTTTGAAGAAGCAGGCGGGCTTGTTTTGAGAGGCTGCGGGAAAAAGGAAACCAGGAGGGTTCGAGCGCGAGTGACTTTGAATTTGAGTTTTGGATTGGGAAGTAGATTGTTGACACACTTTCGGTATACGTTAGTTTTGGACTGGGAATGCGACGGATCGAACCAAATGAGTACATAAGTGATGATCCAGGCGGCCTCAAGCGGGGGCTTGTAGCCCCTGTAACACAGTAGTGGAGTATGAGTGGTCGGAACGGCAAGCAAAAATGCTTCAATAAATTTGTTTGACAATTGAAAAGAAAAATCATAGGGTGTCTGTATGTATATTTACTTTCCCATTTTTTGCAGGTACTTGCGTGCAAGACAGGTAAGTACATTATTTTTGTACACGCCTCTAAAAGAGCAAACCCTTCACTCTTCACAACCTCATTCAAGCTGCCTACGCTTGGTGCTTTCCATCTTTCGACTCAACTCTTCTCGCTCGCGTGCTTGCTCAACCCGGCGTTCGGCCTCTTTCCGCAAGGCCACATCATCTGTTGTCCAGGGAGAAAAGGGGTTCGAGGCGGGGAATGAGGTCGACGTTCATGCGAGTTACTCCGTGCGTAGTGGTAATAATTGGGACTAGATTTAAATGTACAGGATTACTTTTTTGAGGGGCAATGGCAGTCGGGATGAGGTGGGGACTTAGCACGTCAGGGCTGAGAAAATGGTGGGGCGCGGGGAGGTTGAGGGAAAGTGTCCGGCAAAATCACTTACAAAAGCCAGTATTAAGCATGAACAGTTCCATGCTTGCCCCTACGACCATGCATGCGGGGACGAGGCGTACCACTATTTCGAGAAAAGGGCGCATAACCGCAAAGCTGGGTGGAGGGTACGCAGGGCGCGTGAGAACTGCCGAGCGCCTTATATTGAAGATAACAGCGCCAACACGAGCGCAGTGATTGATTGCTCCTGTCCGGGTGGTTAAATTGTACGTGATATAATCGATTATATAAAAGAAGGAGTGGTTTGTTTGGCTTTGTTTTGCGTCGTCTTTTTTACGATGCGGGAGGTACCTAAACCATCACAGCCCCATCGTCATCGTCAGCACCGACGAAGTACAGCCGAAGGCAGAAGAGGGCTGTCATTCAGAGAACTTGACAAGCGGAGAGAGAAGGAAGTGCTCAATCATTTCTAGATCTCCCACGAGTGTGTCCTCGTGTCGCAAGCTGACGTGTCCTCTTTTCGTACTAGAACTTTTCTTGCCAACCTCTTCTTCACACCTGTCAAATTTATCGCCTGGTCTACTGTATGGATACCTCAGCCGTTGTCTTCCCGGAGCCCTCACACGCGCGCGTCTCACGCAAATTTTACCTGTGATTATCGGGCATACCATATCCACAAAGGTCACTCACAAGCTAAAAGCATGAGCTACTACGGGCGCGGAGGGAGCGGCGACGATTATGGTCGTGATCGCGGGTACCGAGGTGGACGTGATCGTGGTGACCGAGGAGGCTACTATGAAGACCGTCGAGGTGGAGACAGACGCAATGATCGACGCGGTAAGTTCTGTAGGCGGGTGGAGGAATCATATGGGGTGTGCGATGTGTAGATGTTTGTCCGGACGAAATGAGTCGTAAAATCGAAAAATCTGCCGAAAGGCGCCATGCTCCTCCATCATATGTAGTTTCCTCATCGGATTTTGCTCCTAAATCGCCCACAAACCTAGGCCCTCGCGAGGATGGCGGGCGCAATTGGCGCGACCGCCACCTAGGAAATTCCAAGGGGGGGGCAGAGCATTTGGCCCGGATTCATGGCACGGAAGAGGACAAAGTGAATTGCCCTTTTTACTTCAAAATTGGGGCATGTCGGCACGGAGAGCGGTGCTCGCGGAAGCACAACAAGCCTCCCTTCTCTCAGACTTTGTTGTTGAAG
>Ga0102934_1002728_pt1 | contig 12135 bp, 7 predicted proteins | sample SalPonR2_A_D1_MG_FD_78175 | JGI IMG/M metagenome (GOLD analysis project Ga0102934, IMG submission 78175) | Salt pond soil microbial communities from South San Francisco under conditions of wetland restoration - Salt Pond MetaG R2_A_D1_MG | ecosystem: Environmental > Aquatic > Marine > Intertidal...
CTCCCATTCGAGCGCCGCATCGGCGACGAAACCGGTCAGTTCGCGTCGCCCCGGAGCATCATAGCGGCGTTGCTGATATCCGCCGGATATCTCGCCGGTGAGGAGGCGGGTCAGTTCGAGCCGCGCACCGACAAGCCCGGTCAGCCCGGTCGAGGAGCGGCGGGTGCCGTCAGGACCGGCGCGGTCATAGCGGCGGCGATCGAGGGCGATCTCGGCGAAGGGAATGAAGCCGGGCGCGATCTCGTAACCGGCGCGCGCGGCGATCTCGTAGCGGGTGAGATCGCGTTCGCGCTGGCTGATCTGCCGTCCATCCGTGCCGCGCCCGGAAGCATGTTCGGTACGCCCCACGGTTCCGCGCAGGCCGAGCCGGACCCGGCCCGGCTCATGATCGAGGGCGATGCTGCCGGCATAGTCGATGATCGCGGTGCGATTGGTGATCGTATCGGCGATATCCCTCCCGCCGGGGCGCTCGCTGTCGAGGTCACCGCGGGCGCCGAGGGTGATTCGCGTGTCGGTGGTCGCGTCGAGGCGCAGCGCCGCATTTGCATCGCCGGAGGGACGGTCATTGGCGGAATCGCGACGAAAGGCATCGAACCCGCCGCGCAGATCGAGGGAGAATTCATGGCGCGACCAGTCGCTTTCGAGACGGATCGTGCCTTGCGTGCGCGAGAATGCATCCCCGGTGCCGGCGACGCGGTTACGTCCGGGATTGCTGTCGTAGCCGAGAAACTGGGTGATGTCGGTGAACAGCCGCAGCGCGCCAAGGCGAATTCCCTGGGGCGCAAAGGGGTCACCCTCCGGTGCATTCGCTGCCGGGGGCTGCGGTGATGTATCGGGGGGATCAGGCGGGAGATCGGGCAGGATCGAGACGGGCTCGCGCACACGGGCGCGCGTTTGCGTATTGGTTTCGTCGCGGGTCGATGCCTGCGTGGGTGCGCGTGTCGGGGAGGATGTGGCAGGCTCGGCCTCCTCCTCCGCCGCGATCGCGCCGCGCAGCCGCAGCCCTGCGGGTTCGGCCGCCGGGGGGGCGGCGCTTTCCTGCTGCGCGAAGGCCGGGGTGGTCGCACCGGTCGGGATCACGAGGACGATGAGCGCCGCGCCGGCGAGCAGGGCACAGATTCGGCTTCGGGCGCGCGATGTGACAGGGCCCGGCGCCGATGCGCCCGGCATCGCCGTCACCGTCTTCGCTCTGCACGCGTGACCGGACATGATCGGGCACGATCCCCTGATTTCGGTCGCGCCTGGCGGCGCGGGCCGGTTCGCTTCATGGTTGGCAAGACGTAAACGAAAAGGGTTAACAGCTGGTCAATCACTGCAATGGCGCGATCGCGGGTTGTGGCTGGATGCAAAGGTGATTCCGGGATTTCCTCTTGCGTCGCCGCTTGCTACAAGCGCGGGCAACGGCCCGGCTGGGGCGCATGGGCGCACGCGCCGGTGATGCGAGAGGATGACGATGCAGCCGCAAACTTCCACAGCGGATCCGAAGGGCGAGGAAAAGGCCGGGGACAAGCCGGCGATCGCGTCGGCACGGCGCACGCTGCTGGCGGAAAGGGAAGGGCTCGACGCCATGCTCGTAGCTTTGGAGAACGGTCTCGGCGCACCGTTCATAGCGGCCATTGATGCCATCGCCGCCATGACCGGGCGGGTGATCGTCACGGGAATGGGCAAATCCGGCCATGTCGGACGCAAGCTCGCCGCGACGCTGGCCTCCACCGGTACGGCGGCCTATTACGTGCATCCTGGCGAAGCGAGCCACGGTGATCTGGGCATGATTCGCAGCGAAGATGTGATCATCGCCCTGTCATGGTCGGGCGAGACCAGCGAATTGTCCGATCTCATCGCCTATTCGAAACGCCACAGCGTCACCCTGATCGCGGTCAGTGCACACGCCGATTCGACGCTCGGACGTGCGGCCGATATCGCGCTGGCCTTGCCGCGGGCGCCGGAAGCCTGTCCGAACGGCCTCGCGCCGACGACCTCGACGACGATGCAACTTGCGCTCGGGGACGCCCTCGCCGTGGCGTTGCTGGAGCGGCGGGGCTTCACCGCCCGCGATTTCCGCAGCTTTCATCCCGGCGGCAAGCTCGGTGCCATGCTCAAGACCGCACGCGACATCATGCATGCCGGCGGGCGGCTGCCGCTGATCGCGGAGGACGAGACCATGGACGAGGCCCTCGCCATCCAGAGCGAGAAGAGCCTTGGATGCGTGGTCGTCACGAACGCAGACGGGCTGTTGACCGGAATCGTCACCGATGGCGATATCCGCCGGCACATGGCCAATGATCTTCTCGAACGGCGCGTTGCGCAGGTGATGACCCGCGATCCGATGACGATCGCTCCGGGCATGCTGCTCGGCGAGGCGCTGGAGATCATGCAGAACCGCAAGATATCGGCGCTGATCGTGGCCGAGGACGCCCGCCCCGTCGGGCTCGTGCATGTGCTCGACCTGCTGCGCGCCGGGATCGCCTGAAAGCGTGCTCAGGCGGTCGTGCGCGGTAGGCAGGCGAGATCCGCGCGCATGGCCTCCTGTGCCAACGGCGTGCGCGCCAGCAGATGCAGATGCCATTCGCAGGCGCCACGCTCCCGCATGACGTCACACCAGATATCGCGCGCATCTGCGGGGTGAGCCTCGGATATGCCTTCTCGCGTTTGCGCGGATCGCAGCGGGCATCCGCCATCGCCGGACATTTGTGCGGCGAGGCCCATACTGCCGAGCAGGACAGCGCCGTCATGGCCGTTACGTCCGACCGCGAGAAGCACGCCGCCGCCATCAAGTGGTGGCGGGTCACCGGCATCGAAGATGCTGAACACGTAACGCCGCCCCGAGCGCCCGCGCCATGCGGTGAGCGGCAGCGCTTCGCCCAGATCCGCCAGCGCCCGCAGAGCCTCCTCGCGCACCGCCGCGACGATTGAGGTCGCCGGTTGCGGATCGCGCATGAAGGAGAGGGCTGGCGCATGCATGTTCATAGTGTGTTCTGTTTACCGGCTCTGTTCCCGTTCTGTCAAGCGTGAAGATTCCCGTTTCGCTGGTCTTGCGGTTTCCGATCCTGCTTTGTACGCTGTTCGTATCGATTGTGCCGAGGTGCCCCATGCTCCAGCCCGCCCCCCCGGACACCCTCCTCGATGACGGACGGCAATCGCCGGCGGCTCTGGCTGTGCAACGCGGCGTGCGGCGGCTCTTCGCGCGCATGCAGGCTGCGAGCGTCACCGAACTCGTGCTCGCGAGCGGGCGCCGGGCCGATGTCGTGGTGCTGGGGCGCGGTGGTGAGATCGCGATCATCGAGATCAAGTCGAGCGTCGCGGATTTCCGGGCAGACCGGAAATGGCAGAGCTACCGGGCCTATTGTGACCGTTTCTATTTCGCCGTGCCGGAAGCGTTTCCCGCAGCGCTGATCCCCGAGGATGCCGGGCTGATTCTCGCCGATGGTTTCGATGCGGCAATCCTGCGCGAGCCGCCCGCGCATCCGCTCGCCGGCGCGCGGCGCAAGGCGATGACCCTGCGTTTCGCCCATGCGGCGGCCGGCGCCCTGCTCGCCATCAGCGATCCGGCGGCGCGCCTGCCGGATGCGTTCTGACGGGCGCAGTCGGGCGGGCAGCCGGGCGCGTCAGGTGTTGATGCGTCGCGATCAGCCCGATCAGGCCAGCACGCCGTGGCAATGCTTGAACTTCTTGCCCGAGCCGCAGGGGCAGGCTTCGTTGCGCCCGACCTTGCCCCAGGTGGCAGGATCATTCGGATCGCGCTTCTCCGACGGTACAAAACCCGTGGCGCCTGCCGCGCCACCACCGGAACCGGCCGCGCCGAGGCGCGAAGCCGGGCCCGAGGGGGCATCGAACTCGTTCTCGCCGGTATTGGGATTGCGATGCTCGGCATGCATTTCCGGCAGTTCGGGCTCCGGCGGCTTCTCGAAGACCACCTCGACGCGCATCATCTGGGCGGTGACCTGCTCACGCAGGCGCGTGATCAGCCCCTCGAAGAGCTGGAAGGCTTCGGATTTGTACTCGTTCAGCGGGTCGCGCTGGGCCATGCCGCGCCAGCCGATGACCTGGCGCAGATGCTCAAGCGTGACCAGATGCTCGCGCCAGAGCTGGTCGAGGCTTTGCAGCAGGACCTGCTTTTCGACATAGGTCATGACGCGCGGCGTGTTCTTCTCGACGCGCCCGGCATAATGTGCATCCGCCGCCTCGCGCAGACGCTCGCGCATCTCCTCATCGGCGATGCCCTCCTCGCGCGCCCAGTCATCGACCGGGGAATCGAGATTGAGCAGCTTCTGCACATCCTCCTTGAGGCCCACGACATCCCATTGCTCGGGATAGGCATCGGCGGGAATGTGACGGGTGACGATATCCTCGACGAGATTCTGGCGCATGTCGTCGATGGTTTCGCGCACGCTCTCCTCGGCCATGAATTCGCGGCGCTGCTCGAACACGACCTTGCGCTGGTCGTTCATGACGTTGTCGTATTTGAGGATGTTCTTGCGGATGTCGAAATTGCGCATTTCGACCTTCGACTGCGCTTTCTCGATCGCCTTGTTGATCCAGGGATGGGTGATCGACTCGCCCTCTTCGAGGCCGAGCTTGGTCAGCATGTTCTCCATCCGGTCGGAGCCGAAGATCCGCATCAGATCGTCCTGCAGCGACAGATAGAACTTGGAGCGCCCGGGATCGCCCTGACGACCGGAGCGCCCGCGCAGCTGGTTGTCGATGCGCCGTGATTCATGGCGTTCGGTGCCCATCACGTAGAGGCCGCCCGCCTCCTTGGCACGCTCCTTGAAAGCTTCCGTCTCGCGTCGGATCTCCTCCTCGCGCCGGGCGCGCTCGGCCTCGTCGGTGACGCCATCGAGCTCGCGCGAGATCCGCATCTCGGCATTACCGCCGAGCTGGATGTCGGTACCGCGACCGGCCATGTTGGTGGCGATGGTGATGGCGCCGGGCACACCGGCCTGAGCGACGATGAAGGCCTCCTGCTCGTGGAAGCGGGCATTGAGCACCGCGAAGGTCCCTGCTGCGCGCCCGCCGCGCGCCGCCTCGTAGAGCGGCTCCAGCGCTGTGGCCTTCTCGAAATCGATCAGCTTGAAGCCGCGCTTGACGAGCAACTCGGCCAGAATCTCGGATTTCTCGATCGAGGTGGTGCCGACCAGCGTCGGCTGGCCCTTCTCGGAAGCCTCGGCGATCTCCCGGATGATCGCCTCGTATTTCTCCTCGACCGTGCGGTAGACCTCGTCATTCTCGTCGAGGCGCGCGATCGGGCGGTTGGTGGGGATTTCGGCGACATCAAGCTTGTAGATATCGGCGAATTCCTCGGCCTCGGTCGAGGCCGTGCCGGTCATGCCGGCGAGCTTCTCGTAGAGGCGGAAATAGTTCTGGAACGTGATCGAGGCCAGGGTCTGGTTCTCGGGCTGGATCTTGACCTTTTCCTTGGCTTCGAGCGCCTGGTGCAACCCTTCCGAAAAACGTCGTCCCGGCATCATGCGCCCGGTGAACTCGTCGATGATGACGACTTCGTCGTTGCGCACGATATAGTCCTTGTCGCGCGTGAACAGCACGTGCGCGCGCAGGGCCTGATTGATATGATGCACGATGGTGGCATTGGCCGCATCGTAGAGGTCACCATCCTTCAGCAGCCCGGCTTCGCGCAGGAGCTCTTCCATGCGCTCGTTGCCGTCATCATTGAGCGAAACCGCGCGCTGCTTTTCGTCGAGATCGTAATGCTCGGGCGTGAGCTGCGGGACCAGCGCATCGATCTGGGTGTAGAGTTCCGAGCGGTCGTCGAGCGGGCCGGAAATGATCAGCGGCGTGCGCGCCTCGTCGACCAGGATCGAATCGACCTCGTCGACGATGGCGAAATGGTGCCCGCGCTGGGTCATCTGCGCGAGATCGTATTTCATGTTGTCGCGCAGATAATCGAAGCCGTATTCGTTGTTGGTGCCGTAGGTGATGTCGCAGGCATAGGCGTCCTTGCGCTGGACATCATCCAGCCCGTGCACGATCACGCCGACGGACATGCCGAGGAACCGATAGACCTGCCCCATCCACTCGCTGTCGCGGCGGGCGAGATAGTCGTTGACGGTGACGACATGCACGCCGCGCCCGGTCAGCGCGTTGAGATAGACGGGCAGTGTGGCGACGAGCGTCTTGCCCTCACCGGTCTTCATCTCGGCGATGTCGCCTTCGTGAAGCACCATGCCGCCGATCAGCTGGACATCGAAATGCCGCTGGCCGAGCACGCGCCGCGCGCCTTCGCGCACGGTGGCGAAGGCGGGAACGAGCAGGTCGTCGAGCTTCGCGCCGTTGGCGAGCTGTTCGCGGAACATGGCGGTGCGGGCACGCAGATCGTCATCCGACAGGGCCTCCAGTTCCGGTTCGAGCGCATTGATCGCCTCCACACGCGGGCGGTAGGCCTTGATGCGGCGATCATTCGCCGAGCCGAAGATTTTCTTCGCGAGAGTGCCGAACATGGATGTTTTTCGTCCAGTGCCGTTCCTGAGAACCGATATCGTCCGCAAACCGTCGCGGCGCGCCGTGAGGCCGCCTGCGCGCGGCCCGCGCATGCGTCATACACTTAATCATCGCCGCACGCATCCGAAAGGCCACGGCTGCGACAATCAAGAGGCGGAAGAGGCGAATGCCCGATCTGGTGCGCGTGCAGGGTCTTGCACATCGCGCCCGGATGGGCCACCAATCCCTCATGCGCCGTTGCTTTAGCAGAAGGTGCGCGCGATTTCCAACCGGTTGATACGGTTGGCATGGCGTGTTGCTGCTGCGAGGCATGGTGAAAATCGAAAAAAAGCGGGCCGGCCCGATCGGTCCAATCGGAAACGTGATGACCCCGCAGCCCCCGCTGCAATGCTCAAGGACAGCTGATGATCGTGCAAAACATGCAAAATCCGATTGCCCCCTCATCGATCCGGCGGGTTGCCGGGCATCTCCGTCGCCGTGTGGCGCCGCTCGCGCTGGCTCTGCCGCTCGCGCTCGGTCTCGCCATGACGCCGCCGGTCGCAGCGCAGGATGATCCCGATCGCGTCGTCGCGCGCGCCGGTGACATCGAGATCACGGCAGCTGATATCGCCATCGCCATGGCCGATCCGGCGCTGCAGCTGCGCGATGCCGATCCGGCCGAGCGCCTCGAGATCGTGATCACCTATCTGGTGGATCTGCGGCTCGGCGCGCAGGCCGCGATGGAAGCCGGCATGGGCGATGACGAGGAATTCGCCCGCCGGGTGGCGTATCTCCGCGAGAAGATGCTGCTGGAAGACTACATGCAGAGCGAAGTCGATGATGCCGTCACCGAGGAGGCCGCGCGCGATCTCTTCGAGACCACGACGGCGGGCGTCGAGCCCGAGGACGAGGTGCGTGCGCGCCATATCCTCGTCGAGGAGGAGGCGCAGGCCATCGCCGTACGCGAGCGCCTCGAAGCCGGCGAGGAATTCGCCGAAATCGCCCGCGAGGTCTCGCAGGATACCGGTTCGGCCCGCAATGGCGGCGATCTGGGCTTCTTCACGGCGGGCCGCATGGTTGCGCCGTTCTCCGAAGCCGCTTTCGCCCTCGAGCCCGGTGAGGTTTCCGAACCGGTCGAGACGCAGTTCGGCTGGCACGTGATCAAGGTCGAGGAACGGCGTGAAACGCCGATGCCGGAATTCGAGGAGATGCGCGAGCAGATCGACAATTTCCTCACGCGTCAGGCCCAGCAGGCCGTCATTCTGGGCCTGCGCGAGGGAGTCGAGATCGAACGTCTCGATACCGGAGAGGACGAGGCGCAAGCCGGCGACGACTGATGTCGGCCCACCGCCCTCAATGCAGGGAGGAATCTCGCCTTTTATGAAGCGCGTGCCTCATTCCCTCCCAAGCGGGGAGGGAATGAGGGCAGGTCGAGGCGCTGTGTACAGGTGACCGGCGTTGCGGATTTCGCACGCGGGTCACCCCCCCTTGATCCCTCCCCTGAGGGGAAGGAAACCCCTGCCTGGTGGCATTTCACGAAATCGCACTAGGCAGGTGGGGTCGTGCATGCGATGAGGCGCATATGCGGGCCGTCCGGTCCGCGCGATGACAACCGCTTACAGATCCGGATCAAGGCCATGTCCGACAAGGTTTCTCCCCTCGCACCGCAATCCTACCCTCAGATGGAGAGCGTTCCCGGTGTCGTTCTCGCGACGGCTGAGGCGGGGATCAAGTATCGCGGGCGTAAGGATGTGCTCTTTGTCGGCTTGTGTGAAGGTACGCAGGCGGCGGGCGTGTTCACGCGCTCGAAATGCCCCTCCGCACCGGTGGAATGGTGCCGTGCCAATCTCGGGCGCGGCGCGGCCCGGGCGCTCGTGGTGAATTCCGGCAATGCCAATGCCTTCACCGGTGTCAAGGGGGCCGCCGCCGTGGCGCAGACTGCCGATATCGCCGCTCGCGCCGCAGGCTGCGAGCCGCATGACGTGTTTATCGCTTCTACCGGCGTGATCGGCGAGCCGCTCGCAGCCGAGAAGTTCGAGGGTGTGCTCCAGGATTGCGCCGCCCGCGCCGTGCCCGATGCCTGGGATGCGGCGGCGCGTGCCATCATGACGACCGACACCTTCCCGAAATACGCCACCCGCAAGGTGCGGATCGGCGATTGCGAGGTGGTCATCAACGGCATCGCCAAGGGCTCGGGCATGATCGCGCCCGACATGGCGACGATGCTGTCCTTCGTCTTCACAGATGCGCCGATCGCGCAGGAAGCGCTCCAGGCGCTCCTGTCAGACGGAGCCGATCGCTCTTTCAACTGCGTCACGGTCGATGGCGACACCTCAACCTCTGACACGCTGATGCTGTTTGCCACCGGCGAGGCGGCAAAGCGCGGCGCGCCGATGATCTCGGATGCAGCTGATCCGCAACTCGTGGCCTTCCGGCAGGCGCTGGACGATCTTCTGGTCGAGCTGGCGCAATGGGTGACGCGCGACGGGGAGGGCGCCTCGAAATTCGTCACCATCGATGTCGCAGGCGCCGTCAGCGCGGATTCAGCCCGCAGGATCGCCATGGCGATCGCCAATTCGCCTCTGGTCAAGACAGCGATCGCGGGTGAGGACGCCAATTGGGGCCGTATCGTCATGGCAGTCGGCAAGGCGGGCGAACCGGCTGACCGGGATCGTCTGGCGATCCACTTCGGCGACATCCGTGTCGCCACTGATGGCGAGCGCGACCCGGCCTATGTCGAAGAAAAGGTGGCGGCGGTGATGCGCGAGCAGGATATCGGCATCCGTGTCGATATCGGCCTCGGTGAGGGCCGCGCCCGGGTCTGGACCTGCGATTTGACCAAGGAATACATCGCCATCAATGCTGATTACCGCTCCTGAGGCGCTGCCCGCACAGGATCGTGAAATGCAAAAAGCCCGGTCTCGTGACCGGGCTTTCGTTTGCTTGCAGGCCTTGCCGCGCCTCAGAAATTCACTGCACGGGCGCGTTTGACCTGCGGCAGGGCCTCGATCTTGTCGAGCACGTCCTTGCCCGCCGGCTGGTCGATGGCGACGAAGCAGATCGCGTCCCCTCCCGGCGCGTCGCGACCGAGGCTGAAAGTGGCGATATTCACACCCGAATCACCCAGCAGCGAGCCGAATGAGCCGATGAATCCCGGCTGGTCGGCATTGCGCACATAGAGCATATGCGGGGCAAATTCCGCATCGACATCAATGCCCCGGATCTCGACCACACGCGGCTTGCCGTCATGGAAGACCGTGCCGCCGGCATGACGGGGCATGTCCTTGGCATCAATGGTGATGCGGATGAAGCTGTCGTAGTCGCTCTGCTCGTTGTCGCGCTTCAGTTCCTCGACCATGATGCCACGCTCGCGCGCCACCAGCGGCGCCGAGACCATGTTGATCTCGGGCAGGAACGGGCGCAGCGCCCCGGTCACGGCGGCGGAGGTGAGCGCCTTGGTGTTCATGGCCGCGACATCGCCCTCGTATTCGATCCGGATGCCCCTGATCTCGTCTTCGGTCAGCTGGCCAAGGAAGGAGCCGAGCTTCTCGGCGAGTGCCACGAAGGGGCGCAGGCGCGGGGCCTCGTCGGCGGTGATCGAGGGGAAGTTGATGGCGTTCTCGATCGCGCCGGAGATCAGATAATTCGACATCTGCTCGGCCACCTGCAGCGCGACGTTCTCCTGCGCTTCCGCCGTCGCCGCACCCAGATGCGGCGTGCAGACCACGTTGGGATGGCCGAAGAGCGGGTTCTCCTTCGCCGGCTCCTCCACGAACACATCGAAGGCCGCGCCGGCGACATGGCCGGAATCGAGGGCCGCACGCAGGGCCACCTCGTCGACGAGGCCGCCACGGGCGCAGTTGATGATGCGCACGCCCGGCTTCGTCTTGGCGATTGCATCGCCGGAGAGGATGTTGCGGGTCTTGTCCGTGAGCGGCGTGTGCAGCGTGATGAAATCGGCCCGCTTCAGCAATTCGTCGAGCTCGACCTTCTCGACATTAAGCTCGCGCGCCCGGTCCGCGCTGAGGAACGGATCATAAGCCACGACATGCATGTGCAGCCCGTTGGCGCGGTTCGCGACGATCGCGCCGATATTGCCGCAGCCGATCAGGCCGAGCGTCTTGGCGGTGATCTCCGTGCCCATGAAGCGGTTCTTCTCCCACTTGCCGGCCTGGGTGGAGGCATCAGCCTGCGGGATCTGGCGGGCGAGCGCGAACATCATGGCGATGGCGTGCTCGGCGGTGGTGATGGAATTGCCGAAGGGCGTGTTCATCACGATCACGCCGCGCGCGGTCGCTGCCGGCAGATCGACATTGTCGACACCGATCCCGGCGCGCCCGACGACCTTCAGCCGCTCGGCATTTTCGAGGATCTTCGGCGTCACTTTCGTGGCGGAGCGAATGGCGAGGCCATCGTAATCACTGATGATCGCGGCGAGCTTGTCCTTGTCCTTGCCCAGATCGGGCTGGAAATCCACCTCGATGCCGCGCTGCCTGAAGATCTCAACGGCGGCGGGGGAGAGTGCGTCGGAAATGAGAACGCGAGGCTTGCTCATGAGCGTTGTCCTTGTGATGGGGCGCATCGGGGATGCGCGGGAATTCGGAAATGTCGGGCGTTTGCGCGCGTGTCACCCCACCCCGACCCCTCTCCTAAGGGGAGGGACAACCTTCATGAAGGGCTCGCCCTGTCTCCCTTCCCTGAGGGGAGGGAATAAGGGTGGGGTGCAGCGCGAAGCGCAATACGGCTGGAAAACTCACGCAGCCTGTGCGAGCTTCGCCTTTTCCAGCGCGAAGGCCCAGTCGAGCCAGGGGGTGAGCGCTTCGAGATCGCTCGTCTCGACGGTCGCGCCGCACCAGATGCGCAGGCCCGCCGGCGCGTCGCGATAGGCTCCGATATCGAAGGCCATGCCCTCGGCTTCGAGCGTCGAGACGATGCCCTTGGCGACCTTGGTCACGGCTTCCTCGCCAGCAGCGAGCACATCCGGATCGGCGATGGTCAGGCATACGCTGGTATTGGAGGCGGTGGCCGGATCGCGGGCGAGATTGGCGACCCAGGCGGTCTTGCCCACCCAGTTGTGGATCACGCCGGCATTGGCATCGGCGCGCGCCACGAGCGCGTCGAGCCCGCCCAGAGCCTTCGCCCACTTCAGCGCATCGAGATAATCCTCGACGGCGAGCATGGAGGGCGTGTTGATGGTCTCGCCCTTGAAGATGCCCTCATTGAGCTTGCCGCCCTTGGTCAGGCGGAAGATCTTGGGCAGCGGGCGATCCGGGGTGAAGCTTTCCAGCCGTTCGACGGCGCGCGGCGACAGGATCAGCATGCCGTGAGCGGCTTCGCCGCCGAGCACCTTCTGCCAGGAGAAAGTGACGACATCGAGCTTGTCCCAGTCGAGCTTCTGCGCAAACGCCGCCGAGGTGGCGTCACAGATCGTGATCGCGTCGCGGTCCGCGGCGATCCAATCGGCGTTCGGAACGCGCACGCCCGAGGTGGTACCGTTCCAGGTGAAAACGACGTCGCGGTTTTTCGTGTCGAGCTTCGCGAGATCCGGCAGGTCGCCGTAATCGGCCTTGATCACCTGCGAGCCATCCAGCTTGAGCTGCTTGATCGCATCCGTCACCCAGCCTTCGCCGAAACTCTCCCAGGCGACCATATCGACGCCGCGTGCGCCGAGCATGGTCCACATGGCCATTTCGACGGCGC
>Ga0102934_1002730_pt1 | contig 12134 bp, 7 predicted proteins | sample SalPonR2_A_D1_MG_FD_78175 | JGI IMG/M metagenome (GOLD analysis project Ga0102934, IMG submission 78175) | Salt pond soil microbial communities from South San Francisco under conditions of wetland restoration - Salt Pond MetaG R2_A_D1_MG | ecosystem: Environmental > Aquatic > Marine > Intertidal...
ATGCAGCTCGCCCTGAACGAGGACGTGATACTGGTGGCCTTCGGCGACATGCTGCGGGTGCCGGTGAACGTGCCGAAGCGCGAGCCGCGCTCCCTGGAACAGGCCAAGGCCGCAGGCGCCGACATCCGGCCCATCGCGAGCCCCACGGAGGTGGCCGCCGTGGCCCGGGACAACCCGGACCGGCAGGTGGTGTTCTTCGCCGCCGGCTTCGAGACCACCACCGCGCCGGTAGCCGCCATGCTGGCCGAGGGCGCGCCGGACAACCTGAGCGTGCTGCTGTCAGGCCGGCTCACCTGGCCCGCGGTGGCCATGCTGCTGGAGTCCGGGGAGCCGGGCTTCGACGCCCTGATCGCCCCCGGCCACGTCTCCACGGTGATGGGTCCCGAGGAATGGGCCTTCGTGCCGGAGAAGCACGGCATCCCGGCCGCGGTTGCCGGCTTCCGCGCCGACACCCTGCTGGCCGCCATGTACTCGGTGCTGCGCCAGCTCATCGAGGACAAGCGCTTCCTGGACAACTGCTACCCCGAGGTGGTGCGCCCGGGCGGCAATGCGGTGGCCCGCGAGTGCCTGGACCGGGTCATGCAGGTGCAGGACGCCACCTGGCGCGGCATCGGCGTGATACCGAAGTCGGGCTATGGCCTGCGCCCGGCGTACGAGCACTGCGACGCACGCCTGCAGTTCCCCTCCTACGCGGACGACTCCCGCAAGCGGGTGGGCCAGATGCCGCCGGGCTGCGACTGCGCCAAGGTGGTGCTCGGCAAGATCTATCCCAACGAGTGCCGCCTGTTCGGCGCCGCCTGCACACCGCGCAAGCCCATCGGGCCGTGCATGGTCTCCGACGAGGGTGCGTGCCGCATCTGGTGGTCCGCCGGCACGCGCGAGAATGTCTGGGAAGGCCGCAAGAAAGCCGGCACCGCCGCCGGCTGAGCGGGCGGCGTCCGCCGCCGCCCGCGAGACGCGCCGGATCTGCCTCACGGGCCACGTCCAGGGCGTGGGCTTCCGCCCGTTCGTCTTCCGCCTCGCCCGCGAACACGGCATCGCGGGCTGGGTGCGCAATCAGCTGGGCGAAGTCGAGCTGCGGGCGCAGGGTGCGCCCGAGACGGTCGCACGCTTCCGCGACGCCCTGATTGCCGACGCACCGCCCCTGTCCCGGCCGCAGCTGACCGCCGACGAGGCTGTGGACGAGGGCGACTTCGACGGCTTCCGCATCCTGGAGAGCGCCGTCTCCGAATCCCCGCGCATCTTCGTCCCGCCGGACTACTTCATGTGCGAGGACTGCCGGCGAGAGCTGGCCGACCCCGGCGACCGGCGCCACCGCTATCCGTTCATCAATTGCACCCAGTGCGGGCCGCGCTACACGCTGATCGAGGCCCTGCCCTACGACCGGCCCAACACCAGCATGGCGGCCTTCCCGCTGTGCGCGGACTGCGAGCGCGAGTACCTGGACCCCGCCGACCGCCGCTTCCACGCCGAGCCCGTCGCCTGCCCGGCCTGCGGCCCCTCGGTGACGCTGCGCGCCGACGGCGAGACCCTGGCCCTGCGCGAGGATGCCATCGCCGCGGCGGTGGATCGCCTGCGCGCCGGCGAGATCCTGGCGGTGAAGGGCATCGGCGGCTATCACCTGATGTGCGCGGCCGCCGATGCCGGCGCCGTCGCGCGGTTGCGCGAGCGCAAACCCCGGCCCCACAAGCCGCTGGCCGTGATGTTCCCGCTGGCAGGCCCGGACGGGCTCGACGCCGTGCGCGGCTCGGTGGACCTGCGGCCGGAGGAGACCGTCGAACTCCTGAGCCCCGTGCGGCCCATCGTGCTCGCCGCCCGCCGTGCCGACTGCCCGCTGGCGGACAATCTGGCGCCCGGGCTCGCCGAACTCGGCGTCTTCCTGCCCTACAGCCCGTTGCACCAATTGCTTACCGGCGATTTCGGCGCGCCTCTGGTGGCCACCTCCGGCAACGTCAGCGGCGAGCCCGTACTGACGGATCCGGACGAGGCGGAACGGCGACTTCAGCGTATCGCCGATGCCTTCCTGCAGCACGACCGGCCGATCGTCCGGCCCGCAGACGACCCGGTGTTCCGGCGCGTGGGCGGCCGGGTGCGGCCCATCCGCATCGGCCGCGGCTGCGCGCCGCGGGAACTCACACTGCCCTGGCGCCAGCCCGAGCCGGTGCTGGCCGTCGGCGGCCACATGAAGAACACCCTGGCGCTGGCCTGGGACGACCGGGTGGTGGTCTCGCCCCACATCGGCGACATGGGGACGCCGCGCAGCATGCAGGTCTTCGAGCAGGTGGCAGGTGACCTGCAGTCCCTGTACGGCGTGGAGGCACGCCGGGTGCTGGCCGACGCCCACCCCGGCTACGACACTCACCGCTGGGCGCGGCGCTCGGGCCTGCCCGTGGAGACCGTCTGGCATCACCATGCCCATGCCTCGGCCGTGGCGGCGGAGCACGGCGGCGGCGGGCCGTGGCTGGTATTCGCCTGGGACGGCGTAGGCTACGGCGAGGACGGCAGTCTGTGGGGCGGCGAGGCGCTCGTCGGCCGGCCCGGCGCCTGGCGTCGTGTGGCGAGCATGCGCACCATCGCGCTGCCCGGCGGCGACAAGGCGGGACGCGAGCCCTGGCGCAGCGCCGCCGCCATGCACTGGGCCTGCGGCCTGGACTACCCGGAGGGGCCTGAGCACATGGATCTGGCGCGCATCGCCTGGGAACAGGGGCTGAACTGCCCCGTCTCGAGCGCGGTGGGCCGGCTGTTCGACGCCGCCGCCGCCATGGTCTGCGGCATCGGCGCCGCGAGCTTCGAGGCCCAGGGGCCGATGATGCTGGAGTCCATTGCCGCCGGTGCCGCCGGCGCAGCCGCCGCCACCGTCCCGGGCAACGCCGTCCAGCTGCCGGTGGCCGCCGACGAGGCCGGCGTCCTGCGCACCGACTGGGCGCCCCTGCTGCCGATGCTCTGCGATGCGGCCCGCCCGGCCGCCGAGCGCGCGGCCGACTTCCATGCCTCGATGGCCGAGGCACTGGCCGTCCAGGCAGGTATGATCGCGGAACGGGATGGCTTCGAACGCATCGGTCTCACCGGCGGCGTATTCCAGAACCGGGTCCTGGCCGATGCCGTGCTGGAGCGCCTCACGGCGGCCGGCCACACCGCGGTCATGGGCACGGCGCTGCCGGCGAACGATGCCGCCATCTGCTTCGGTCAGGCCGCGGAGTTCGCGGCCCGGTCGGGATAGTCAGCCAGACACCATAAAAACGGGCATCAGCCCTGATCCGGATAACGGGCACTGGCCCGATGGGAGAACAATGGAAGACGATCGCATCAGTCTCGCCCACGGCAACGGCGGACGCTTCATGCGCGAACTCATCGACGAGATCTTCGCGCGCCACCTCGCCAACGACGACCTGGACGTGCGCGCGGACGCCGTGCCGCTCAAGCTCGACGAGGGCGAGGTGCTATTCACCACCGACGGCTTCACCGTGCAGCCGCTGGAATTCCCCGGCGGCGATATCGGCGCTCTGGCCGTGCATGGCACCTGCAACGACCTCGCCGTGGCCGGCGCCCGTCCGTGCTATCTGAGCCTCAACGCCTTCATCGAGGAGGGGCTGGAGATCGCGGTGCTCGACCGCATCATTGCGAGCCTCGCGAAGGCGGCGGCCGAGGCCGGCGTGCGCGTCGCCGCCGGCGACACCAAGGTGCTGCGCCGCGGTGAAGGCGGCGGTCTGTATCTGGCCACCACCGGCGTCGGGGTGCGCCTGCCCGGCGTGAAGCCCTCGTTCGACAACATCCGCGCCGGCGACGCGCTCATCGTCAGCGGGCCCATCGGCGATCACGGCACGGCGGTGATGCTCGCACGGGAGGACTTCGGCCTGCGTGGCGATCTGCAGTCGGATGCCGCCAGTATCGCTCCCCTGGCCGCGCGGCTGCTGCAGTTCGACGGGCTGCGCTTCATGCGCGACCCCACCCGCGGGGGGCTGGCGACGGTCACCCACGAGATCGCCTCCATCACCGGCCTGGGGGTGCGCCTCCGCGAGGCGGAGGTGCCGGTGCGCGAGCCGGTGCAGGCGGTCTGCGAGATGCTGGGCTACGACCCCTACTACCTGGCCTGCGAGGGCCGTGTCGTCGCCGTGGTAGACCCGGCCCAGGCAGACGAGGTGGTGGCGGCGCTGAGAGAACTGCCCGGCGGCGAAATGACCGCGCGCATCGGCCACGTGACCGACGCCGCAAAGCGCGTCGTGCTCGAGACCGAGCTGGGCGGCGAGCGTTATCTGGAAGAACTGGAGGACGATCCCCTGCCGCGCATCTGCTAGGGCCCGCGGAGGGGCCCGGCGGCGGGGTGGCGTCGGAGTAGCCGTCATGGGCAGCGAACAGCACATATCACCGAAGCCGGATATCGAAATCGCCCGGCAGGCCGAACTGCGGCCGATCTCAGAGGTGGCCGGCGAACTCGGCATCGGCGAGGAAAACCTCCTGCCCTACGGCCACGACAAGGCCAAGGTCTCGCTCGACTACATCCGCACGCTCGGCGGCCGCCCCGACGGCAAGCTGATCCTGGTGGCCGGCATCACGCCCACCAGGGCGGGCGAAGGAAAGACCACGGCTACCGTCGGCCTGGGCGACGCGCTACGGCGCATCGGCCGGCAAGCCTCGATCTGCCTGCGCGAGCCCTCGCTGGGACCCTGCTTCGGCATGAAGGGCGGCGCGGCCGGCGGCGGCTACGCCCAGGTGGTGCCCATGGAGGACATAAACCTCCACTTCACCGGCGACATGCATGCCATCGGCGCGGCCCACAACCTGCTGGCCGCGCTGGTGGACAACCACATCTACTGGGACAACGAGTGCGGCATCGACAGCCGACGGGTCGTCTGGCGCCGGGTCATGGACATGAACGATCGGGCGCTGAGGGAAATCACCGCGGGCCTCGGCGGCGTCACCAACGGTTATCCGCGCACGGACGGCTTCGACATCACCGTGGCCTCGGAAGTGATGGCCATCCTCTGCCTGGCCGAGGGTCTCACCGACCTGCGCGAGCGCATCGGACGTATCATCGTGGGCTACGACCGCGCGATGAATCCGGTCCACGCGGCCGACCTGGAAGCCGACGGCGCCATGACCGTGCTGCTGAAGGACGCCATCCAGCCGAACCTGGTGCAGACCCTGGAGCACACGCCCACCTTCGTCCACGGCGGCCCGTTCGCGAACATCGCCCACGGCTGCAACTCCGTGCTGGCCACGCGCACGGCACTGAAGCTCTCCGACTACGTCGTGACCGAGGCCGGCTTCGGCGCGGATCTCGGCGCCGAGAAGTTCTTCGACATCAAGTGCCGCAGCGCCGGCCTGAAGCCGGATTGCGCCGTGATCGTCGCCACCATCCGGGCGCTGAAGATGCACGGCGGGGTCACCGAGGACAAGCTCGACCACGAGAACCTGGTGGCAGTGGCGAAAGGCTTCGACAACCTGGCCAGGCACGTGGAGAACACCCGCAGCTTCGGCGTGCCGGCAGTGGTGGCGCTGAACCGGTTCTCCACCGATACGAAGGCGGAGTTCGACATGGTGCGCCAGGCCTGCGCCGAACTCGACATTCTGTGCGTGGCCTGCGACCACTGGGCGGAAGGCGGCGCGGGCGCGGTCGAACTCGCCGAGGCGGTGGTGGACCTGGTCGAACGGGACGGTGCCGAATTCCGCTATCTCTACCCCGATGACATGCCGCTGTGGGACAAGATCCGCACGGTGGCCCAGAACATCTACCGCGCCCAGGGCATCATCGCCGACCAGAAGGTGCGCGACCAGATCGCCCGCTACCAGGAGACGGGTTACGGCAACTTCCCGGTGTGCATCGCCAAGACGCCGCTGAGCTTCACGACGGACCCCAACGTCAAGGGCATCCCGAAGAACCACGTGGTACCCGTCCGCGAGGTGCGGCTCGCCAACGGCGCCGGCTTCCTGGTGGCCATCTGCGGCAACATCATGACCATGCCCGGCCTGCCCCGCCGCCCGGCCGCGCGCAACATGCGCATCGATGCCGACGGCAACGTCGACGGTCTGGCATAAAAAATGTAGGAGGGGCTTTAGCCCCGATCAATCACACCGTCGGGCCTGAAGGCCCTCCTACATCGGTTCACAGGCCGATCCTTCGGCCCTCCGACCGCGATTTTGCTATCCTTCGCGGCGTCAATTCGGGAGAGTAAACATGGCTGACCGGCAGAAGATATTCGTCATCCTGGACCCAACCGCCATGAACCAGCCGTCGCTGGTCATGGCCGAGACCATCGCCGCCGACGAGCAGGCTTCGGGCGCGGCCGACGTCGCACTCCACCTCTATTGCTGCATAGCGGAAGACGAGGTGCGACGGCCGCCGAGCATGGACGATGCGACGGCCATCGCCGAGGAGCTGTCCCGCCTCGAGAGCTGGGTGGAACGGCTGGCGGAGCATGGCCGCGCCCAGGGCCTGCAGGTCACCACCGAGGTGGAGATCAAGGCGGACTGGCGCCAGGCCATCGTGGATGCGATCGCACGCGGCTCGAGCACGCTGGCGATCAAGAACATGACCAATCAGTCGCGCCTCCGGCGCTGGCTCAAGGAAACCTCGGACTGGCGGCTGCTGCGTGACGCCAAGTGCCCGGTGCTGCTCGTGAAGTCCTATGCCCGCCGGCACATCAACAAGGTCCTCGTCGCCATCAAGCACCGACCGGAGACGGACACCTATCGCGCCGCCAACGATCGCCTGCTCGAAGCCGGGCGCAGGATCGCCACCAACGTCGGCGCGGAACTCAATGTCGTCACGGTGTACCCGGACACCAGCGATTACCCGGACCGCCAGCGCTTCGCGGACCGCTGCGGCCTGCCGCGCAACCAGGTCCGTGCGGAGATGGGGAAGCCGGAAGAGGCGATTGCCACGGCAGCCAGGGATCTGGAGGCAGATCTGGTCGTCATCGCCCGGGTCTCGCAGCCGGACGCCGACGCCAAGCTCGGACACACCGCCGAGAAGGTCATCGACGGCCTGTACTGCAACATCCTGGTCCTGCCGATGCGCGAGACGTCAAGCCTGGCCGACTAGGCGCGCGCAGCGCCGCAAGCGCATGGATCACCAATTAGTGCCGGCAGCACTCCTCGGCTGCGTCTTGCTGGCCTCGCTGCCTGCAGCCAGTGCCGGCGAGGATCACGCCCACGGACACGGTGCCGCCGAGATCGAGGAGATCACGGTGCAGGCGACCCGTTCCCGTCGCCGTCTCCGGGACGAGCCGATTCGCGTGGAGGTCATCGGTCAGGAGGAGATCGAGGAGAAGCTCCTCATGCGCCCGGGCAACATTTCCATGCTGCTGGCAGAGACGGGCGGTCTGCGGGTGCAGGTGACTTCGCCGGCTCTCGGCTCGGCCAACATCCGCGTCCACGGCATGCGCGGGCGTTATACCCAGTTGCTGGCCGACGGGCTGCCCCTGTACGGCGGCCAGGCCGCCTCGCTCGGCCTGCTGCAGGTCCCGCCGAGCGACCTGGGCCGGGTCGAGATAATCAAGGGCTCTTCCTCGGCGCTCTATGGCGGTCAGGCGCTCGGCGGCGTCATCAACCTGGTCTCCAAACGCCCTGGCGAGGAAGCGGGCGGCGAGCTGATCCTCAATGCCACGACCCGGGACGGCCAGGACGTCTCCGCCTACGGCGCGACGCCTCTCGGCGCCGGCTGGAGCGGCTCCCTGCTCTCGACCTACAATCGCCAGGAAGTTCAGGACCTGGACGATGACGGCTGGATCGACATGCCGGGCTACCGGCGCTGGTCGGCCCGGCCCCGGCTCTACTGGGACGGCGCCGATGGCTCCACTGCCTACCTGACGGCGGGCGCCATGAGCGAGGAGCGTGAGGGCGGCACGGCGGGGGGAGCGCTGGCGCCGGACGGCCAAGCGTTTTCACAGAACCAGGATACGGACCGCTTCGACGCCGGTCTGGTCTACGAGCGGCCGGTCGGCGACTGGGCCTTCGCGCAGGTACGCGCCTCGGCCGTCAGCCAGTCCCATGATCACCGCTTCGGCAACCTGCTCGAGACGGACCGGCACCGGACTCTCCTGACCGAGGCCTCCCTCTCCGGCGAGACGATGGGAACCACATGGGTCGGTGGGCTGGCCTATCAAGCGGACGATTACGATTCCGACACTTTCCCGGTGTTCGACTACACCTACGAGGCGCCGGCGGTGTTCGCCCAGGTGGATCACGACCTCGGCCCGGATGTGGTCATCGCGGCCAGCGCACGCTGGGACGATCACAGCGAATACGGCGGCCAGTTCAGCCCTCGCCTGTCACTCCTCTATCGCCCCGGACCCTGGACCATTCGCGCCTCCTGGGGCCGGGGCTTCTTTGCGCCCACGCCGTTCGTCGAGGAGACCGAGGCCGCGGGACTGTCGCGGCTCGAGCCGCTCAGCGGGCTGCGCGCCGAGACTGCCCGCACGGCGTCGCTGGACTTCGGCTATGCCGAAGGCGACTGGGAGACCGGTGTCACGCTGTTCGGATCCGAGATCGACGATGCCGTGCGCCTCGAGACCGTAGGGCCCGACCGGGTGCAGCTGACCAACGTGGACGGCGTCACCCGCACCCGCGGACTGGAAGGACTGCTGCGCTGGCGCCGGGGCCCGTACGTGCTGACAGCCAGCTACCTCTACGTCGACGCCCGCGAACCGGACGAGAGCGGCACCGGCCGGCGTGCGGTGCCGCTGACGCCCGGACACTCGGCCGGCCTGGTTGCCATGTGGGAAGACCACGACCGCGGCCGCATCGGCCTGGAGGTCTATTACACGGGCACCCAGCCCTTGGAAGACAACGTCTATCGCGCGCAGGGCAAGCCGTACTTCGAGGTCGGCCTGCTCGGGGAGATCGTGCTCGGCCGCTACCGGCTGTTCCTGAACCTGGAGAACCTGCTCGACGTGCGCCAGACGCGGGAAGATCCCCTGCTGCGGCCGAACCGTGCGCCGGACGGCCGCTGGACGGTGGACGCCTGGGCTCCGCTGGAGGGCTTCGTCGCCAACGCCGGCGTCCGCATCCGCTTCGGCGAGTAGCCCCACGAGGCGCGTCGCCGCGCGAGCGCCCCTGCCGCTGCGCTCAATCCTCCAGCGCTTTTGCCCGCCGCACGATCTCGCGCACGGCGCTGCCGACCAACGGGCCGTAGAACGGCAGGTGCCCGTACCAGTACAGCAGCCCCCAGATGCCGGCGGGATGCCAGTAGGCGCAGGCTTGCACGATCCGTTTGCCGTCGCGTTCGCGGATGCTGAACTCCTGCAGCCCCGAACCCGGCGCGCGCATGAGCATCGACCAGGTGATCCGTTCGTTCGGCTCCATGCCCATGACACGCCAGCCGTCGACGACATCACCCGTGCGCACGCTGTCCGGGTCCCGGCGGCCCGTGCGGAAGCTGGGCCCGCCGATCAGCCAGTCGAAGGCACGCCTCAGCCACCAGAGGAAGCGGTAGGAGAAGAAGTCGCCATCCCTGCCGAAAGTCTCCAGTACCCGGAAGACCGACTCCGGGCTCGCGGTCGTCTCTGCCTCGCGGCAATAACTCTTGGCGTAGAAGGAGTATTCCGGGTTCCAGTCCCGGGCGGCGATGGAGCCTTCCACCCAGCGGGCGGGCACGTCGTGGTTCTTCTCCGCCTCCAGCGTGGCGGCCACCGATTCGCGGAAAGTGAGCAGCCGCTGCGGGACGAGGCGGCGAATCTCCTCGTCGTCGCCGACGTAGTCGTGGGCCAGGCCCTCGACCAGGGACATCGCCGTGGTCGGAGGCACCGAGGTCACGAAGTAGAGCCAGTAGCTCGATAGCTTCGGCGTCAGCACCGGCACGGGGATGACGAGCGGGTTCTTGCCGACGAACCCGGCGTAGATGTCCATGATCTCCTGGTAGGTCAGGACGTCGGGCCCCGCCAGTTCGAACGTGCGGTCACCCTCCAGCGGCAGGTCTGCGGCGGCGACCGTATAGGTAAGAACGTTCTCCAGCGCGATGGGCGTCGAGCGCTTGCGTACCCACTTCGGCGTGATCATCAACGGCAGGTAGTTCACGAGGTCGCGGATGACCTCGAAGGCGGCCGAGCCCGGACCGACGATCATGGCCGCCTGCAGTTCGACGACCTGGATGGAGCCGTCCCGGAGCGCATCACCGACCACGGCGCGGCCTTCCATGTGCCGGGAGCGCTCCTCCTTCGGCATGATGCCGCCGAGATAGACGATGCGCCGCACGCCGGCGGCCTCGCACGCCTTGCGCGCGTTCTCGGCCGCGCGCTGCTCCACCGGCACGAAGTCGCCGCCGCTCCACATCATGTGCACGAGGTAGTAGACGACGTCCGCGCCCTCCAGCACCGGCGCGAGGGTCTCCGGCGAAAGCACGTCGGCGGACAGGCAGTCGACGCCCTCCCACTCACGCGCCTCGAGCACGGCCGCATTCCTGGCGACCGCGCGCACGTGCCAGCCGTGCCGCGCGAGGGCAGGCGTGAGGTTGGAACCCATGTAGCCGCTCGCGCCCAGCACCACCGCAATCCGCCCCGCACCGTCCGGGAGTTCGAAAGGGGCGATGTTGCCGTCGGCCGGCGTGGTCGCGTTCATAACGCCATTCTACGGCAGCGTCGTCGCCGGCAACGCCTCGGAATTTGCTGACCGCGGATCAGGCGTGGACGGCGGCATATTCACTGCCTGCCCGGTGGGATCGACCGCCCGGTCACGGCATGAGTTCCGCAATGCGTGGAAACGTGAGAAAGTGCTGCCTTCGATCCAGTCTCTGCGGGTCGCGGACGGCGGAATGGCGTATCCACTCCGCAGGAAAGTCTTCAACGATAACGAGGAAGCGATCCTTGGATAGCGGATCAAGGCCCCTGACAGAATCGGTCCTGCGCCGACTCACCAATGACGCCCTCACCACATTCCTGGGCGAAGCAGCGAATTATGAAGCCGCCGCCAGACCCGGCCTGCAGCTGAGCTTGTCCAACGAACCGATTGCCGACATGAACATGCTGGTCGTGGGCGCCGGCGCTGACCCCGGTCATTTCCGCGACATGGCGAGTTCATGCCTGAGCCGGCAACTCCCGTTCCTGGTCATGATCTACCCGGAAGCCGGCGAGACGGTGGATGGCATCGCTTCCGATCTCGGCCTTGTCTACGCGGTGGACTTTCCGGTCATGGTGCGGGACGACCTGCCGCTGGAGCCCGGCGGCAATCCCGAGGTCGAAGTTTCCCGCGCATCCGGCGCCGAGGATGCCGATGCCAACGCAGACGTGATGGCGTCGGCCTACAGCATGTCGAAAGACAGTGTTCTGCGAGCCTTGCCGGCCAGCTTTGTGGACGCCCCCGGCGCCGATGTCTACCTGGCCCGCGTGAATGGTGCAGCGGTGGGAAGCGTGACGATGACCTACCACGGCGACACCTGCGGCATCTGGGCCATGGGTACCGACACGGCAAGACAGCGGGGCGGCATCGGCCTGCGGTTGCTGTCGACCGCCATGGTGCAGGCGCGTAACGGCGGCTCCCGCCGCTTTTACCTGGGGGCAACGCCCGCGGGCTATCGGCTCTACGAGGGCCTCGGTTTCAAGACCGTCTGTTCGGCCCGCATATGGGTGTCGGGTGAAACTCATCAGGCGTAACCAGGGACGGCCCGCCCGTCAGCCGATGGCACAGGTAAACAGGAGAACGGAATGCCCGTTGAGATGATCCGATCGTTCGCCGGCAGGTTTCGCTTTCCTGTCATCATCATCGCGCTCGCCGCGCTCGCGTTCTCGACGATGCTGCGAGCAGATGACGGCTGTGAAGGCTCCGGCGACTATTCCTACCTTTGCGGCCCCGTGAACGCGGAAGACCTCGTTCTCATACCGGGGACGAGATGGATCATCGCGAGCGGATTCGGCGGCGATGTGTCTTTGTACCTCATCGATTCGGAGCGCAAGAGCTGGGCGGAGCTCTACCCGACCGACGAACCGCGTGCCCGACAGGACATGGCCACTTATGGTGCCTGCCCGGGATCGCCGGATCCCGATGCTTTCGTGGCCCACGGACTGAATATTCGTCCCGGGGCCGACGGCCGCTCGACGCTCTACGTCGTCGGCCATGGCGAGCGCGAAGCCATCGAGGTCTTCGAGGTGGATGCAAGCGGCGACGAGCCTCTGCTGACCTGGACTGGTTGCGTCATGACCCCG
>Ga0102934_1002733_pt1 | contig 12125 bp, 7 predicted proteins | sample SalPonR2_A_D1_MG_FD_78175 | JGI IMG/M metagenome (GOLD analysis project Ga0102934, IMG submission 78175) | Salt pond soil microbial communities from South San Francisco under conditions of wetland restoration - Salt Pond MetaG R2_A_D1_MG | ecosystem: Environmental > Aquatic > Marine > Intertidal...
CAGGCCTCGAAGATGCGCCAGGTCCTCGGGCTGCTGCGCGAGCGCGCGCCTGAGCTGGAGGTGGAAGGGGAAATGCGGGCCGATGCAGCGCTGCAGCCTCTGATCCGTGAGCGCGTCTTTCCGAATTCACGGCTCGCAGGCCGGGCCAATCTGCTGATCATGCCGAATCAGGACGCAGCCCACATCGCTTTTTCTCTCGGACGAGTGATCGGCAAGGCGGTGACCATCGGACCGATCCTGATGGGTGTCGGCCGGCCGGCCCACGTATTGACGCCGTCGGCCACCGTGCGGCGCGTGGTCAATATGACCGCGATTGCTGTGGTCGACGCGCAGAATGAACAGCGCCAGAGCGCCGGCGCCAGCGGCGAGTTGTTCGGGCGCTGACCAGATCGCTCAGCTGCAGACCGGATTTCCGGGTGGCTTCGGCAGTCCGGGCAGGGCAATGCGGCGCTGCTCTTCCGATGAATCCTTGAGCTGACGAAGCTGCAGCAGTGATCCCTGCGGGGCTTCTGCTTGCGGGTCCAGGCTGAGCGTGGCCAGCAGAGATCTTGCGGGTACCTCGATCTGATGACCGATCTCGGACACCGACTGCATCGCTTGTTCAGGCGGCCAGACCCCGTCGATCCTGACCGTCGACAGTGTCCAGATTGCGGTAATCAGGATGGGAATGATGACTCTCACGATACTGGCTCCTTCAGCCTTTTTCGTTGCCCTTTATCAGCTATGACGCCCGAAAGGCCCGAAAAGTTACAGCGGATGACGACTTTTCGTTCTTCCCGCTGGCGGTGGCATCGTCGATTCGCAGCCGTCCAGACGGGCCTTGCAAGGCTCGTCAATCGATTCGGGCCCGGCGACGATGAACCGCTACAATAATCGGAACAATCGCTTTTCAATCGGTCTCCTGGAGAAACGAATCATGGTGCAGCAGCTGCCCCATCCCGACGACATCGACGCGAAGGAAACTCAGGAGTGGCTGGAGTCGCTGGCTGCCGTGATCGACCATGACGGTCCCGAGCGCGCCCACTTTCTGCTCGAGCGGCTGGTCGAACTGACCCGGCGCTCCGGGGCGCATCTGCCCTTCGATCTGACCACGGCCTATATCAACACCATCCCGCCGCATCGCCAGCCCTCCATGTCCGGAGACGGCTCGCTGGAGCGTCGTATTCGCTCGATCATCCGCTGGAATGCCATGGCTATGGTCGTACGGGCCGGCCGCCGTGGCGGCGAGCTGGGCGGGCACATTGCCAGTTTTGCCTCGGCGGCAACGTTGTATGACGTCGGATTCAACCATTTCTTCAAGGGTCCCGACCATGATGCGGGTTCCGATCTACTCTTCATCCAGGGTCATTCTTCGCCCGGCATCTACGCCCGGGCGTTTCTCGAAGGCCGGATCAGCCAGGAGCAGCTCGACGGATTTCGTCAGGAAGTCGATGGCAAGGGCCTGAGCTCCTACCCGCATCCCTGGCTGATGCCGGATTTCTGGCAGATCCCGACCGTGTCCATGGGGCTCGGGCCGATCATGGCGATCTACCAGGCGCGATTCCTGAAGTATCTCCACAACCGCAAGCTGACCGAAGCGAAGCAGCGCAAGGTCTGGTGCTTCATGGGCGATGGTGAAACCGACGAGCCGGAATCACTGGGCGCCATCTCGCTGGCCGGCCGCGAGAAGCTCGACAATCTGGTTTTTGTGGTCAACTGCAATCTGCAGCGCCTCGACGGACCCGTGCGCGGCAACGGCAAGATCATCCAGGAACTCGAGGGCGTGTTCCGCGGTGCAGGCTGGAACGTGATCAAGGTGATCTGGGGGTCCTACTGGGACCCGCTGCTGGCCCGCGACACCAAGGGCCTGCTGCGTCGTCGCATGGAAGAAGCGCTCGATGGTGATTACCAGAAATACAAGGCCAACGACGGCGCCTATGTGCGCGAGCACTTCTTCGGCGCTTATGACGAGCTCAAGGAAATGGTCGCCGATCTGTCCGATGAGGATATCTGGCGCCTGAATCGCGGCGGCCACGATCCGCACAAGATTCATGCCGCCTATCGCGCCGCCACCCAGCACGAGGGCCAGCCCACGGTCATCCTGGCCAAGACCATCAAGGGCTACGGTCTGGGCAAGTCCGGTGAGGGACAGAACATTTCGCATCAGCAGAAAAAGCTGGATGCTGATGGTGTGCGCTATTTCCGCGACCGCTTCAATGTGCCGATCAAGGACGAGCAGCTCGAGGAGGTGCCCTATTTTCATCCGGGCGAGGACTCTGACGAGGTTCGCTATCTCAAGGCGCGGCGTGAGGCCCTGGGCGGCTACCTGCCGCAGCGACGGGTCGAGGCCCAGTCCCTGGAGACTCCGGCGCTGGACGCCTTCGAGTCGGTTACCAAGGGTTCCGGCGATCGCGAGATATCGACCACAATGGCCTTCGTGCGCTGCCTGGCCGTGCTTTTGCGCGACAAGCATCTGAAAAAACACATCGTGCCGATCATCTGCGACGAGGCCCGGACCTTCGGTATGGAAGGCCTGTTCCGCCAGATCGGCATCTATGCGCCGTTCGGCCAGCTCTACGAGCCGGTCGACTCCGATCAGCTCATGTACTACAAGGAAAGTCAGGAGGGCCAGGTGCTGCAGGAGGGCATTACCGAGGCCGGCTCGATGAGCTCCTGGATTGCCGCGGCGACCAGCTACGCCTCGAACGGCCTGCCGATGATTCCGTTCTACACCTTTTATTCGATGTTCGGTTTCCAGCGCATCGGCGATCTGGCCTGGGCAGCAGGCGACATGCGCGCTCGCGGTTTCCTCATCGGCGGCACTTCCGGACGCACCACGCTCAACGGGGAGGGCCTACAGCACGAAGACGGTCACAGTCATGTCCTGGCCGGCACCATTCCGAACTGCGTCAGCTATGACCCGACGTTCGGCTACGAGCTGGCGGTGATCCTGCAGGATGGTCTCAGGCGCATGTACGGCGAGCAGGAGGATGTCTACTACTACATCACCGTGCTGAACGAGAACTACCCGCACCCGGCCATGCCCGAGGGCAGCGCGGAGGGCATCCGACGCGGCCTGTATCTGCTGCGCGAGGCCGAGAGCTCGGCGGATCGGACCGTGCAGCTGATGGGCTCCGGGGCGATCCTGCGGGAAGTGATTGCCGCGGCCGATATTCTGTCTGAACAATTCGGTGTGGCCGCGAATATCTGGTCGGCAACCAGCTTCAATGAGCTGCGCCGCGACGGACAGGCGGTGACTCGCCGCAATCGCCTCAATCCGGATCGGCCCGAGAAGCGGCCGTGGATCACCGATCAGCTCAAGGGCCATTCAGGCCCGGTGGTGGCCGCGACCGACTACGTTCGAGCCTACGCCGACCAGGTTCGCGAGTACATCCCGCAGGACGAGTATCTGGTGCTGGGGACCGACGGGTTCGGTCGATCGGATACCCGTGAGAACCTCAGGCGCTTTTTCGAGGTCGATCGCAACTACGTGGCCTACGCCGCACTGGTCGGCCTGAACCGTCAGGGTCAGTTCGAAGACGAGGCCCTGATCAAGGCGCGAAAAGCCCTCGATATCGACCCCGACAAGCCCCTGCCGCAGTCGGTCTAGTCGGAAAAACGAACTGAATGAGTAGCAGAAACCATGAGTAAACGACAGGAAATCCGGGTGCCGGATATCGGCGACTTCGACAAGGTGCCGGTGATCGAACTGCTGGTCTCGGCGGGCGATGCCATCGAGGCCGAACAGTCGCTGGTCACGCTGGAATCCGACAAGGCCACGATGGAGGTGCCGTCTCCGTCGGCCGGGACACTGCTCGAACTCTCGGTCAAGGAGGGCGATGAAGTCGGCGAGGGCGATGTGATCGGCATCATGGAGGTCGACTCCGAGGCCGATGACGCAGATTCGCAGGACGAGGAATCGTCAGACGAGGAGTCGGAAGCCGGGGAATCTCAAGACGAGGAATCGGAAGACGGGGAATCGGAAGACGAGCCAACAGGCGCCGGCGCGGCCGAGTCGGCTGCAGGAGAAGACCGAGAGCGCGAGGTTTCCGCGGATTCGCGGGGCGATGACGGCAAGAATTCCTCGGGCTTTCCGGCCATCGATACCGGTTCGCGCCAGGCCCGGGCCGCGCAGCAGTCCGACGAGGTGCCGGCACCACCGGTGCCCTTCGAGTCCATGGACACCGATCCCTCGTCCCTGCCGCACGCCTCACCGACGGTGCGCAAGCTGGCCCGCGAGCTGGGCGTGGATCCTGCGGCCGTGACCGGTTCCGGACGCAACGGACGAATCACCGAAGGCGATCTGAAGGCCTACGTCAAGGCGCAGATGGACTCGCCCCAGGCCGCCAGCGGCGGGGCCGGCGGACTGAGCGTGGCCGATGCGCCCGATGTCGATTTCTCCAGGTTCGGCGAAACCGAAGAAGAGCCGCTGTCGCGCATCAAGCGCATTTCCGGGCCCAACCTGCATCGCAACTGGGTCTCGATTCCCCATGTGACCCAGTTCGACGAAGCCGATATCACCGATCTGGAAGCCTTCAGAAAAGCCCATCAGAGCAAAGCCGAAGCAGCCGGAACGAAAATGACGCCGGTAGTCTTTCTGATCCGGGCCGTGGTTGCCGCGCTCAAGGCCTTTCCGCATTTCAACGCGTCGCTGTCACGCGACGGCCAGACCCTGATTCGCAAGCACTACTTCCATATCGGCGTCGCGGTCGATACGCCCAACGGCCTGGTCGTTCCGGTGCTGCGGGACTGTGATCGCAAGGGCCTGATCGAACTCTCGCAGGAGTTGACCGACCTGTCCGGTCGGGCCCGCGATGGCAAGCTCAAGGGTGACGAGATGAAGGGCGGCTGCTTGTCGATTTCAAGCCTGGGCGGGATCGGTGGCACGGCGTTCACGCCGATCATCAACGCCCCCGAGCTGGCCATCCTCGGCGTGTCGCGCTCGCAAATCAAACCGGTCTGGGACGGCGACAGCTTCCAGCCGCGTCTGATGCTGCCCCTGTCGCTGTCCTATGATCACCGGGTCATCGACGGTGCCGACGCCGCACGATTCACTCGCTATCTGGCAGAGCAGCTCGAGGATCTTCGTCGCCAACTGCTGTGAGCGATCCGAATCGTCAAACAGGCCTCGGCATGATGCTGGTCGCAGCTCTGGCCATGCTGGGTATTCTGACCTGGTTTTTTTCCGGCCAGCTCGAACAGCGCGCCAATCCGAATCGTGTGGTCGCCAGCGAGCAGATGGGGGGCGCGGTCCAGGTTACGTTGGTCTCCGACCGCCAGGGGCACTTCGTCGCGACCGGCGGCATCAACGGCCAGGAGGTGACCTTTCTGGTCGATACCGGCGCAACCCTGGTGTCGGTACCGGAGGCGCTGGCCGATGCCATGGGACTGGTGCGCGAAGCACCGATCGGCCTGCAGACCGCGGCCGGTCCGGTTCAGGGCTATCTGACCCGACTCGACGAAGTCCGCCTGGGCGATATCGTCAAACGCGATGTGCGCGCAGCGATCAATCCTGGCCGCCACGACACGGTGCTGCTCGGCATGAGCTTTCTGCGTGAGCTGGAACTGACTCAGCGCCAGGGCGAACTGACGCTTCGCACCGTCCCCTGAGCCGAACGACTCAGCGCCGCACCCCTCAAGGTCCGTTCTTGGCGGTGGTCTCTCAGCAGGTCGTCCTCGCTCCCTGCCACACATTCGACGGGCAATAACTGTCATCGAGCATCGGCGGGTGCCGGGCCAAGGCAAGGCACTCTAATCCGAGAACAACCCTCTGAGACTGCACACTCAGCCCGCTGTCTGCCGGCGGGCCCTTCGTTCGACCGGACGCAGCCAGACTTCCACCCGTCGATTCTTGGCCGCGGCGCTCTCACCCGTGCCCTCGGCCAGCGGCAGCGCATCGCCGAAGCCGCGGGCCGTTGGCACCCGCAGACCGGCTCGGGCCAGAAGCCCGGCGACGTACTGTACGCGGTCATTCGATAGCGACAGGCTGAAGTAGGGGGAAGTTTCCGATGGATCGGCGAATCCCATCAGCAGCACCTCGTACTGGCGGTCGGCGGTCTGGTTCAGATGTTCGATCAGGCGATCAAGATCACGCTGGGACTTGCTGTCCAGAACCGCGCGCTGCGGTTCGAAGCGGAAATTCATCGACGCCCGCCAGGCGCCGCGCACGTAATCCCGGTAGGCATTGGGCGCGCTCTCGGGCAGGGCCAGCTGTTCGATCTCGATGGCCTGGCCAACGAAGCCGATGTCGTCGACCCGGGCCTGGCCGGCACGAGATACGGCGAAGTTGGCCAGCCGCCCGCCCGGCCCGTTGATCTGGTCTTCCGGAATGTAGAGATACAGACGCCGGCTGAGCGGATAATCCTCGGTGGCCGATGAAAAGCGCTCCGGGGGCACGGCTTCACCGCCTGCCGACACCGCGAGGGCCTTGGCATCGTCGATGTAGGGCAGGCCGATAAAGCCGATGCCGCCGCGATCACGGCTGACCCGGTCGGACAGTTCCGATGAGGACTCGAAGCGTTCGCTGTCGCCGGCCAGAGCGGCGTCCTGCATGACCATCGAGTCGAAGGAATCGAAGGTGCCTGACTGCTCGTCACGCGCGTAGCGACGGATCGCAAGATCCGGCCCGCCGAGTCGGGACCAGTTGTTGATGCGGCCCGAGAACGCGTCACGAATCTGGTCGATGCTCAGCGCGTCGATCGGATTGGAGGGATGAACGATGACCGCCAGGCCATCGATGCCGATCACGAACTCGTGCCGGGCCTCATCAAGGGTTCCCATGACCGACAGTTGCTCGACCTCCCGGTCGCGGATGCGCCGTGATGACATGCCGATGTCGGCCTCACTTCGGGCCAGCCCGCTGAATCCGGTCGATGAGCCATGGGCGTGCAATTCGACGCTCAGCGTCTGTCCTGCAGCGTTGATGCCGGTGAACAGGCGCTCGAGGGGCGCTGTCTCGATTTCCTGCACCCGGCTGTAGCCCTCGGCCTCGAACCAGCCACGAATCAGGGCCGGGGCGAGCTCTTCGCCGACCGTATTGGAGCCGTGCAGGCGCAGGTCGGGTTGTGCGAAGGTCGCCGAAGGCAGGCCGGTGAGAAGGACGAAAAAGCATGCAAGAAGAACGGAACGGGACATGTGCGATGGTTCATGGAAATCAGGACGGACTCCATAGTCTGGCCTGACCCTGTTAACTCTCCATGTCAGTTGCATGAAACTTGCCGGCTTGCCGCTGTGCTGTTGAAGGACTAGACTCGAAAGCTGCTGCAAGATTCCAAGGGGTGTTTTTCCGATGCCGGACCCGGGTCGCGATGTCACTCGAATTCTCAAACGCTGGTCGAAGGGGGAGTCCGGCGCGCGAGATCAGGTGATCGAGTCGGTCTATACGGAACTCAAGCGCGTGGCGCGCGCCCAGCTGGCGCGCGAGCGCGGAAATCACACGCTGCAGCCGACCGCGCTGGTCAATGAGGCCTATCTCAAGCTGCTGGGTGTCGACAAGATCCAGGTCAACGATCGCGTTCATTTCATCGCGGTGGCAGCGCGCATGATGCGCCAGATCCTGATCGACTCCGGACGACGAAAGCAGGCTGGCAAACGCAATAACGATGTTCCACCCAGCTTGATGTTCGGAACGACCACGGGTCAGACCGAGGCGATCGATCTGCTGACCCTCGATGATGCTCTGCGCAAGCTCGAGACACTTCATCCGGAGCAGGCCCGCGTGGTCGAGATGCGCTATTTCGGCGGGCTGACGATCGAGGAAACTGCAGCGGCCATGGAGGTTTCCACCTCGACCGCCAAGCGTCACTGGCGAACGGCCAGGGCCTGGCTTTTCCTGCAGCTCAGCGATACACGTTCCAGGTAGCCCCCGATGACCGCCCCGACAGATCGGCCGACTCGGACCATGGACTCGCTGGATACCGAAGCCATGGCCCTGTTCGGCGACAGCTTCGATCGACCCGAGGCCGAGCGCGAGACCTGGCTGCGCCTGCAGTGCGAGGACAATCCGACCCTGCTCGAGGCGGTCCTGGCGTTGCTCCAGGCCGACCGCGACAGCGCGGGATTTCTGGAAACCGGTCCACATTCGGTTGTCGCCTCGAGTCGGGTCGGCGAGCGTCTCGGCGCCTACGAGTTGGTCAGCGAGCTGGCCTCTGGTGGCATGAGCACCGTCTATCGGGCGCGACGCGTGGATGGGTCCTATCAGCACGATGTGGCGATCAAGCTGTTCCGTGCCCATCACATGGACGATTCGGCGCTGCGCCGTTTCGACGCCGAACGGCAGATCCTGGCGTCGCTCGAACACCCGAATATCGCTCGCATCATCGACGGCGGGACCGCGGCCGATGGCACGCCCTTCGTCACGATGGAGCTGGTCGAGGGGATGCCGATCACGCGCTACTGTGAACGTCGGCGCCTCGGTCTGATCGACCGACTGAAATTGTTCAACAAGGTCTGCGATGCGCTGGCATTTGCTCATCGTCGCGGTATCGTTCATCGCGACATCAAGCCGGGCAACGTGCTGGTCAGCGATGCGGGTGATCCGAAGCTCATCGACTTCGGCATCGCCAAGGTACTGCAGCCCGATTGGATGGACCTCGAGCTGCCGGAAACACGCATCGAACAGCGACCGCTGACGCCCGAATACGCCAGTCCGGAACAGCTCACCGGTCAGCCGATCGGCGTGGCCAGTGACATCTATTCAATGGGTGTGATGCTCTATGAACTGTTGACCGGTCAGCGCCCCTATCAGATTTCGGCGCTGAGTCCGGCCGAGGCCGAGCGCGTCCTGCTCGGCACGATTCCCGCCGACCCGAGCCTGGCGGTCGCTCGCGGTCGCGACGCGCTGCCGGCCGGCCTGGATGATCCTGATCAGCTGAAAAGCCGCCTGCGCGGAGACATCGACCGCATCGTCATGACCGCCATGCGCCGCGAGCCGAATGAGCGCTTTGTCTCGCTGCCGGCTTTTCGCGAGGATATCGAGCGCCATCTGGCCGGTCAGCCAGTGCGCGCCCGCGGCGCTTCCCGACTGTATCGATTGAGCAAGTTCGTGGGCCGGCACCGAGTGGGGGTGGCTGCGACCGCGCTGGCATTCGTCCTGCTTTCAGCGGCGCTGGTGGCGGTCTTGATCCAGGTCAACGAGGCCCAGCGCCAGCGCGATCAGGCCGAAGCTGCACGCCAGTTCCTGATCGAGATGATCAATCGGGCCGACCCGTATGAAAATGCCGAGTCGGCCAGCCTCGCCGGCGCGATCAAGCAGGCGCTGCCGGAAATGAGCGAGCGCTTTGCCGGTCAGCCGCGGCTCGAGGCCGATATGCGCTATCAGATCGGCTATGCCCTGCAGAACCTCGGTGAGGTTACGTTGGCCCGCGAGCAGTTGGAGCGAGCGGCGTCTTTGCGCGCAGCCTTCAGCGATCCTCTCGCGATGGCAGAGGTCGAGGACGGGCTGGCCATCGTGTCATGGTGGGAGAGCGATTTCGATCAGGCCGAGCGGCACTTTCGCCAGGCCCTGGAGTGGATCGAGGATCAGCGAGGGGTTGCGACCCGCAGCCGGCGCGCCACGATTCTTGTCAACTGGTCGGGCATGGCGAACGACGCCGGTCGCTACGAACAGGCCAGCCAGCTTGCCGAGCGCGCCCTGGCTTTCGTCGCCGATACCGATATTCCTTCCGACACGCTGGCCACACTCTGGGGCAACCTGGCGACCGCCCGTGACAGCCTCGGTGACGGCGACGGCGCGCTCCAGGCCTTCGATCAAGCGTTGGCGGTTCAGGAAGCGGCAACCGGTCAGCTCCATCCAAACTACGCCATCATTCTCAACAATCAGTCGATCCTGTTCCATCGCCTGGAGCGCTTTGGTGAGGCCATCGATACCCAGCGGCGCTCGGTGGAAATTCGCCTGGCAACCCTGGGGGATGCCCATCCGCAGACCGCCACCGGTCTGACGAATCTGGCCCGTATGCTGACCATTGCTGGTCAGTTCGAGGAAGCCGAAGTCCACGCCCGGCGCGCTCTGGAGGTGGCCAGAGCCGGTTGGGGCCCGGACCACCCGAGGACCGGCAAAGCCTACGAGGCGCTGGCCCTGATCTACCGGGACAGCGGCCGAATCGATCTGGCTCGGGAGTATGCCGAGCAGACCCTGGCGATCTATCGGGCAGCGCCGGGGGTGGCATCGAGCTGGGTTGAAGCCATCGAAGCAGTGATCGGGGAGCTCTGAGCCGGCACGGTCAGACGCCCCGAGCGCAGAACGGCGCCGGCACATGGTCTGCCACAAGGATTGCGCCGCAACGATCATGACCGGACCATCGCGCTTTTGTTAACCTTGATCGGCTCGAAGTGTTTTCGAGCCGTGGCTTTTGCCGCGTGCGAATTCAGCCCCGAACAGGAGTGCAGGCAGCGATGAGCAAGCAGGACATCCTTGTCCCGGATATCGGTGATTTCGACAGGGTGCCGGTGATCGAGGTCCTCGTCGAGGAGGGTGACAAGGTCGAGGCCGAGCAGTCGCTGGTGACCCTGGAATCGGACAAGGCGACCATGGAGGTCCCCTCACCAACCGCTGGAACCCTGGTTGAACTGAAGATCAGGGAAGGCGATGAAGTGTCCGAGGGGGACCTGATCGCAGTGGTCGAGGTCGAGGAGGAACAGGGTTCAGGGTCCAGGGTTCAGGATTCAGGCGAGGAAGGCTCGCAGGAAGCGGAGCGTTCTGAGGCGTCGGAAGATTCCGTGGAACCGCAGGATGGCTCTCCGGAAACCGGAAACCGGAAACCGGCCTCGATTGATTTCGATCTGGTGGTGCTCGGTGCGGGTCCGGGGGGCTATACCGCGGCATTCCGGGCCGCCGATCTCGGCCTCAGGGTCGCCCTGATCGAGCGCTATCCCGACCTGGGTGGCGTGTGCCTGAACGTGGGGTGTATTCCGTCCAAGGCGCTGCTGCACGTCGGGCAGATCATCGATGCGGCTGATCATCTGGGGTCGCACGGCGTCAGATTCGGGGCGCCCGAGATCGATCTGGACGCGCTGCGCGACTACAAGAACGGTGTGGTGTCGAAACTGACCGGGGGTCTGGCCGGGATGGCCGGCAAGCGCGGCGTCGAAGTCATCCACGGCCGGGCAGAGTTCTCCGGATCGCATGCCCTCAAGATCGAACAGGACAGCGAGGAGCGAGAGCTGACCTTTGCCCAGTGCATCATTGCCGCCGGCTCTCGAGTCATCCGTATCCCCGGCATTCCCTGGGAAGACGAGCGGGTGATCGACTCGACCGGCGCGCTGGAGCTTGAAGACATTCCCGAGCGTCTGCTGGTGGTCGGCGGTGGGATCATCGGCCTGGAAATGGCCTGCGTCTATCGCTCGCTGGGCTCGAAGGTAACCGTGGTCGAGCTGCTGGATCAGCTCATGGCCGGTGCCGACTCGGACCTCGTGCGGCCGCTGCACAAGCATATGAAAAAACTTGGCGTCCAATTCCATCTGGACACCAGGGTGTCCCGGGTCGAGTCAGGCGAGACGACTCTGACGGCCTGGTTCGAGGGCGATTCCGCGCCCGAATCGGCTGACTTCGAGCGGGTTCTGGTTTGCGTCGGTCGCCGCCCCAACGGTGATCAGATCAATGCATCGGCGGCCGGGCTCAAGGTGGACGAGCGCGGATTCATTCCCGTTGACGGTCAGATGCGCAGCAACCAATCGCATATCTTTGCCATCGGCGATCTGGTCGGTCAGCCGATGCTGGCGCACAAGGCCAGCTATGAGGGCAAGATTGCAGCCGAAGTCGCGGCCGGCCACAAGCGTGCAGCCGACGCGCGGGTCATCCCATCCGTGGCCTACACCGATCCCGAAGTCGCCTGGGTCGGCCTGACCGAAGCCCGGGCGAAGGAAAAGGGACTGGACTACGGTGTCGGCAAGTTTCCCTGGTCGGCCTCGGGTCGCGCCCTGGGCATGGACCGCCCGGAGGGTCTGACCAAGCTGATCTTCGACAATGCATCGAAGCAGCTGATCGGTGCTGGCGTGGTCGGATCGCACGCCGGTGACCTGATTGCCGAGCTGGCCCTGGCCATCGAGATGAGCTGCACCGCGGAGGACATCGGCCTGACCATCCATCCGCACCCGACCCTGAGCGAGTCGGTCATGATGGCGGCGGAAGTCTACGAGGGCACGATTAC
>Ga0102934_1002734_pt1 | contig 12124 bp, 8 predicted proteins | sample SalPonR2_A_D1_MG_FD_78175 | JGI IMG/M metagenome (GOLD analysis project Ga0102934, IMG submission 78175) | Salt pond soil microbial communities from South San Francisco under conditions of wetland restoration - Salt Pond MetaG R2_A_D1_MG | ecosystem: Environmental > Aquatic > Marine > Intertidal...
ATCGACTGCCAACCCTGCTTTGGGGAGACAATCGCCTCTTTGAGCCTTCTCTCGGCCTGTGTGATGCGATTTGCCAGCCAAACCCGGTCTCAGAAAATGGACTGACATCTCAAACCTGCGAGCTTGCTGGTCCTGAGCGGTGACGCTCGTAATCTGTGGACCCATGCCATTCCAGCAAGGAAAACGGATATCCTCGAAGGGCAGAAGCATCTTCGCTCCCGGCGTCTCTCACTGACATTCCGAACCATGCAGGTCGAAACTCCCTAGAGTTGTCTCTCTTGGTCGTCACCACCACCAAGACGCCGTCCGGGCTTTTTCCCGAACACCCGTATCGGCCATCGAGCGGGTGCCCCCTAACGCATGATTACCGCGCCGGAGTGTTCCATCTCGGCGATGCGATCCTTCGAAAACCCGGATTCGGACAGGATTTCGCGTCCGTGCTGGCCGAGTGTCGGGGCGGGCCGGGTTACGCCGCCCGGTGTTCTGCTGAATTTCACCGGCAAGCCGATGGCCTTGACCGGGCCAGCGACGGGATGGTCGGTCTCGACGATCATTTCCCTGGCCAGCGCCTGTTTGTCGCGATGCATCTCCGACACATCCATCACAGGGCCTGCGGGCAGACCCGCGTCATCCATCAGGCGCAGCCAATCCTGCGTATCGCGCTTTTGCAGGTGCGCCTCGAGGATCGGCACGAGTTCGGCGAGATTCCTGATCCGGTCCGCATTGGTGGCGAAACGTGGATCGTCCTGAAGCTCTTCGGCCCCGATGACCTCGAGCAACCGCGTCCAGTTGCGTTGGTTGGCCGCGCCGATATTGATCCAGCCGTCGCGCGCGCGAAAGGATTGGTACGGTGCGTTCAGCGGGTGTGCCGAGCCGAGCGGACCGGGTGCCTTGCCGGTCGCGAAGGCGATGGCCGATTGCCAATATGTCAGGGAGATGCCCGCCTCGAACAGCGAGGTATCGACCATCTGCCCCTCGCCCGTGGCCTGCGCGTTGGAATAGGCCGACACGCAGCCCAGAGCGGCCAGGAACCCCGCCGTGATATCGGCGATCGGCGCGCCGGGCTTGACCGGCGGACGCCCGGGCCCTTCGCCGGTGATCGACATGAGCCCCGACATGCCCTGCGCGATCAGATCGAACCCGCCGCGCTCGGCATAGGGGCCGGTTCGGCCAAAGCCGCTGATCGCGCAATAGACCAGCTTGGGATTGCTCTTGCGCAGCGTCTCGTATCCGAGACCGAGCCGTTCCATCGTGTCGTGGCGGTAGTTCTCGATCACCACATCGGCGCTGTTCAGCAGTGTTCGCAACACGTCGACGGCGTCCGGGTCCTTGAGGTTGAGCGCAATGCCGCGCTTGTTGCGGTTCATCATCATGTAGGCGGCGCTTTCGCCCTCGATGTCGGGGGGCAGAAAGCGGCGGCTGTCGTCGCCATCGGGTTTCTCGACCTTGATGACATCGGCGCCCATGTCGGCCAGCATCATCCCGCAGGCGGGACCGGCCATGATATGCGCCAGTTCGATGACTTTCATTCCGGTCAGAGGGCCGCCCTTGCTCATGTTCCGCTCCACTCTGGCTTGGTCTTGTTGAGGAAGGCTTCGAGCCCGTGTTTGAAGTCGCGGCTCATGTAGCACATCGCGATCAGGTCGCTGTCTTCGACGGCGCGCGTCGCACGGGTGCGGCGCATGGCTTCCTTGGTCGCGCGCAGCGTCAGCGGGGCCATGCCGGCCAGATGATCGGCCAGTTCGGTCGCGCGGGCCATCAGCGCGTCCTCATCCGGCAGGATCTCGGAGACCAGACCCGCCGTCTTTGCCTCGTCGGGGCCCATCAATCGCGCTGTGAAGATCATTTCGCGCACGCGCCCGGCACCCATCAGCTCGCTCAGCCGCGCCAGATTGCCGGCGTTCAGACAATTTCCGAGCGTGCGGGCAATCGGGAAGCCGAATTTCAACGCTTCGCTGGCAATGCGGATATCGCAGGCCGCCGCGATCGATGCGCCGCCGCCGGTGCAGGCACCATGGATCGCGGCCACGGTCGGGACAGGGCAGCGGTCCACGGCGGTCAGCACGCGGTCGATCTCGGCTTCGTAATCCAGCGCGTCCTGCGCCGTCTCGAAGGCGCGGAATTGCGTCATATCGGTGCCCGCCGCGAACGCCTTGCCGCCTGCACCGGAGACAACCATCGCGCGGATCGAGCCGTCGGTGGGCATCTCGGCGCAAAGCCGGGCAAGTTCGGTGTACATGGCAAAGGTCATGGCATTGCGCGCCTCGGGGCGATTGAACGTCACCCAAAGGGTCGTGCCCCGCTGCTCCGACGAGATGTCGCTGGTCATATCCCGATACTCCTCCCGAATGCTGGATATAGTGCTTGTCACAGGCGCCGCGCCGGCGGTCAGCCCTCGGCCGCGTCCTCCGAAACCGCGTCGAGCGCCCGGATATGGGCCGCGTATTTGTTCATCATGTGCATCTTCATCAGCCGGCCCAGCCCCTCGGCATCGCGGTTGTGCAGCTTTTCCATCATCTGCTCGTGTTCCCGGATGGCCTGTGCCCAGCGGTCATCCGACAGATTGGCCATGAAGCGCGCCCGGCGCACGCGGGACGCAAGAAGGCGGTGATGCGCTTCGAGGATGTCGTTGCGCGCGCCCTCGATCAGGGCGTTATGGATGTCCTGATTGGCCTGGAAATAGGCTTTGCGATCCTTCGCAAGATAGGCCTTGATCATGGCGTCGTGGCGCGTCTCGATTGTCTCGATCTCGGCGTTGGACAGGTTCCGGCAGGCCAGTTCCCCGGCCAGCTCCTCCAGCACGGCGATGACCGGGAAGGTCTTTTCCAGTTCCTCGCGCGTCACCTGCGCCACGCGCGCGCCGCGATTGGCCTGCAACACGACCAGCCCTTCGGAGGCCAGCACCTTGAGCGCCTCACGGAGCGGCGTGCGGGACACGCCGAAGGCTTCGCAGAGGTTTTTCTCGGGCACCTTTTCGCCGGGCTTCAGGGTGTCCTCGACGACGAGGTTGCGCAGTCGTTCGACCAGCTCCTCGTGCAGCGTGGGGCGGTGGATGTTTTCGGTCAGGGGCATGGCGTCCTCCTATTCGGAAAGGGCCTGGTCGAGCAAGCGCGCGACATGGATCGCGCGGCGCGGCGTGCCATCGGCGATCTGGTGGCGGCAGGAGGTGCCGTCGGCAACGACGATGGCATCCCCGGGGGCCGCGTCAAGCGCCGGGAACAGATCGAGATTGGCCATCTTGAGCGACACATCAATGGTCTCGGGCGCATAGCCGAAGGCCCCTGCCATGCCGCAGCAGGAGCTTTCGATCATGGTGACATCCGCCCCCGGAATGCGCCGCAGCAGATCGAGCATCGGCGTCACCGCATCCTGCGCCTTCTGATGGCAATGGCCATGCACGTAGATCGGCTGGTCCAGAGCCGTCATCGGGAGATTGGGGCGCTTGGCGAGAAACTCCTCGAAGGTGTGGGTCACTGCTGCCAGCGCGTCGGCCTCGGGTCCCGGGCAAAGCGCCAGGAATTCGTCGCGGAAGGTGAGAATCGAGGACGGCTCCAGACCGACGACCGGAATGCCGCGCGCCACCGCGTCGCGCGTCGCGTCGATCACGCGCCGTGCCTCAGCCCGCGCCTCCTCGACGCAGCCGATCGAGAGCAGCGTGCGGCCGCAATCAAGTGCTCGACCGCTGCCATCCTTGGCTACCGCAACGCGCAGCCCGGCCGCGCGCAGAACGCGAAGCGCGGCGCGCAGGTTCTCGGGTTCGAAATACCGGTTGAAGACATCGGCGAAAAGCAGCACCTCCGCCTCCGGGTCCTGCGCCTCGTCATCGTGGAACGGGGTCGAGGACCAAACCGGCAGGTCGCGGCGATGCGAGATCCCGGTGATCCTTTCGGTCAGCCTGCGCACTGGCCCGATGCGATTGCGCAGGTTCATCAGCCACGCAACCCTGGCCGCGGTCGGCGCATAGCGCGGCAGATAGCCGACCAGCCTGTCGGCCAGCGTCAGGCCAGTGTCGCGCCGTCGCGCCGCCAGCACCTCGATCTTCATACGCGCCATGTCGACGCCGGTGGGGCATTCGCGGCGGCAGCCCTTGCAGGACACGCAATATTTCATCGTGTCGGCCATCGCCTCCGAGGCCAGACCGCCGGGCATCTGGCCGCTGATGGCGAAACGCAGCGTGTTGGCCCGCCCGCGCGTGGCATCGCGTTCGTTGCGCGTGGCGCGGAAGGACGGGCACATGACGCCGCCCTTGAGCTTGCGACAGGCGCCGTTGTTGTTGCACATCTCGACAGCGCCCTGAAAACCGCCAGCGGCGCCGGGCCATGCGGACCAGTCCAGGGCGGTCTTGAACTCCGGCACCTCGTAATTGGGGCCATAGCGGAACACCCGCCGGTCATCCATCGCGGGGGCATGCACGATCTTGCCGGGGTTCATCACGCCATGCGGATCGAAGCGCGCCTTTACCTCCTCGAAAGCCGAGACGATGCGCTTTCCAAACATCTTTTCATGAAACTCGGAGCGCACGATCCCGTCGCCATGTTCGCCGGAATGCGAGCCCTTGTAGCGTTTGACCAGATCGAACGCCTCTTCCGCGATGGCGCGCATGGTCCGGACATCCTTGTCCTGCCGCATGTTCAGCACCGGGCGCACATGCAGGCACCCGACCGAGGCATGGGCATACCATGTGCCCTTGGTCCCGTGGCGGGCAAAGATATCGGTCAGCCCTTGGGTATATTCCGCCAGATCCGGCAGCGCGACGGCGCAATCCTCGACAAAGGAAATGGGCTTGCCCGCTTCCTTCATCGACATCATCACGTTGAGACCCGACTTGCGGTACTCGGCGATCGCGCCCTGCAGCGCAGTGTCGGTGACGGGCACGACGCCGCCCCAGGCCTGTCCGGTGCCCGTGAAGGCGAAACCGAGATCCCCCATCAACTGCGACAGCTCGGCCAGCTTGGCCGCGTTGGCTTCGGCGCTGCCTTCGGCGAACTCCACCAGCAGGAGGGCCGCCGGATCGCCCTCGACGAAGGCCTCGATGGTCTTGCGGAAGAGCGGGATGTCGCGGCCCAGCCCGATCATCGTGTCATCGATCAGCTCGACCCCTTGCGGGGTCAGCGTGACGAGGTGCTGGGCGGCATCCATCGCGGCGTAGAAGGTCGGGAAATGGCACACGCCCGTCACCTTCTCGCCGGGCAGATGAGCAAGGCTCAGCTCGAGCTCGGTGAAATAGGCCAGCGAGCCTTCGGAGCCGACCAGCAGATGCGCCATGTTCACGTCGTTGCCCACCAGCGCATCGATATTGTAGCCGCCCACGCGGCGTTGCACCTTGGGAAAGCGCGCGTCGATCTCATCGGCCTCGCGGCGCCCCAGCGCGCGCATGTCGGCGACCAGGTCGGCGTAAGACCCCGGTTCTGGTGCGGCCCCGTTGAACCGCGCTTTGGTCCCGTCCGGCAGGATCGCCGAGATGGCACGGACATTGTCACGCATGATGCCGAAGCGCAGGGATTTCCCACCGGAGGAATTGTTTGCCGCCATCCCCCCCAGCGTGCAGCGCGACGCGGTTGAGGGATCGACCGGGAACCAGAGCCCATGTGGCTTGAGCGCGCGATTGAGCTCGTCCAGCACGAGACCGGGCTGCACCCGGGCGGTCAGGTTCTCGGTGTCGATGTCGAGGATAGCGTTCAGGTGTCGCGTGTTGTCGAGCACCACCGCCCGGTTCACGGTCTGGCCACATTGCGAGGTGCCCCCGCCTCGCGGCAGGACCGGCACCTCTTCTTCGCGGGCGACCTGCATCGCGGCCTCCACATCCTCTTCGCTGCGCGGGAGGACGACGGTTTCCGGCACCATCTGGTAGATCGAGGCATCGGTGGCGTAGCGGGCGCGCGCGGCGGCATCGCCCATCACGTCGCCCGAGACGGCGGCGCGCAAGCGGCTGCCAAGACGGGTGTTCTCACGCATCAGTCGAAAGACCTCCTCCCGGTTCGGGCCGCATGGTCCGGCCGAAGTTTTTTGTTGACTGAATTATGCATTCATAATTACGGTTTCGCAACAAGCAATCGCGCCGAACCACGGTGCCCAAGGGAGGAAACCGATTCGATGCGCCAAGCTGGCAGACATTTCTTGCAAATCCCCGGCCCGAGCGCGGTGCCAGACCGTATTCTCAAGGCCATCGGCCAGCAGACCATCGACCATCGCGGTCCCGATTTCGCCGATGTGGGTCGCAAGGCGCTCGAGGGCATGAAGACGATCTTCAAGACAGACCAACATGTCTTCATCTTCCCCGCGTCGGGCACCGGCGCCTGGGAGGCCGCGCTGGTCAACAGCTGCTCGCCCGGTGACAAGGTGCTGATGTTCGAGACCGGCCATTTCGCGTCGCTCTGGAACAAGATGGCGCGCAAGATCGGGCTGGAGCCGGAATTCCTCGAGGGGGACTGGCGCGGCGGGGCCGAACCCGACCGGATCGAGGCGCGCCTGCGCGCGGACAAGGCCCACGAGATCAAGGCGGTCTGCGTGGTGCATAACGAAACCTCCACCGGGTCGGTGTCGCCCATTGCCGAGGTGCGCAAGGCCATCGACGCCGTGGGCCACCCTGCCCTGCTGATGGTGGATTCGATCTCGGGCCTCGGCTCCATCGATTTCCGCTTCGACGAATGGGGCGTGGATGTCTGCGTCTCGGGCTCTCAGAAGGGCCTGATGCTGCCGCCGGGGCTGAGTTTCAACGCGGTAAGCGCGCGCGCGCTGGAGCATGCCAAATCCGTCACCATGCCGCGCAGCTACTGGGACTGGCACGACATGGTCGGCCCGAACCAGACCGGCTATTTTCCCTACACGCCCGGCACCAACCTGCTTTACGGCCTGAACGAGGCCATCGCCATGCTGCATGAGGAAGGGCTGGACAACGTCTTCGCCCGCCACGCCCGGCATGGCGCGGCGACCCGTGCGGCGGTGCGTGCCTGGGGTCTCGAAGTGCTCTGCGCCCGGCAGGGGCAGGAATCGGATGTGCTCACGGCGGTTTTGGTGCCGCACGGCCATTCCGCCGATGATTTCCGCGCCACCACGCTCAAGCATTACGACATCTCGCTCGGCAATGGCCTGTCCAAGGTTGCCGACAAGGTGTTCCGCATCGGCCACCTGGGCGATTTCAATGACCTGATGTTGATGGCCACGCTGTCCGGTGTCGAAATGGGCCTGGCGCAGGCCGGTATCCCGCATCACGCCGGCGGGGCGCAGGCCGCGATGGACCACATCAAGGAGACGACACGAGAGCGGCTCGCCGCTGAATGACCAACGCCCCGGGAGGGGGGCATAAAGGGAGGAAAACCATGAAGATCAAAGCCGTATTCCTGGCCAGCGTGGCCAGCATCGCGATGCCGCTGGCCGCCAGCGCCGCCGACCTGACACTGCGTTTCGGCCATGTCGGCAACCCCGGATCGCTTTTCGAAGCCTCTGCCAACGCCTATGCCGAATGCGCCAACAGCAAGCTTGGCGACCGGGCCGAGGTGCAGACCTTCGGCGCGAGCCAGCTGGGCGATGACCGCGAACTCCTGCAGAAGCTCAAGCTCGGGCAGGTCGATTTCTCGTTGCCCTCCTCGGTGATGTCCTCCGTCGCGCCCGAATTCGGCGTCTTCGAGATGCCGTATATCGTTCAGGATCGCGACCACATGCGCCGCATCCAGGCCGAAGTGGGCGATACGTTCCAGGAGGCAGCACTTGGTGAAGGCTACCGGATCATCGGCTATTTCGAGAACGGCTTCCGCCACATCACCAACAACGAGCGTCCGATCAACGTGCCGGAGGATCTCAAGGGCATCAAGCTGCGCACGCCGAACGGCGAATGGCGGGTCAAGATGTTCCAGCTCTATGGAGCGAACCCCAGCCCGATGGCCTTTTCCGAGGTCTTCACCGCATTGCAGACCAACGTGATCGACGGGCAGGAAAACCCCTACGCACAGATCGCGTCGGCCAAGTTCCAGGAAGTGCAGGAGTATCTCTCGATCACCGGCCATGTCTACACGCCGGGCTATGTTCTGGTCGCCGAGAACCGCTGGCAGACGCTTCCCGAGGACGTGCGTGCCGATCTCGAGGCCTGTGGATCCGAGACCCAGGATTTCGTCTACGAGCACGCCGCCAAGCTCGAGGAAGAGTTGTTGCAGGTGATCCGCGATGCCGGGGTCGCGGTGAACGAGGCCGACAACGCGGCCTTCGTCGAGGCCTCGGCGCCGATCTATGAGGAATTCGCGAACACCGTCGAGGGCGGCGCGGAGCTGGTCGAGCGTATCCAGAACCTCGCATCGGGGTCCTGACCTGAAAAGCGCAGGGGGCCATGGGTGGCCCCCTGCCCCATCTTGGATCACGAGACATGACAGCGTCATCAGACAGCTCCGGGAGCGCTGCCCGGCAGGGAGCCTCCATGCTCAATTCACTGCGCAACTTCTTCGAAGTCGTCCTCGAGTATTTCGTCATCTTCCTGATGGTCATCCTGACCACCACCGTGGTGGTGGCGGTGATCTATCGCCTGATCGGATCGAGCCTGGCCTGGTATGACGAAGTCGCAGCGATCCTGCTGGCCTGGATCACCTATTACGGGTCGGCATTGGCTGCGCTGCGCCGGCGCCATATCGGTTTCGACAGCGTGCTCCTGTCGATCCCGATGCCCGCCCGCATGGGGGCCGTGATGCTCGCCGAGGCGATCACCGCGGGCTTCTTCATCCTGCTGGCCTGGGCCGGCTTCGTCGTCATGTCGATCCTGGGCGGCATGTCGCTGACATCGCTCACCTGGGTGCCGATCACTTTTACCCAGTCCGTCATCCCCATCGGGGCAATCCTGTTCCTGATCTGCCAGGCGCTCAGCCTGCCGGACTATTGGCGCAAGACGGCCAAGGGCGTGTCGCTCGAACATGCAGAGATCGAGGAAGAGGTTGAAACCGAAATGAAGAAGGCAGGAAATATCTGATGCTGATGCTGGGTATCTTCATCGCCATGGTCGCGATGATCTGTCTGAACGTGCCGATCGGCGTGGCGCTTGCAGTGTCGGCGATTGGCGGGCTTCTGGCGCTCGAGGGCACTGGATCACTGGTTAACGTGGCGCTCGACATGTATGGGGGTGCCACCAAGTTCTCGCTCATCGCGATCCCGATGTTCGTGCTCGCGGGCGCCATCATGAACGCGGGCGGCATCACCGACCGTCTCATCAATTTCGTCGCCGCCCTGATCGGGTTTATCCGGGGTGGCCTTGCGCATGTGAATATCGGCGTGTCGCTGTTTTTCGCGGAAATCTCCGGCTCCGCCGTGGCCGATGTGGCGGCGATGGGATCGGTGATGATCCCGCAGATGAAAAAGCGCGGCTATTCCGGCGCGCTGTCGGCGGCGGTCACCTCCTCCTCGGCCTCGCTGGCCATCATCATCCCGCCATCGATCCCGATGATCCTTTACGCCACGTCGGCCAACGTGTCGGTGGAACAGCTCTTCGTCGCGGGTGTCGTACCCGGCCTCCTGGGAGCGGCGGGCCTGATGGGCGTCGCCTATTACTTCGCCGTCAAATATGATCTGCCCCGCGAAGAGGCCTTCTCGGGCCGCGTGCTCTGGACCGCCTTCGTGGATGCGCTGCCCACCTTCGCGCTGCCGGTCATCATCCTGGGTGGCATCTTCGGCGGCTATGTCACCGCGACCGAGGCAGCGGGCCTTGCCGTGCTCGCGGCCATCGCGATCAGCCTGTGGTACCGGCAAGTTGACCTCAAACATCTCCAGCGCTCGATGCTGGATGGCGGGATGCAGACCGCCGTGGTCATGCTTCTGGTCGCGGCCTCGGTGGTCATGGGCGGCTTCCTGACACGGGCGCAATACCCGCAGGAACTGGCGCAGGCGATCCTGAGCATCACGGACAACAAGTGGGTGGTCCTGCTGATCCTCAACTTCTTCTTTCTCGTGATCGGGTTCTTCCTGCACTCGGCCGCCGCGATCATCCTCGTGGTGCCGATCGTGATCCCGCTGATCGACGCGGTGGGGATCAATCCGATCCATTTCGGGCTGGTGGTGACGCTGAACCTTGCCATCGGGCAGCAAACGCCGCCCGTGGCCAGCGTTCTGATCACCGCCTGCGCGGTGGCGCGGGCCAATATCTGGGACGTGACCAAGGTGAATATCTACTTCATCGCCGTGCTTACGACCGTCCTGCTGATGTGCACCTACATCCCTTCGATCCCACTTTTCCTCGTGGATTACTTCTACGGCTAGGATACAGGCGGCCCTGTCATTGCGCTGACAGGGCCCCTGCGATGAAAGACTTCGCATGACCCCTGGCTGGCTGACCGGAAAAGTCGGGCCCGGATGACGAGACCCGGGCATGACTTTCCATGTGGACCCGCCGCGCAACCGGAATGAAGGCGGCTCGACAATTTCGGTCTCCAGGCTGAAATATCCGCGTCATCGGCGACGATGACACGGATCCGACGCCGATTAGTCCGGGTTCAGACGATCGGATAGCGGCAGCGCACGGCCAGAGCCACCGCCGACCGGACAGGCCCCCGCTTCAGCCGATATCGGCCTTGCTCGGCACGGCGCCGGGGGAACTCTGTCGGAACCCGAATGATGTCTCGGCGTTCTATCTTCATAGATCATTGTAGAACTCGCAGGGCGCAATTTGTCTCCGATACGGCGAAGCGCTTTGGCTCGCGGAAAAAACCATAACGCTTTTGGCGCCTCTGAAAATCGAGTGTGCCTTGAAGGACTGTTAAAATGAATCACACCTCCATGACGTACGGAACACAGACGGGCATGCCCGCGCTGGCCTTTGGTCTGCGTGATGTCACCGACTGGACTGTCCAACAGCCCTTTCTTGATGTGTTCAAAACAGCGCGGCCCTGGACAGGACATACCGAGAGTGAATGGGGCGCATATGATGCCGAGGCCCTGTCCGAGATGGGGATCCTGGATGAAAACGGCTGGATCACCCGGGTTCCGGGCGAGATCGACCGGATTGAAACCTTTATTCTGACCGAAATACCTGCTGAAGCCGATTACACGGCCGGGCGCTACCGTCTGACTTATGACGGCGACGGGGACCTGGACGTGATTGGTCCGGATATCGTCTCGCGCAGTGATGGGGAGATCTGGTTCGACTACGATCCGCGGGATACAGGTATCGTGACGATTGCCATTTCTTCCACGGATCCACAGGGTTCGGGCGATTACCTGCGTAATTTCGAAATTGTCGAGGAGTCGCGCATCGAGGCCTATGAGGGTGGTCAATTCTTCAATCCACTCTGGTTGGACGTGATTGAAGACGCCCATTCCTTGCGGTTCATGGATTGGCAAGAAACCAATAACTCGGATCTCGAGGCATGGTCGGACCGGCAACAGGTAACCGATTACACCTACCACAAACGGGCACCGCTTGAGATCATGGTGGCTCTGGCGAACGACACCGGGACAGAACCGTGGTTCAATATCCCGTTCAAGGCGAATGAGACCTTCATTCGGGAATTCGCCACCTATGTCAGGGATAATCTGGACCCTGACCTGCGCGCTCATTTCGAGTTGTCGAACGAGGTCTGGAATTGGACGTTCGACCAGGCAGATGATGCGGCCGCCGCAGCCAAAGAGCGGTTTGGCGAAGACCTGGGTGATGGCTGGATGCAGGAATACGGCGCGCGCGCCGCCGAAATGGCCGAAACCCTGGACCAGGTTTTCGACGGGTCGGAGGATCAACTCGTCAAGGTCATCTCCACGCAGACGTCCTGGACTGGGCTGGAGACCGCGGTTCTTGAAGCGCCAGCCTGGCAAGCTCTCGACCCTGACGAGAATTCCGCACCTTACCTCAGCTTCGACACATATGCGATCACTGGCTACTTTGGGGCCAGTCTGGGAACCGACGAAAAAGCAAACGAGGTCCTCGCCTGGATCGACGAAGGTGAAGCGCAAGCGCGCGCCGAAGCAGATGCAGACGGGTTGTCAGGTACTGCCCGAGATAACTACATTTCCGAACACCGTTTCGACTTGGCCGAGGAGAATGCCGCCCAGGAAATACGTGACGGGTCCATCACCAGGAACGGCAAGGATTCCCTGAAAGACCTCTTCGAATTGTTCGACTATCACAAATCGGTCGCAGATGAGCACGGGCTTGATCTTG
>Ga0102934_1002735_pt1 | contig 12123 bp, 11 predicted proteins | sample SalPonR2_A_D1_MG_FD_78175 | JGI IMG/M metagenome (GOLD analysis project Ga0102934, IMG submission 78175) | Salt pond soil microbial communities from South San Francisco under conditions of wetland restoration - Salt Pond MetaG R2_A_D1_MG | ecosystem: Environmental > Aquatic > Marine > Intertidal...
ACTTCTGCTTTCTCACACTGTGGGAAATGAGGGGGTGTAAAAAAGGGGGGGGAAAAGGGTGTTGGGGAACGGGGGGCGGGGGGGGGGGGGGGGGGGGTACATACGTTGACGGACATGACTACACGAAATTCACCACCAATATCATTTCAGCCTCTGCTCCCGCTTAAAATGTCAATCAAAAACATGCTAGGACACGATCATGCATTTATTTGGGATATGATATGGAAACATCTTTAACAAAGGGACCCCTCCGATTTTTTGGGAGGCCGGGGGCTGTCCGAATGTCAGATTCTTATGTGCCCGTCCACCAAAACGCACCTTTTGCTAAAAGTGACGCGAAACTCGCTTTCCAAGGAAGCCATCAGCCCCTGGACGACAACAGGTAGTTCGTCTTGGGTTAATCCTGGAAAATAAGCGTCGAGCGCTTTGTGCAAGTGTGGACCATCCATTACCAACACCGCGCGTCTAGACACCCCGCCGGAGGAGGGTGCAGCGGCTTTCGAGGACGCAGGACTTAGCGCAACAACAGGCTTGAAACCAGAAATCTGTTTTGAGCATCCCGCAACATGACTGTGTGATGTTGCGACTAGCGTGGGAGCCGTGTCCAACATGTCCACCATGGCTGTTAAAAGGTTTGTGAGGGGGAGTGAGAAGGTGAAGTACGCCTGCGGACGAGGCGGGTGGGGGGAGGAAGGCTGCTTGAATCTTGGTCGAAGCCGTCCCCTCGCATCCAAGACAAGCCTCGCGAGCTACAGCCATCATATTGTTCATAAACACGACAAATTCAGTCGATACAATAGCGTAATGACAAGGTAGTGGTATTTAAAAATTACCCCCGTCCTCCCGCGGGGGCCTCCGGAATGAGCGCGTGACTCCCGGTGGACAGCACGAGACAGCAGGTCGGAAACCGATATATCCACAGCCCTACTTGCGAGTACACCGTTTCTACGTCAACATCCTGCACTTGCTTCTTCAACAATATGGACAGACTTGTTTGACGAGATTTTTCGGGTTACTTGTGGTTGGGAATATTTGCTGGCTCTCCGCGTGTGTGGGTGTGCAAACTTCTGCCCCCGTGATTCGAAGGCCACGTGCTTTTTAGCGTTTCAGTCGTGGCAAAAGCAATCTCCGACGACTTCGGGATCGGTCAGACGCCGATGACCGGACACGAGATATTTCATGTTTATGGCCCGGTGAGGGACAAAAATGTCTGAAGAGCCAAAGCATTGGACATAAGACACTAAGAAGAGACAGACATTGGCACGCTAGTATCCATTCAGTTTTTGATTCAACCTGACCTCCTGGCCAGGGACCTTTCTGAACGAGTGGCTGCTACTACTGACGTGCTCCTAGAAACGCGACATCTTCAGCGCACTTTTCATGTCGGGACGTAAATTGGGGCATTATACCTGGAAGTAGTGAGTACATGTGTCTTTAGTAAAGTACACCATTGCCGCGGGTCTTGCGACAAGGTAGTAGTGAAAGCATGGACAAATGGAGTCGGACGCGTAAAGCGAGGAACAAGATATGCGAGCTCTGGTTATTCACTGAACATATCAGAGACAGAAAATGTGCGATTCTGGTAAAATATATTTTCATTTACACCAAGGTAGTTTAATCCGAACGATAGCAACAAATTTGTAAGGGGTAAAAAAAATCGTCCTCCCTCTCAAAAAACTTGGCATGCAGCCGCTCGTTTGCTTTGCCCTCCTCGCGCTTTCTCATCATGTTACTGATTGACCGCGTCTGACTTGTTGATGCTACTTTATTCTTCCATGTAATATGATCCTTCCAGTCGTCTTCAAAGTCTACTACATCCGAGCCCTCCTGCTTCCTTGTCTTTGTGTCATAGATTCCACATTTCCACCCTGACAGGCATGGCCATCAGATCCCGCAACCCCTCCGCGGGTGTCCTTTTCCCCTCCAATATTTCCTTGACCCCATATATAATCGGAAACTCCAGTTCTCGGCGATACGCCCGGTTTGTCTTTTCGATCAGTTGCACTAACGAGAACGCCGTTGCATGCCCTTCCGCCACTTCGGTGGACGACCCCAGTATATTTTCGAGTCGTTCTCCTTTCCCCAAGCGCACGCCAAGGTTTCGGTTACGACTCAGCGGCCCAAAACACGTCCCGAAGGTGTCGCCTACGCCGCTCAAGCCAGTCAAGGTTGATGGCCGCGCCCCTAGGCTCAAAGCCAGCCTTTGCATCTCGTTGCAACCCCTGGTCACTAGGGCGGCCATGGCATTCGTCCCAAGCCCGAGCCCTTCACACATGCCGGCCGCAATGGCAATGACATTCTTGACCGCACCACCAACCTCCACCCCCACCACGTCTGTCGAGGTAAATACCCGGAAGTAGTTGCAGCCCATGATGTCGCAGATCTCATTCGCGAGAGCCTCCGACTCACTGGCCGCCACAACGGCCGTAACCAGACCAAGGGCAATTTCCCGGGCAAAGGAGGGCCCCGACAGGTACGCGGTCTCGCGATTCGGACCCAGCGTCTCCAAGAGGATGTCCTGCATCATGCAGAGGGTCCCCGTCTCGATGCCCTGAGGGAGGGGGGATTGGAAAGGTGAATTAGCGTGCACGCCTTCGAGATGGACGCATGTTGGCTCCGAAAGAGAAAGGAGAGAATACGACAGCTCGCATGTCCCATAAACACGAAGTTAAACCCTGCTTTATGCACTTCGACACGCTACAAAAATGATGACAATCCACCAACAGAAGCTTCCGGAAAATGCGTACCTTCGACGTGGAAATAATGGGCGTATTCTTCGGTACATGTGGGGCTATGTCCTCAAGAAATTTCCGAGAGTACTGGACGGGGACTGCGTGGATGATGAAGGATGCGTCTCTCAACGCCTCCTCAGGGTGCACGGTGGCGCGAATGCTGGGTGCCAAAGCGATGTCGGAGAGATAGGTAGGATGACGATGATGTAGGTTAATGTGCTCGGCAACTTCTTCTTTTCGCACCAGTATCGTGACCGGAATGCTTTTTTTGCCCAGCACGGAGGCCAAAGCAAGCCCAAAGGAGCCCCCACCCAGCACCGCAAAACGAACAGGATAGGGCAATGGCCGCATGGAGCGACTTCTTCTTGCAGAAAGCTGCATTATTGTCTGTATTCATCCAAAACAGGTGGGACGGGTAAAATATGAATATGGATGTGAAGAAATGGGTCAAGGGGGGAGATAAAACGATGTACTCCTAGCAGAGAGCAGTCTGGGTTCCCTCGCGATCCGTCCAAAGATACCAATGCCATGGCCCTTACCTGCTCTCGTCTTGCTTGTGGGGCTTTTGCGAGCCTATTACCCAAGCTTTTCGTACTTGCTCCCGGAACAAATGCGGCATGCGGGGGAGTCCCGGAAGCAACGCCATGAAGACAGCAACATCCGAGGAGGGCGACCACCGCCAACAATTTGACCATAAATATCTGCAATTTGAAGGGGGCATTTGAATTTCTACTGTGAAAGGTTGGACTCATGGCTATGCTGGTCCAGAAGTCAGGTCTCCGCCCCCGTGTGTGATGTTTAATGGGGCTAGGAAGGGGGTACGCAAGCGCTGAGCTCCCTCGGCCCCTGCAAGGTGTGTGGCAGCAGTGAGAGGGGGACGGGCGAGACACTTTTATGCGAGCGATCAAGGCGAATGGGATGCCCTGTTGGCCTTTGCATGCCCATATGTTTGCGCATACTGACAAAGTGTGTAGCTAAGACCATGGCGTGGCCCTGCCAGTCCGGTGAAGGAGGGTAGTGGGGCCGCTATCGAGCTCAGGATATCACTCTCACAGCGTGGGCGAGGAGGCGATGCCACAGGCACACGAGAGGGAAAGAATGCAGCGGAGCACATCATTTGTGTCCTTCAAAGTTAAGACATGGACTAATGCATGCTGCACAATTTATTAATTATGTACATCACCCCATAGTTGTCTCAATCGCGGTGTCATTTCATCCGACGCTCGACCAGTGGCAAAAAGGACGGGTGTGCAAAGCTTCGATATACGAGTAACCCATAAAGTAGGTGATTTGGGATTTACAGGCATGTCAGCACCCGGTATCAAGTCGAAAGCCGACATTTTAAAACGCTACCTCTCCTCCTCTACCAGCGACGCTAACGGTAAGGCGTTGGAAAGGGAGAGGGGGAGAGCTAAGAGTACCGGGACGTGCTCTCATCAGCACTTCAACGACAAGACGTCAACATCTTCCCAACTTGGTTTCACATGCTAACGACACTCTCGACAGAGGTGATGAAGACAAAGAGAAAACGAAAAAAGAAGGCCGCTGTCCTGACGGGAGGAGTGCGGGTGGTGGATGCTGACGAATGGGGGGAGGCGGGGCAGAGGGACGGGAGCAACGACGAAGGTAGGTTGTGTGAAGCATCCAGAGGAACTGGGAGTCAGGCCTTCGTGGCAAGGAAAACAAAGATGAGTCGGTGTCATGTGTGGGCTTATGGTACGGCAGTCCATGCAGCCTCTGCGTGTCCTCACCCTTCTCCTCGCCTACTCACCTTGACTCCCTCCGGTAGGAGACGGGCCGTTGATTGTGGACGACAAGGGCGATCAGGTCACGGCCGCTGGCATGGGTAGAAGGGGTTGTCGCGCGACACAGGCGGGCGCACAGGACCTGTCCCCACCCCGTCGCCCTCGCTCCGCCGGCCCCCAAGGCGACGTCTCCCCTCCCCGCAGGACGCGCCCCGAGCGCCTGCCTGGCACCGACGCCTCGTCCCCCCGGCGACCTCGCCGCCGCAGTCCTTCTGTTTCCCCTCCCGATCCTCCCTGTCGTTCGAAAACCACTTCTGGAGAGCCCTCCCGTCCTCACCAACCTCGGCCCAGCCCTTCCCCTTCCAGAGACCCAGGGCCCGAGGGCGGGGACATTTCCCCCCCCCGCCGCAGGCGCCGGCATGACAGTCCCTCTCCTCTGCGCCGCAGACGCCGGCACGACACTCCCTCCCCTTCCCCCACCAGGGACGGCGACCCTCCCAAGCGTGGCGGCCAGGGCACTCAGGACGACCGTGGAGCGGTGGCAGTCGCCGTGGTCTCGGAGTCGGGGAAGACCGCATCGACGAGGCCCAAGGAGGACGGGCTCAAGACAGGGGCCGAATTTCGGGCCGAGCTGGAGGCGCAGAAGGATGCCAAGGCGCACGCCTGGGGGGAGGGCGCCAAAGACGCAGGTGTGACCGGCCAACACGCCGAGACGGTGGTCCGTGATCGTCGGGGGCGAAAGTTGGAGATGCTCAGCGAGTTTTTGAACCAGGAGGCGTACAAAGAGGGGAAGGCGGCCAAGGAGGCGAAGGAGGAGTACGAGTGGGGGCGAGGGAAGGTGCAGAAGGAGAAAGATGAGGATCATCGGCGGGAGCTGGAAGACATCAAGAATGCGCCGTTCGCCCGCTATGAAAGCGACCTTAAACTTGAGCGGGCACGCAAAGAAGAGATTCGGGCGGACGATCCCATGGCGGCGTACATGCTTCAGAAGCAACGTGACGCCCTTGCGCAAGAGGCGACAAGAAGTGGAAAAGTTCTTAAGCCGGAATATAAAGGGCCGCCGCCCAAGCCGAATCGGTTCAATGTCCGTCCTGGGTATCGATGGGACGGCATCGATCGTGGGAATGGGTTTGAGGCGAGGTGGTTTAAGCGGCAGAGCGAGCTCGTGACCAAACACGAGAGGGACCGTGCATGGGGCATGTCGGATTTGTAAAAAGGACAGCGACACGAAAACATTAACGTGGACGTCAGACTGTCATCGTGCGTCATTTTCCGCGCGATACCGTATTTCTTTTCAACTATCTTTTAGTTGTTTCAGTCACCATGTCCTCGCCCATCAGGTCGCAGCCCCTGCTCTCACGTCCTTGTGGACATTTCACAAATTTCGGTGCAATAGATATACTTACATACCCATATTATTCGATCCCATGCCGGCATGGAAACAATTTTGAGAATTTGCCAACTTCCCGACCCTATCTTGCAATGGTTCCACTGTTGCTCACTGTGGTGTTTCCTTGCGACGATGACGACGACATGAATCCGCTTCACAATCCTCCAAGCACCCCTTATAGAGTAAGCGGACACAATTTGGCTTTTAATGTTTGGTTCTTGAGCTTGTAAGGTGGTATCATTCCCATTTTACGCGTATTATTCCGTCCAGTTTCCCGCTCCCAGGGTCGACCTCAGGCTCGTCGCTAGAAAGAAAAAAGGCGAGCAAAAATCACACTGAAGAACAAAAATGAAGGCTCAACAAAGTGATGGGATCATTCTGTGAATCTCACAATCGACGAGAAGAACGTGTGCTTTTCGTCAAAGTTTGTTTGTGAGGCTTACCTTCGGACAAGAGAAGTGCGTCTGGTTTGGGCCATGCCTAGCTAGATTTCTTTCTCCCTCGTCCCCTGGCCAAATCAGACCAAGACGACCGGTCACTTTCACAGCTCACGATTTTAAGTTATACCAACAGTGCTCTCTCCGTTGGTAGCACTGGTGGATTTGGAATCTCCCCATGAACGGGGCAATTTTCATGAAGCGGGATAAGGAATGGCACGAAGCCTTGGAGGGTACGTTTATGGGGCACGTGCTTTAATCACCTATTTCCATTAAATTGGGGTTATGAGTCCGAGAAGCTCCTTTCTTTCTTGGCAGAGCCAATATATGCAGTTTTGAAGGCGAGTATAGCTCTTGTCATGTGCCGCTTCGTAATGGAAGGCTTAATATTCACATCCCGCTGGCGTGACTCCAGCATCCGAACTCAAACGAGTGTCCAACAAGGATAATACTCCAGAGTTGTCTCATACGCCCATTTTCCCGAAAGCCATGCACGAAATATCCAAGATTCTCAACACAGGTCTGGATCGTGAGACGCTCGCTATCCTGGTCAATTTGTGTGAGGCAGGCGTCAATCCTGAGGCCTTGGCCCTTGGTAGGTAATTGAGAAGAGGAGGGTTTCGAAGATTGCCGGATTTTTTCTTTCTCGCTATGAATGCCTCCAAATAAGTGATTGAGTTCAAGGATCTCTGGTTCCCCGTACAGTGGCGCAGGAGCTCCGGGGAGAGGCCGCTCGAAAGAGACAGCAGCTAGGGCACGGCAATGGAAGGAGTTGGTCAAGGCCACAAAACCAGTAATTCAAGAAAAAGCTATGGATGGGATAGAATGGTGCCGAGACAGTGGCACTGTTGATGAAACGTGCTTATGCTGTGTACAAAAAGAAAGTGTTACCTTGAGTCGCCAGATCATAAGAGTTTCTTCATAATTGCCAACAATCGAGATACAAAATCAAATGAAATTTATTAGAGAAGCCATCTCCGGAAATAAGCAGGTCGTTAGCTGCAGGCATTTAAAAATACTGTGTGTGCTTTGTCAGCTTACAAACAAGGGAAGGAGCCTCGCCAGATCCGTCTCTCTATGTTTCCATGCTATTCCCGCTGCTTTTCTTCGTACGGGTGCTTAACAAGCCTGTCGCCCACCTTAGCAGGCTTCCCCGAGGCCACAAGCACTCTCTCATTATGGACGCCGAGCAGCCGCAGCATCTCCGCCACACCCGCCTCGCCTTCCTGCCTCCCTTCTTTGCCCCACTCCTCTACCAGACTTAAGGCGGCTTCAAGGGTGGAAATCCCGTCGGCCCGCGTGCGGGTTCGTAGCCTGAACATGCTCGGTTTCTCCGTCACCTCAACACGCACCCTCACCACCTTCTCGCTTACCCTCCGGTTCAGCGCCCGTGCCTGTCGCCAAGTACCGTCAAGGAGAATGACGTGCAGGCGACCTGTGTTGCCGCTCTCCTCCCGGCGTTGTTTTAGCTCGGATATTGATAAGGAGCCTGCGCACGGCATCAAGACAACCACCGAGTAAGGCTCTCGCACTGCGGCGGCCTCCAAGGCGCTGAGCTTTTGCTCGTCGTCTTCTTTCCCTTCGACCAGGAGTCGAGAGCCTGGGTGTGCCAGGGCAAGAAGGTGGCCGCTGTTACTAATCCTTAGAAACTCCTTGTAATGAAGGAGGACGGAGAAATCCATCGGCAGAGAGACGGGCACAAGTCCGTCACAGAGACAGTGCCGCTCTAGTAACCAGCAGCTTTTACATCTGTGCCGACTGAAAGTCTCCTCTTTGGTTTGTATGACGATTTTAGTCATATGCTGGAGGCGGATGTCTTTGGGATAAGAGAGAATGTGAGGGCCCAGCAGTCTTTTCGCGTGTCGCGGATGAGGGACTCCAGCCGTGTCCCCCCGGCGACGGTGTCTTCGGCTTTGCCTGCTGTTGCGACCATAAATAGGAAGAACGAGACTTTGTTCTTGCGAAATTTGATCTTGATCTTCAATGTCAGACAACTCCAATTCTTCTTCCTCCCCCGGCACGCGTGACCTATCAGCTCCTTGTTGCTTCGTTCGTGACTGTGCTGACGGCCTTCCCTGCTGCTGCGCCAAAAACAAGTAGACCATTACCAAAGCTCCAGTTGCCACAAGTGAAATGCCGGCTCCGATGGTCAACCACAGGCGCGTGGAGGCAACGTACCCCTTTGTGCCTGACGGCATCGTGGCTACAAGTGGTACGCGTCGGCCAAGATGTAGAAAAATTGGAAGCAGGCATCAGAGTGGTATTGTCAATTAAATCGAATACTTCTACTTGTTTCTCTTTGCCACGCCAACCTACAATCCATCGTTGGTCATCGGGTGTGGGTTGACTTGCCACTTTGCAGCACTCTTACACTTTTAGCGGGTACGGGAGCGGCCATTTGCTGACGCTGGGAGCAGGAGGTTAAACTACTACGCGTTATCTGTGCTTTCAGCACAAAGAAAAGGCATACAATGGGGAGCCGTTTACGCACTGTCGCGTGCTTGTAGGAATTACAAGTGAGTCAAATTTGATGATGTAGGTATCATCCCGACGGAGCGTTTCTTTCGTACTGCGCACAACTGAAGAGGCTCGTGGGGGCGACTTCCGCCATGAAAATAACCCCCAATCTGAAACCATTGTTTCGCAATCATTATTTTTTTACTTCGTCTGCTTCCATTAAATGAGTTCGTCCTTGATATCTTTTGCATGTCTTGTTGCTGAAAGCATTTAGAGTGCGTTCCTCCTCAGATCTTTTCCTCTTCCCCACGCCCTACATGTGTAGGTGAATTCACATTTCAATGTGGTAGCAACAGCTGATGACTACGAAACCACGCGAACGGCAAGCAGCACTTTGGAACCCGAAAACGTAAGCCCTTATTGGTCTCTCGGATCCTCTTAAGCACTCGTCTCTCCGAACCCCTGCCTTGAGAGCACCCCTGCTTTCTCAACTTAATCATGCCATAGGCGGATGTATACAGTGAGAACTCAATCACACACGAATGCCCTCCCAAGTCAATGCTCGCACACATACATACATACAACCACACCCCCATTACATCCTTCTGGGTGAGCCTACAGTTTACTGCATAGAGAAAGGCTCGGGTAGGCTCAGCAGTTTGTCCCGTTTCTGCAGGCACTGTTCGCGGAATTCCTCTGTGTGTGCAAGTGAGAAAGACGAAGAGGGAGAGAAAAAGGAAGGAGGAGGAGCCGAAGGTATGTGTAAGGCGAAATGGTCGTGAAGAGTGTCCGGGTCAATCGTTTACCGGGGCAGGGGACCAAACGCTCTCCCAGTTTCCTGTCCCCGGCAAACATACCTAAACGTCGCTTGACCTCCTCCTTGTGGTCAGCCAGGGCGTGCAAGGCCCCCATGATACTCTCGGAGATGGCTTTGCTCGCCTGCTCGTGCTCCTCCCGCTCCAACCCTAGTTCTGCCTCCAGCTGGGCGAGGCGCTGGTGGTTGCGACCAGTACGCGTCTCCAAGTCCACGAGCACCTTGCTGCGGAGGTGCAGGACTTGCTCTTCCACTGCATCCACGTTGGACGACTGGACGGAAGAGATGTAGGTGCGTGAGTTGTCGAAGCACGTGAGAAAACGGTGTGGAAGGTATGGCTCCCTGTGTGAAACTTCCTGACGCCCCTCTACCCCCTTTCGTCTTTCTTTCCAGCCTTACCTTTTCGGCCATGCTCGCCTCCATGCGGGCCTTCTCTGCCTTGTAGCCTTCCTCCTGCTTCTTCACCTTCCCTTCCAACGTTTCCAGCTCCGCCACTGCCTCCGCCACCTCCTCCTCCGTCTTCGCCTCCTCGTCCAGCATCTTGAGCACAGAGGTGCGGGCCTCGTGGACCTTGTCCAGCATGACGTTCTTGATCTGAGCCAGGCTGGGTCGAATCACACCTTTCATGTCGAGCCCAATCAGCTCCTCTGGCTCCGCGCTCGCCGAGACCGCCCCCTTGGACACCACCATCTCGTACTGGATGCCATTGCTGTTGCGAGCAGTAATGGGAATCAGGTTCAGAGCGGCGGCCTTGGTGTTGAAGGTCTGGGCGGCCGTCTCCAAATCCACGACAGCACGGGAGACCTCGATCTCTGCCTCCCACAGTGTTTTGTGCATCTTGGCCTTGTGCTCCCTTGCCTTGTCCAGGGCCTCGTCAAGGCGGGCTCGTTCCTGCTGCATGCGCGCCACGTCTTCGGGAGAGAGCTCCTGGGCCGCCACCACCGCCTTCAACTCGCCTACTTGCCCCCGCACGTCCTCCAGGGAGCGGTACAGGGAGGCCAGTTCCTCTTCGCGCTTTTCCACCTTGGCAGCAAGCCCTTCCCGGTGTGCGGTCAACTGCTCAATCAAGCTCCGGAATTTCCCCAGATCGCTCAGGTAATCCGAATGGCGCTGTTGCAGCCCCGGCAAGGCCGCGTGGCGCGTGTGGCAGGCCGCCATCTCCGTGCGCATGTCTTCGATCTTTGTCTCCAGCGCTTGACACTGCGCCTGCATTTCTCCACACCGGGTCTCGAAGGAGCCTACAAGGCTGTCTTCCAGCTGGGCGTATAGGTCGTCGTCCCCGTCCAAGAACGCCTTGTACGCCTTCCCCAGGTATTCGAACAGGGCCTTTTCGTCCGCCCTTTCGAAGTCATCTACGCTTCCACACCCACTTCCACTCCCCGCCAGAGCCGCCTGGTTCGCCGCGTCGTTCTGGACTTCCTCGTCGTAGGTGAGAAGCTCCACCATCCAGGTGATGGAGGCCAGGAGGGTCGGCCACGTGTGCATGGTGCCCACCGCCTGCATGCTTGCCTTAGAGATGGCGAAAGGGTAGCGCATTGCCTTGAAAAATGCCAAGACCTCGTCCTCCAGTTTACCGGTGATCCTAAAATTCGCATCGACTTGCCGAAAGAGGAAGGAGACGATGTAGGTGAAGTCCTTGGCTGTCGGACGCTGCAAAATCTTGGCCGAAAAGGGCTGATCGTAATTGTGGTCGGTCAAATAATTGATCAGGCCGCGAATGCTGGCTTGAATGTATCCCTTGTCGGTGTTGGGGCGCGGGTCTTGACGAACATGTGATCCGTAGGCTGTTGACTTCCGCAGACCAGTGGAAGATTTACGGGGAGGGCCATTGGAGTTTCGAAGGGATGAGGATGCCGTTGTGGAGGAGAAAGAGGAGGACGACGATGAGGGATGGAGCGATGCACGTCCCTAGCAGAATGAATCGAAAGGAGGGACACGTGAAGAGTCAGGTGGTTGTAATCCCGCCGTTAGCCCACCTCGTACATCATACATCATACATTACATACATACACCCAGGACAATTCGCGCACTTCCACACGCCGTATCAGGGGCCAGTTAATGTACGCTCAATATAAATGTTACGACTTCGGTAAAGACGCACCTGTGGCTTGCTGACCTTATCAAAATTAGGTCCCAAAGAGGTGCGAGAGACACCGCGACTAGGCATGCCCATGCTCTGTCGCTGGTTAAAGCCACTGGAGGAGAGCGGCTCCAGGGTACCCCTGCGCCGGCTCAACGCCATGATGACTGTATAGAAGCGATTAAAGTTGCGCTGTATCATAATATGAACAGATGAATGAATCGTAAGTCGTGCGTCTAGAAAATCTTCATGCAGATGAAGGGATCGATTGCGCGGAAGGGAAACAGGCGGGGATGAGGCAAACACACTCATCCAGGGAGCGACATAATCGCTACTATACCCAGTTGTGTGAATTAATTTACAATAAAGCAGACCGTTGTTTGGAACAAATTCAACAGGAGCTCTAACCACAGTAAGAGGGATGGGCGGTATCAAATCAGCAAACAAGCGATCAACTCTCTCATCCCT
>Ga0102934_1002737_pt1 | contig 12118 bp, 11 predicted proteins | sample SalPonR2_A_D1_MG_FD_78175 | JGI IMG/M metagenome (GOLD analysis project Ga0102934, IMG submission 78175) | Salt pond soil microbial communities from South San Francisco under conditions of wetland restoration - Salt Pond MetaG R2_A_D1_MG | ecosystem: Environmental > Aquatic > Marine > Intertidal...
GAAATAAGAGAAGCTCTGAGTGCTTTGCCTGATCCGGCGGGAACATTCTATCGTTACAGTTTGTCATCTTCACTGCTTGGGAAAAAACGCGAGGAGAGATAATAATGGGAAAGGTAATTTCAATTGATCCTATTACGAGGCTCGAGGGTCACGGTAAGATTGATATATTCTTAAATGATGACGGCAATGTTGACAGAGCCTTCCTGCAGATTCCCGAACTAAGAGGGTTCGAGAAGTTTGTTGAGGGCCGGCGCACAGAGGAAATGCCCCAGATTACATCCAGAATATGCGGAGTCTGTCCAACCGCTCATCATATGGCGGCCACAAAAGCTTTAGATTCTTTATATAAGGTTGCGCCAACACCTGCGGCGCGGACCATACGTGAACTTTTCTATAACCTTTTCATGTTCGAAGATCACCTCCTTCATTTCTATTTTCTTGGCGGCCCCGACTTTATCGTAGGTCCTGACGCCCCTAAGAAAAAGCGTAATATCCTTGGAGTTATTGATGAAGTCGGTGTCGAAATGGGTAAGAAGGTTATTGAAATACGTAAGCGCTGCCGGGCTCTGATGGCTGAACTGGGCGGTAAACCGGTTCATCCCGTGCTTGGCCTTCCCGGTGGAGTGGCAAAACAGGTTACCGAAGAGACCAGGAAGGAACTGGAAGATTTCGCGGCTGACGCTGTGGAGTTTGCCGGGATAACACTTAAGGCCTTTAATGATATTGTGCTGGAAAACAAATCCTATCTGGATCTTATTTTCTCCGAGAGCTATTATCTTGAAACCAGTTATATGGGCATGGTTGATGACAATCTGAAGATAAATTTCTATGACGGAGATATTCGCGTAGTCGACCAGAAAGGCGGGGAAATCGAAAGATTCAAACACGATGATTACGCTGATATAATAGCTGAACACGTAGAGCCCTGGACCTATATCAAATTTCCCTATCTCAGGAAGATTGGCTGGAAGGGGATTGTAGATGGAACTGGCAGCGGTATATACCGCGTCGCGCCTCTGGCGCGCCTTAACGCCTCCGAGGGGATGGCAACACCAACCGCCCAGGAGGAGTACGAACGTCTGTTTGATACTATCGGTTCTAGACCGGTCCATAATACTCTCGCGAACCACTGGGCACGTCTGGTTGAAACCCTATACGCCGCCGAGCATCTTGTCGAGTTATCAGCGAGGGAGGAATTGACCTCTCCGGATATAAGGAATATGGATTTGAGTACGCCGGATGAGGGTGTAGGTATCGTAGAAGCTCCCAGGGGAACCCTTATTCATCATTATGAAGCTGATGAAAGAGGTATTATCACAGCCGCGAATCTGATAGTTGCCACTGTCGCAAACTCTGCCGCTATGAACATAGGAATAGAGCGGGCCGCAAAGAAATTTATCAGAAACGGCGAGGTCAATGACGGATTATTAAATATGGTGGAGATGGCGTTTAGAGCTTACGATCCATGTCTTTCATGCGCGACGCACAGTCTGCCGGGGAAAATGCCTCTGCAGATAAGACTTATGAAAGATACAGACACCGTCATTAAGAAAATCATTCGCGATTGATTGCTGAATCTGAACTGTCCCCGGTTTTGCTGAGCATTATCGGAGAAATCCTTTCGGCGCATAAGCTAGGGGCGGCCTGCGAGTTTGCTGTGTTTTACCACGCCAATTAAGAGTTACAGCCTCCTGGATTCCTTTTGCGGGGTAAGCCGGACGAGGGGGGCAGGAATAACAGGGAAGTACCTTTTTAGAGTTACGCAAATAACTGTTGCCCGCACATCTTTTTTTGGTTTAATCTGTAAAAGATATTCCAGGTAAATGAAAAGGAGCCTGTATGCGGAAATTTTTCAACAATAAATCCAGAGCGCTCGAGTCTGATATAGATGGTTATCTGGACCGTGTTACGACAGCCGGATTGATATTTAATGAAGGGGTAAAGGCGTATGTGACCGGTAAAAGAGATAAGTTTGAGAATAAATATAAAGATATAACCGCCCTCGAGAGTGAAACGGATAATGTAAGACGGGAGATCAAACACGACCTTTACAGCTATATGCTTATTCCGGAATCCCGCGGAGATGTATTGGGAATCTTAGAGACCCTGGATGATATAGTTGATGTCTGTGAGAAGGTTCTCGAAAAGTTTTCAATAGAGACCCCGAGGATACATGAATTTATGCAAGATGATTTCTTAGAGCTTGCCGATCTTTCCTGTAAGGCTGTAGAGGAAGTTGTAAATGGCGCCAGAGCTTTCTTTCGTGAGATCGCTATGGTCAGCAATTACGTAAACAAGGTGCAGTTTTTTGAACATGAAGCAGACAATATCGAAGAACAGCTGAAGAGAAAGATATTCAGCAGCAGCGAGATAAAAGATTTCAGCCATAAAATTCAATTGGGATATTGTGCCGAGAAAATAGCTGATGTTTCCGATGTGTCCGAGAGGGTTTGCGAAAGACTCTCTGTTTACGCTATTAAGAGAAGAATATAGACTGAGTTTCGGGGTATATTTCTATGATAATAATTATATTTTTCCTCTCCAGCGGGGTTTTTCTGGGCTGGTCGCTGGGAGCAAATGACGCGGCAAATATATTCGGCACCGCAGTCGCGACTAAAATGATCAGATTTAGAACAGCTGCGATACTATCCGGCGTGTTTGTTATTATCGGAGCGGTCATAAGCGGAGCTGGAGCTTCCAGCACTCTCGGGGAGTTGGGAGCTGTAAATAAACTCGCCGGGGCCTTTATCGTGGCGCTTTCAGCCGCAGTTACGGTGCTGTGGATGACCAAGGCGGGATTGCCCGTCAGCACCTCTCAGGCGATTGTCGGGGCGATTATCGGCTGGAACTTCTTTTCCCACACCCCCACCGATTTAACATTGCTTTCTAAAATAACCGGAAGCTGGGTTTTCTCGCCTATACTGTCAGCGATTATAGCTTTTATACTCTTCCATTTTGTTAAAAGGGTCATTGAGAACTCCAGGATACATCTTATGCGCCTTGACGCTTATACAAGAATAGGACTTATAGTTGTCGGGATATTCGGAGCTTACAGTTTAGGAGCTAATAATATCGGCAATGTAATGGGTGTATTTATCAATTCATCTCCTTTTAAAGATATAACCGTTTCGGGATTATTTCGCTTCTCATCAATACAGCAGCTATTCCTGGTCGGCGGAATAGCTGTTGCTTTTGGTGTTTTTACATACTCTAAAAGGGTTATGATGACCGTCGGATCGGGCATTTTCAAACTCTCGCCTGTAACGGCGTTTGTTGTCGTTCTGGCCAGCTCTGTTACTCTCTTTGTTTTTGCCTCACAGGGACTCCGGAATATCCTTACTTCTCTTAACCTGCCGGCATTTCCTCTGGTTCCAATTTCTTCCTCGCAGGCTGTCGTAGGCGCCGTTATGGGGATAAGTCTGGCAAAAGGCTTGAAAGGTATGAATTTCAGAAAACTCGGGCATATAGCAATCGGGTGGATAGCGACACCTGTCGCGTCCGCGGTATTATCCTATATCGCGCTATTTTTCATGCAGAATGTATTCATGCAGGATGTTTTCAGTTAGCGGGGGAGTGTATTTACAATCTATTCAGGACAATAAGCTGAGTGCGGATCATTCCTGAAAGAGCGGGCCCGAGACGGGAGATAAAGATTCTCCTGGCCGCCCGGAGAATCGACGGCGTTTCTGATACACCCGGGCAACTGGACAATACAGGCCCAATAAAAATTGGGAAAACCCCATTTAACATTGACAGTAATAAAAGAATCACCTACCATATTCTATTATGCATAAAATAAAATCGATAGTTACGGCTCTGGTGCTGATAATATTATCAGGAGACCTGTCTGCCCAGGAGATAACCCGCCCTCAACTGCACAGGGAAATGGCAAGGGCGAAGGCTGAGCGGTTTTCAGGTATTAAGAGAGCCGTCTATGGACAGACGCAGAATCAATCGGACTACGACGTAGTTTATTATGATATTGACATAGAGATCGATCCGGCGGCTCAAACGGTATCAGGGACTGTTACTTTGACAGCGAAAGTTATTTCAGTGTCACTATATAAGGTAGAGATTGATCTTCTGGATAATATGAACGTAACGAGGGTCAGAAAAGCTCTCGGAGATCTGGATTACACCCATTCAAATGATTTGATAACAGTAACCCTGGACAGGTCTTATCACTCTGGAGAATATTTTACAGTGGAAATCGAATATTCCGGCACACCGAGCGAAGCTACTGGAGCTTTCAACTTCGATAAACGGGGCGGGGAAGATATGATCTGGAGTCTCAGTGAACCGTTCGGTGCCAGAAGCTGGTGGCCCTGCAAGGACGTACCAAACGATAAAGCGGACTCGGTGGATATCAGGGTAACGGTTCCATCAAATCTGATAGTTGCTTCGAATGGAACATTAGAAGGTATTACAGATGAAGGTTCCACCGACACTTACTCGTGGCACGAGAAATACCCCATCGCAACCTATCTTGTATCCGTGGCGATACATCCCTACACTACATTCTCTCACTGGTATCATCACTCTCCGGGAGACTCTATGGAGGTGCAGTACTACGTCTTCCCCGATCACTACAGTTATATTCAGGATTCCTACTCACAGACCGTTCCGGCTATTGAACTTTTTTCAGAACTCTTCGGCGAATATCCTTTTATCGATGAAAAATACGGACACGCTGAGTTTATGTGGGGTGGCGGAATGGAACATCAGACTATTACGAGTCTGGGAGGGGTCAGTGTGTATCTGATAGTTCACGAACTTGCCCATCAGTGGTGGGGTGATATGATCACCTGCGACGACTTTCATCATATATGGATGAATGAGGGGTTCGCCGTTTATTCCGAAGCGCTCTGGGCGGAGGATAAATACGGAAAAGAAGGATACGATAATGAGATGCTGATTACGGAATACTTCGGAGAGGGTACGATATATGTTCCTGAAGCAGATGACTGGAATCGTATCTTCGATGTAGATCTCACTTATCATAAGGCATCATGGGTTCTGCACATGTTGCGCCACGTCGTGGGTGATTCTGTCTTTTTCGATATTCTCCGCGGCTATTATTCCGACGCTCGCTATCAGTACGGCACTGTTACGACAGAGCAGTTCAGGGATATCTGCGAGGATATTTCCGGTATGCAGCTGGACGACTTTTTTCACCAGTGGATCTACGAAGAATATTATCCCAATTATATCTATCAGTGGACAAGCACGGAGAAAAGCGGCTACTGGGATATCGACCTTACGATAGAGCAGACACAGACAAATCACATATTCAATATGCCGATTGATGTTGCGATAGAAACAGCCTACGGCGATACAACACTGATAGTAGTAAGGGACAGTCTTGCCGTTCAGAAATTCTCCCTGTCCGTCGATGATGAGCCCGTATGTCTGACCCTGGATCCTGAAAACTGGATATTGTGTGATATTGACCATTCAACTTCTTCGGAGTTTCAGCTTCTTCAGAATTATCCGAATTCTTTCAACGAAAAAACAAGAATACCATTCAACATAGCGGTTGAGAACAGCTTTGTTACCCTTCGTGTCTATGATGTAGGGGGAAAATTGATTTCAACGCTTGCCTCCCGCAGGTACAGCCGCGGTCCTCATTGGGTTACGTGGGACGGAAAGAATGACAGGGGACAGGCGGTATCGTCTGGTGTTTATTTCTACAGGATTACTGCCGGCAGCAACACGGAAGCCGGGAAAATGCTGTTTATCAAGTGATCTTTCTCCTCTAAGAATGCCGGTGTGATATCCTTTATCAGATTTTTTTATTGAAATTATTCCGTACTTTTAGTAGGAAGAAAGTAAGTTCAGAGTTATTCCGTAAGTGCAGGTATTAAGCAAATAATATCTCTGGCTCAATGATAAGAAGGGGATATCAGGATTATGAAAAGAGCTGCCATGTTTATAATAGCAGCCTTGTTTTTAATAAGCGGCGCCGCAAATGGAAATACGAAAGATGTTGGGCTGGGCATTATTGCCGGTGAACCCACAGGATTAAGTCTTAAGAAATGGGTAGATGGAAGATCAGCGTTTGACGGCGCGCTGGCCTGGTCGTTTGTTGATGGAAATTCATTTCAGATGCATATCGATTATTTAAGGCACCGCTACGATATTACAGAGCAGACAAATGATCAATTGCCGTTCTATTACGGTGTCGGCGGCAGGATTGCGCTTGCCGAAAACGGCAGGAAGAACGGTGACGACAGAGTAGGAGTGAGGATTCCTCTCGGGCTGGCATATATGTTTAAAGATGAACCTGTAGATATATTTATAGAACTGGTGCCCATTCTTGATATCATTCCGGAAACCGAATTTAATCTTAATGGAGCAGTTGGAGTCAGATTATATTTAAGGTGAAGTCAAGTCACGAAGGTGTTGTGCTTTGTGTCATTGCGCTCTATTCTGAAAGGAAATAGATAGAGAAATAGAACTCTTTTTCTGATCGTGTATTATGGAAAAACGCAATAGAATTAAGGCGAATGAAGAGCTCATCGAATGTATACGGGCCAATGGCGGTGCCATCACCATAGGCAACTTCTACGTTGTTTACGGATGATGACGCGCTGAGAGAAAGCTGTCCGGTCGGATGGCAAGACCAGAAGATCTGATTCACGCTGAGAAGAAAAGGGATTTTTCTGAGTTCAGGGCCGAAGATATCACCTTCTTTATAGAGAAAGATCTGACGGCGGATTCAGGCGAGCTGGAATTCGTAATTCCCGGCAAAGGGAGTTACACAGTGGAATTCACAGACTGATCACAGATCTGATATAACGGATCTTCTCCGGTCACTTAAGAGTCATGCCCCTGCATATCACTTGCTGCTTATTGTTATTACTATCCGCGCCCGCTGTTTCTGTTCCACAGTCTCTCTAAGAATTCCCGTGACACACTGGAACCTTTTATCAGACTGACCGTTGTAATTACTACCAGGCTGACTACCGACCCGGCGATAAACCCATGAATTCCGAAAGGTTTCTTCAGCCAGGTCCATAAAATAGCAGTCAACGCGCCCGCCAGCATCGATGAAAAAGCGCCGGTTCTGCTGGCTCCCTTCCAGTAGAGTCCGAAAATAAGAGGCCAGAGATTTGTCGAAGCTATAACCGCCCATGAAAATCCGGTCAGAACCAGGATAAGCCCGGGGGGTTTGAGAGCTATAAGAAGCGCTACAATCCCCACAGCCGCACTTACGATTCTGTTCGCCCTGATCTCTTCTCTGCCGGTCATCTTCTTTCCAAGTCCCTCGATATATACATCCCTTACAAGAGAGCTGGATACTATCATGAGCACCCCGGCGAAAGTCGACATTCCAGCTGCCACTACTCCGGCGAGCAGTATCGCGGCGCCGAGAGGAGAGAGCACCATACTTGAAAGCTTGGGTATGGCCAGATCGGGGTTCTCGAGAGGAGGGAGGAGCAATCTCGACAAAGCTCCGTTCAGATAAGGGAGGACCGCGATAGCCGCGCCTACGGTGACGATAACCGTTCCGAGCCTGAAAGTCTTTTCGTTCTTTATAGAGTAGAAACGTATTACCAGCTGAGGCATTCCCCATACTCCAAGGCTTACCACCAGACAGAAACTTACAAGCCCCGCCCATCCCCATACTCCGGGTGTGCTGACGAACTCATTTCCGAGCGACTGCAGTTTGAGCATGCCTGCGCTCAGGCCTCCAACGGCGGAGAGTGTCCGGTAGGTCAGCAGTATAAGGCTGAATATCATAACCCAGGCCTGGATAAAACCTGTCCAGACAACCGCGCTGTACCCTCCGAGAACGACGTAAACTATAATAACAATTCCTGATATCAGCACTCCGCCCCAGTAAGGCATCTCCATCAGGATTTCGAAAGAGTGCGCCATCCCTTTAACAACACTTACATTATAAATTATCAGAAAGAGGAATATAACCATCGAGGAGAAGATCCCCGCTTCCGGTGATTCAAATCTCTTGGTGAAGAATCCGGAAATCGTATTTACATTCATCCTCTCTGTAAACCTCCGGACTCTCCTGCCCATAACTATCCAGCAGAGTGTGCATCCTACAGCGACATTTATCGCACCGATCCAGACAGTTCCCATGCCGAATTTGTAGCCGAATCCACCTCCGCCAATAATAAGCACCGAACTGAAGTATACAGCGATAAAGGAAAGAGCAGTAACCCAGGGACCGATCTCCCGTCCGCCTATGACAAAATCATTCGCGGTTACATTCTTCCTGGCGCTCCAGACTCCTATCCCAAGGAGAATTCCGATATAGATAATGAGTACAATTATTGAAGCCGTGAGTATGCTCAAGATCTTCCCCCTTTCTCCTTACCGTTTTTTCTGATGTCGTTCAGCGCCCACAGCACCGCCGCGGCGATACTAAGCCCGATAACAATAAATGAAGTGAATGTCAGCCACGGGAAATTAAACGGTCCCATCTCTCATACCCCTTTCTGATATTAGTTATTAATATTTGAAATACAGCTGGCACCTGAGAAAATCAGCATTGTCCGCGTCTTCGAAGTAGTAGTTACCGGGATAAAAACGTTCCCAGGTCAGGTGCCCGCTCAGATAATCTGTGTAGTTCCAGCTTATTTTAAATTTCGACAGCAGGCCTCTTCTACTTCCGCCTGTTGTTTCAGGAGCTGTCATATAGAATAGGGAAGCATCGATCTTTATATTATCCATGGGGTTGAGGCCGAGATTGAAATCCGCCGAGGCAAGATTCTCCCAGTAGGCGACACCTCTTCCAAGTGAAGCCATAGTATAAATATAAAGTTCACTCCACTTTGGCCATCTGCTGTAGAGTGGATTCCATCCTTCGAATCTGTCCGTATCCGGGTCATCTCCGGAAAGGTAGGTAAGTCCCGCTCCCACGTAAGGATTCATAAAAAACGGGAGGTTGTATTGCGAATGAGCATATCCCCCCATCGCCATTCTCTCCTCTCCGGCTCTGTCGCCAAGCTGCAGAGCGAATTCCGCGGCGTAAGTCCCTCTGTCTCCATAGTTGCCGCTTAACCTCGAGCCGAAGGTATGAATATCGTCTCTCTCTCCGCCGGTTCTCTCTTCAGATTTGTAGAAGTAATATCCCTCTATCTTTTCGTTCTCCAATGAGTTGTCTATGTAGTAAATTCCGGCTCCCGTTTCGTCACTGTCCACGAGGTCATTGTGCAGGCAGTTGACAACGGGAAGGTAGCGGTCCCGGGCAGGGTTTGAAAGTATGTGAAATTCCAGAGATCTCCTGTCAAGCTCAGCTTTCAGCTTCAGGGCGTTGAAATAGATGGTTCTCGATCCGTCCAGAGGCCCGCCGTCCATCATCAGAAATCCTTCACCGTATCTGATATTCTGTCTTCCAACCTTGATACTGAAGGGGGAACCCGCTATACGGTCAGCGGAGATATAGAGGTTTTCTAATATAACCTCGTCTATTTCGAACTCCTCATTTTCGTACCCCCGGGTCGATTTAAACCAGTGCCGGTGCTCGTTGTTGATCTGCGCGTAGATTTTCAGTCCCTCCGCATTACTCCAGCTTCCCCAGAGATGAGAACGGACCCTTATGAAATTCCAGTCGTCCGATCCCGTGCCGTCGAGGTCAAAAGCGTTTTTAAGATAAGTCTGCCTGAGCCGTTCCCGGAATCCGAATCTGAAGCCGCTTTCATCCTGCGCGCTGAATACGATAGAAGGAGTTACAGCTATCGCGGAAATACAAACATATATAATAAGAAGTTGTTTAACAGCCGCTGAGGGGTGGCGCAATCCTTTTGTCCTTACCGACATAAATTTTCCTTTCAATTAACCCGGGTATTAATTTCCGGAATCATCATTAGTCCTTTTTTATAATAATTAAAGTGTGAGGTCAAGATATTTAGCCCGAATCTGAGATTTAGAACCGGATTGTCGCCTCTAGCCGGTAGATTCTCAATTCAGGACAGTATTGTTAATTGCTCTGCCGATCATACTATATATCCATCTTTTAACCTTGGGTTTAAAACAGCGTGCCTTAAATACAAGAATTGTAGAATACCCATTTAAAAATTATTCCTTGATTTTATCATAGGACGGTGAAAGAATAAACTGCGATCCTGGAATCAAATCTTTTTTTTAAAAGCATCGGATGCAGTAATGAAATCTTTTGTGTTATCTCTACTATTTTGCTTTTGTATCACCGTATCTGCCCGGGCAAACGACGGCCCTGTTTTTATTACACCTGAAGGGCTGAAGATGATATCAGAAGACAGGGTTAAACTTACGAAGGAAAAGATTGTTATTCGTTTGTATTCATATAAAAGTTTGAAGGGATTACGTAGCAAGGGGGGCTATAAATTACGTTTCAAGGCGGATTTCGACTGCCGCCTGGATTTCGAAAATGTATCAGATAAAACGGTCAGGACAAAATTGGCCTTTCCGTTCAATGAATATCTGGTTCAAAACATTTTCGATTATCACATTTTTGCCGGTCCATGTGAGATCCCCTTCAGAAAGCGGGAAGATCTGAAAATAGATGAGGAAGAATATTCGACGGTGTTTCTTTCAGATTTCTCTTTTCAACCGAGAACAACAACAAGAATAAGACATTGTTATAGTTATTCTTCATTGGATTTTGGCACTCCTCTGATATATCTGGAATATATCTTTTCAACTGGAAAAAAGTGGAAGAAAAGCAGAACACAATGTGATGTCATTGTTCTTTTAGACAAACACCTTCTTCCCTATATTTCTATCATACAGCCCGAAGGTTTTCAGGTTATCAGCCGGAATCGGATAGAATGGCATTTAGATGATCTCCCCGACGAGGATTTATATCTTGAATTCAGAGATGATGATGACCACTATATATATTATTCTGTTAAGATTAGTTCAGAAGATCACGATCGGATTTTACGTGAGCCTGATGAAGAAGACTATTCTTCAAAGCTTAAAAAGGTTCTTCACGATCCTGATATCAGCGTTCCGCTGCGAAATTACATTTTCTATCTGTTAAGTAAAGAATATTTGCCGGATAATCCGAAAAAAGCAATTCCCTATATGAAGAAACTGGCTGAATATACGGAATGCGAAGATTTATACAACTTGAATAATCTGATTGAATCTCTGCTCCGGCAGGGTGATCTTTCAGAGGCGCGTTCCTATCTGGATCTATTGGCAGGCCAGAAGAGATCCCCCGGATTTTCAATTTACGCCCAGTTGATATTGCGGGAGCACGGATTGAGAAACGGTCCGTTGGATCTGGAATTTCCCACGCGGAGGAAATGGCGTGACAGGAAACATAATCCTGATCCGCTTACCAAAAGCGAATTGATTATTGGATTATCAATATTAATACTGGTTAGTCTTCTGGTTCTTTTTATTCTCTGGAGGATTCTTACCTGGATATCGGGCAGGACATTACGTTGGAAGAAGAAATCCTGACACGTAAGCGGGGCAAAATACTCTCTGAACATGACAGGCGCTGAGGGAATATCCAGAATTAAACGTTGATCCTGCCAGCCGGTTTATCTGTTTATAGGCGTTTATTTTTAATGTGGAAAAAACTACGCTATTTATAAATCAGCTCCCCTACACTAACTTTTGCCTCTTCTGCAGGCTGAACAGTCCGGCGAGGATGCTTATAACAGCTCCTGTGACGATGTAGATTCGATGTAAATATTGTATCTTCTCCCTCCTTTATTCCTTATCTTCGAGCTCCACCCCGTAATAACCCTCGATAAACAGGGGCGGCATTGGTCCATCAACAGGTTTATTCTCCTTTACATACCAGTCGTACCACTGGAGATGGCGGTACAGGACATCTATCCGCCCCGGCTGCTTTCTGTTCCCGTGTCCTTCTCCGGGATAGCGAACCAGGCGTACGGCCGGATGGTTGTTCATCTTGAGCCTCCTGTAGAATTCCAGGCTCTGAGAAGGATGCACTCTGGTATCGGCGGCTCCTCCCAGTATCAGGACCGCAGTCTCGCTCTGGTGAGCGTAGTATATCGGGCTTCTCTTAATACTGAATTCCCACGTCTCCCATGAGGAATCGAGCTTCTTTCCGGAGTGTACGTACAGCTCCTCCCAGGGTATATCGGTGGTCCCTCTCTTGCTGACCAGATCGCTGATCCCCACGAACATACAC
>Ga0102934_1002740_pt1 | contig 12110 bp, 10 predicted proteins | sample SalPonR2_A_D1_MG_FD_78175 | JGI IMG/M metagenome (GOLD analysis project Ga0102934, IMG submission 78175) | Salt pond soil microbial communities from South San Francisco under conditions of wetland restoration - Salt Pond MetaG R2_A_D1_MG | ecosystem: Environmental > Aquatic > Marine > Intertidal...
ACAGCGCAGACCATCTCGCCGAGATGGAAGCCGGGCTCGAAGGGCGCGACCTGCTGCATCAGATTGTCGATCAGCCCCTGCCCCGTGACCACCGGGAAGGCGGGAATGTCGTAGATCGGCTTCTCGGGATAGAGCTCGGCGCATTGCCCGCCGATCTTGGGCAGGATGTCGATCACATGCGCCTCGATATCGAGCAGGCCGAGCTCGAACACGGCGAAGAGGCCGACCGGCCCCGCCCCGATGATCACCACATCCGTCTCGATCGGCGCAGGCGCCTCACCCTGCATGCCGAGCCCCGCATCTCCGCTCATCCGGATACCCTCATATCTCGCCGCGCCACAAAACGCGCCCGCGCTGGGGCATGAAGTGGCGGATCGGGCCGGCAATTGCAAGCGGGCGCGACGCCGCGCCGGTGGCGGGCAGACAGATATTGCGCGGAGACATGCGGCACCGCGAGATACAATCGGGAGATGATAAATTCGCGCATCAAGCAAAGAATTATCCAACTCAAGAATGAAAATGCTTCTTGATCAGATGTCGATGAATTCTTTTGATTGCTAATTTCAATATATACAATTTATGATAAAAATCATGATCTTTTCTCTTGATTCGCCTCTGACGGTTCCAGACCCTGGATGATCAATTTCGTTCTCCCGATCTTCGCCGTCATTCTGACGGGATACCTTTTCGCCCGCACCCGCGTCATCGACAAGGCGGGGACGCGGCTCCTCAACGATTACGTACTCTTCGTCGCCCTCCCGGCCCTGCTCTTCATCGCCGTGGCACGGGCCGATCCGGCGGAACTGCGGCAATGGGACTTCATGGGCGCCACGCTGATCGGCATCGCCGTCGCCTTCATCGCGGGCCTGATCGCAATCCGCGCGACCGGCGTGCGCTGGCCCGCAGCGACGATCCCCGCCATGGCAGCTTCCTACGGCACGACCGGATATATGGGCGTCCCGCTGGTCATCGCGGTTCTGGGCGCCCCGGCTGCGGTGCCGGCCGCGATCGCGACGATCCTGCACAACATCCCCGTCATCATCGCCGTGATTCTCGCCCATGACCTGTTCGCGCAGCGCGACCGGAACGGCGCGGGAGGCGGGCTCGCGGCGATCGGCGGCGCGTTGAAGACGACGCTGACCAATCCGCTGACCGTCGCCGTCGTCGCCGGCGCAATCGTCTCGATCACCGGCCTGCCCCTCCCGGAAGGCGTTGCACGCTTTGCCGATTTCCTCGGCGCGGCGGCGGGCCCCTCGGCCCTGTTCGCCCTCGGGCTCGGCCTCGCCCAGCTCGATGCGGCCAAATTGCGCGATCTCGGGCGCGTCTTCGCCATCCTGCCGCTGATCGCCATCAAGGTCCTGCTTCAGCCACTCTTGACCCTGCTCGCGGGGCTCTATCTGTTCGGGATGGAGCTGCGCGATCTCTGGTTCGTTTGCGCCTTGGTGATGGCCGCCCAGCCGATCGGCGCCGGGGTCTTCGTCTTTGCGGCGAAATACGATTATTTCGAAGACGAGACGACCATCGCGATCATCGTCTCGCTGCTCGTCACTCTGATCAGCCTGCCGCTGCTGCTGGCCTGGCTGGTCGTCGCCTGAGCGCATTCGAAAGCAGGTGGCGAGGGTCACGATCGCCCCGGTGCGGCACGCCGGCAACGCGCGACCGCCGGATGTCGCCGGGCGGCCCGGCGGCGCTTTACCGCCATCACCATCCTGCGTAAGAATTGCGCCGGATGGTCGCTCCGATTCCCGGGATGCGGCGTGCCGGTGGGTATCGGGGGCGGATTTGCCGGGTCATTCCTTGCATGGATACGGGCTGAGACCCTCTGCATCCGGCGCGGTTGCGCGATCAGGCCGCATGGCGAGGCGCCTGTCGCGCCTCATCGGCTGCCTCGCCCTGATGCTCGCGATCAGCGGCTGCGCGACCCGCGATACCGGGCCGATCAACGTCTTCACCCCGCAGGTGACGCAGGTCTCGTCGCATTTCATCAATGATTTCGGCGATGACGGCGCGCTTGTCGTCGGCGTCTCCTTCTCCGGTGGCGGGATGCGCGCGGCGGCTTTTGCGCATGGCGTGTTGAGCGCCCTCGACGAGACGGTGATCGACGAGGAGCCGCGCCGGCGCAAGGTGACCGACAGTATCCGCATGGTCTCGGGCACCTCCGGCGGAGCCGTAACGGCAGCCTATTTCGGCTATCGCGGACCGGGCGAATTCCACGATTTCCGTGAGCGGTTTCTCGCACAGGATATCGAGGCCACTCTGCGCACCAGCATGGCCGCGCCGGGCAACCTGATCCGCGCCTGGCAAGGCGGCGTGAACGACCGCAGCGGCTTCGCCGACTGGCTCGACGGCAACCTGTTCGACGGCACGACCTATGCGCATTTCAACCATGATCGCGCGCCGGAAATCTGGCTGACAGCCTCGGATATCTATAACGGCGTGCCCTTCATCTTCACCCATGACACCTTCGCCGCCCTGTGCAGCGACCTCGACCAGGTGCGCATCGCCGATGCGGTCGCCGCCTCAGCCGCTTTCCCCGTATCCTTCGCGCCGATCGACGTCGCGGCGAACGGTCCGGATTGCGGCTATGCCAGGCCGTCCTGGCTCACCCGCGCCATCGACGATCCCCACGCCTCGCTGCGGCTGCGGGCGCATGCCGAGGCGCTGGGCACATACCGCGAGGATGACCGGCTTGCGACGGTGCGCCTTCTCGATGGCGGGCTGACCGACAATATCGGCGTGACCGGGTTCGCGCTGGAACGCGCGAGCGCCGATACGCCCTTCGGGCCGCTGACGGCAGAGCAGGCGGTGAAGCTGCAAAAGCTGCTCTTCATCGTCACCGATGCCGGCAAGGCGCCGGCGCCGGAATGGGGCATGCGTGAGCGCGGCCCGGGGCTCGCCGAACTCGTCCCCGCCCTGTCGCATACCGCGATCAGCTCGTCCGTGCGCAAGGGTTTCGACGCGCTGGCCATGGCCGTGCGCGCATGGCAGGAGGAGATCATCCGCTTCCGCTGCAGCCTCTCGACGCGCGAGGTCGCGCGGCTGCGCGGCAGCACGGCGGGCTGGGATTGCCGCGACGTGAACATCACGGTGGAACTGCTCTCCTTCCGCGATCTCGAACCGGAATTCCAGCGCGAACTCAACCGCGTACCGACACGGCTGACGCTGGATAGCGACCAGGTCGATCTCGTCGTCGAGGCGGGGCAGCGCGCGGTGCGCGAGAACCGCGCCATCCGCGAAGCCGTCAACCGTATCCGCCGCAATGCGGGGGTGCCCGGTGCGCCCTGGCCGGGATACTGATTCAGCGTATCTTGAATATTTTCCTATGATACCTATCTGTCCCGAGTAATGCATGCGGAGGACATGATACGCGCCGAGATACCATCTCCGATAATCATCACCGCGCGAGCTTGCGCCTGAAATCCGACATCGCCGGAATCATGGCACGCCTCGCCCTCTCGCGGCTGACGGCGAGTCTGCGCGAAACGGTGCCGGACCATGCAAGCGCCGCGATGGCCGATCCGCTGCTCCCGAAGCACTGGCGCACACAGCCGCGCGTGCCGGCGGGGTCTCCGGATGGCGGGCAATGGACATCCGGCGGTGGCGGCGGGGCGCGTGTGGAGCGTGTGAGTCGCACGCCGCGCCGGAATAATCAGTATTGCTGAAATTCATACACTGAAAGGCGGCGCTTCCATCTCTCTGAAAAACGTGGTAATTTTCTCTTCCAAGTCGACATTAACGTTAAGATCGATGTATGCTTTATCTTTTTCTATAAAATTGTCCGACGCATAGAGGGCGCCGTTTTCATCCAGATAGACGGAATGCGTACCGGGCTTTATTTCATCAATGACGCTGGTTCCGGGGATGCGCCCCGATATCGGGAACGCGCGGGTTATCGCTTCCGCTGTTAGGCGGATGGCGTCAAGCTGGCTATTCGCTCGATGCGTCAAATAAGGTTCAACGGACCTTCCACGGGCAGCGATCAGAGTACGCGCCGCAACATCAATTAATGGAACCAACTCGCCTTCAGTTTCGGCCACCTGATTCTGTGTCGGTTTACTTTTGAGGTTTTGGTTATCTTTGCGACGCCGCCATGCCCACCATTCAGCAATTACATAGACGACAAGGCCAAGAACGGCGAGCACCAGCATAAAATCTAGAAGCCATGGCGGAAGATCCGGCCACTTTTGGGGGATGCCGATCATGAGCAGTTCCCAACAAAAAAAGGCGATTCGTTGCAGTATGTTCATAGTTGGAACCTTGCCTCACTACGCGCCTTTTGTGGAGGCGCAGTCGCGTCACGCACCTTGGTGCATATCAGACATGAGGCTGGAACAACCCGCAAAATCGTTGAGCGGCAGCGCGAAAGCACCTCATCCTGCATTGGAGACGGTGTATAAAGATAACTCGTTGGTAGTACATCTCCTATTGCAGTAGCGCGCGCCGGATCGAGCAGCCGATGGGCCGGGGCGAGGTCTATCTGAGGCCGGACGGCGTCTCGGTGAATGTGCGCTACAGCCGGGGAAGCAATGGCCTGACGCTCGATATAGGCTGGCCGCGCGGCACGGAGCCGCGCATTTGGAAGATTCATTTCCAAAGTCGCATTGACTGGAAGGGATTACGCCTGATGACAAAATCCTACGCTTTGAGCGATTATGCTTCTATCTCGCATCCCGGGATAGGACGTCATGCCGTCAGGGACGTGATATTCCAGAAGATGGAAATAAAAAAGCCGATTGAGGGGATAACCTTCAAGGAATTATGCGTGCGTCTGCTCGATGACTGGGATTCGAAATTCCCTCGCAACCTCAATCATCTCACGCGTGAGCTCGATTCCGGTTTTCGTTTCGAAGGCCAAGAGCTCGTCGAGGCCAAGCTCTACCTGCTCACCGTCCTGATCGGCCACGGCATGGTGCCGATGACCTATGGCTACGGGGATTACGAATACGATCCGGAATACGCCTATGGCGAAACCCCGCAGGAGATCATCGACAACCTGCATGCCGATTGGTGCGCGCGCGAGCTCGACACGCCCGACATGCCCGCGCTGATGCTCGGATGGGAGCGCGAATGCGGCGGGTTCTATCCGGATGGTGAGGAGGCGAACGGAACGGCCGGCGCCTGATCACCGCCGCCCGAACAGGCGTTCGATATCGCTGCGTTTGAGCGCGACATAGGTCGGGCGGCCGTGATTGCACTGGCCGGAGAGCGGCGTCGCCTCCATTTCCCGCAGGAGCGCATCCATCTCCTGCGGGCGCAGACGCCGCCCGGCGCGGATCGAGCCGTGGCAGGAAATGCGCGAGAGCACCGCATCGAGCCGGCGCGTCAGCGGCGCCGCCTCGCCGGTCTCGGCCAGCGCATCGGCCACGTCGCGCACAAGCGCCGCGAGATCGCCCTCGGCGAGCGCAGCCGGCACCTCGCGCAGCGCGACGGCATCGGGGCCAAACGGTTCGAGCACGAGCCCGAGTTCCGCAAGCGCCTCCGCAGCATCCCCCAGACGCGCGACGTCGAGCGGATCAAGCTCGACGATCTCGGGGATGAGCAGGATCTGGCGCGCGATGCCGCTTTCCGCCCGCTCGCGCTTGAGGCGCTCATAAACGAGACGCTCATGGGCGGCATGCTGGTCGACGATCACGATACCGTCGTGGGTCTGCGCGACGATATAGGTTTCATGCAGTTGCGCACGCGCCGCACCCAGCGGATAGGCCTCGCGGGCGAGCGCGTCGGCATCCTCCTCCGTTTGAAGATCCGCCCCGGCGATGGCCTCCTGCCGCGCATCCGCTCCCGGCGCGAAGGCCTCGAACGCGGCCTGCCCCGCTTCGGCGAAGCCGGCCACGCCTTCATGCGGCGCCTGCCAGCTCTGCGCGAGAGAAGCTCCCCCATGATAAGCGCCTGCATGCGGGCGCGGCGGCGGGGTGAAGCCGCGCGCGCCGTATCCGCCGCTGTAACCACCGCCATGCACGCGCATCGCGCCGAGCATCTCCGTGCCGCCTGTCGTCGCCGCGCGATGGCCGGCGCGCGCGAGCGCGTCGCGGATTGCTGATACGACCAGCGAGCGGATCAACCCCGGTTCCCGGAAGCGGACCTCGGTCTTGGCCGGATGGACGTTGACGTCGACGATGGCAGGGTCGCAATCAATGAACAAAGCCAGCACGGGATGGCGATCAGAGGCCATCACATCCGCATAACCGCCGCGCACCGCCGAGAGCAGCAGCTTGTCGCGCACCGGGCGGCCATTGACGACGAAATGGATCTGCGCGGCATTGCCGCGATGATAGGTCGGCAGGCCGATCATGCCAACGAGCGCAAACCCCTCGCGGGCGGCATCGACGGAGATCGCATTATCGGGGAAATCGCGCCCCAGCACCCTCCCGAGCCGCCGTGTCAGGCCGTTCCCGTTGCTGTCGCGATCACCCTCCTCCGCCGGCCAGGTGAAATCGGTCAGATGCTCGCCGGTGAGCGAAAACCGGATTCGCGGATGCGCCACGGCGAGGCGGCGGACCGCCTCCGCCACGGCCTGCGCCTCGGCCCGATCGCTCTTGAGGAATTTCAGCCGCGCCGGCGTCGCCATGAACAGATCTTCCACATCGATCCGCGTGCCCGGCATGGCGGAGGCGGGACGCGGCTCGCCGCGTGTGCCGGCATCGACCTGAAGCATCAGCCCGCTCGGCGCATCGGCCCGGCGGGTGGTGATGCTGAGCCGGCTCACTGCCGCGATCGAGGGCAGAGCCTCGCCGCGAAAGCCCAGTGTGCGGATATCGGAGAGATTGCCCTCGGGCAGTTTGGAGGTGGCGTGTCGCTCCACGGCGAGCACGAGATCCACCGCGTCCATGCCGCGCCCATCATCGGTGACGCGGATCAGCCGTCGCCCGCCATCACCGATCTCGACGGAGATCGAACGCGCCCCGGCATCGATGGCGTTCTCGACGAGCTCCTTCACCGCAGAAGCGGGCCGCTCCACCACCTCGCCGGCGGCGATGCGGTCGATCAGGACGGGATCGAGGCGGCGTATGGCATTCATGCTGCGGCGGTCTCGCGACATATGAAAGGTTCGGGCGCCCCATGACGCCCGATTCGGGAGCGCTCAGCATAAGCCGCCCGCATGCGCGATGCATCCCCGCGCGCGGGCTCGCCACAGGCTGTCAACAGCCTCAGATCGTGACGATGACCCGCCCGCGGATCTTGCCGGCGAGGATGTCGGGGGCGCGGTCGATCACCTCTTCGAGACTGATCGTCGTTGCCATCGCTTCGAGCGCGCCGGCATCGAGATCATGCGCGAGCCGCGTCCAGGCCGCGCGGCGGCGCGCGATCGGGCACATCACCGAATCGACGCCGAGCAGCGCGACACCGCGCAGGATGAACGGTGCGACGCTCGCCGGCAGATCCATGCCGCCCGCGAGCCCGCAAGCGGCGACGGCCCCGCCATAGCGCGTCATCGAGAGTACGTTCGCGAGCGTTGTAGAGCCCACTGAATCGACGCCCGCAATCCAGCGCTCCTTGCCGAGCGGACGCGGCTTCTGCGAAAGCTCCTCGCGATCGATGACGCTCGCCGCGCCAAGTCCCTTAAGATAATCTGCTTCGCTCACCCGGCCCGTCGAGGCGATCACCTCCCAGCCGCCCCTGGCCAGCAGCGCGATGGCGACGGAGCCCACACCGCCGGCGGCGCCCGTTACCACCAAAGGCCCCTGATCCGGGGTGAGTCCGTGCTGTTCGAGCGCCATCACGCACAGCATCGCCGTATACCCGGCCGTGCCGATCGCCATCGCCTGGGCCGGGGTCATGCCCTCGGGCAGGCGCACCAGCCAGTCGCCCTTGACCCGCGCCATTTCCGCGTAGCCGCCCAGATGCGTCTCGCCAAGCCCCCAGCCGTTGAGGATGACCGCGTCACCCGGCTTGAATTCGGGATGGTCGGATTGCTCGACCGTTCCCGCGAAATCGATCCCCGCGATCATCGGGAACCGGCGAACCACCGGCGCCTTGCCGGTGACGGCCAGGCCGTCCTTGTAATTGAGCGTGGAATGGCTCACGCGCACCGTGACGTCGCCCTCCATCAACTCGCTCTGCGGAAAATCTTTCAAAGCCGTGCTGGTGCCGGCCTCTGTCTTCTCGATGACGATCGCCTTCATGCGTCCCTCCGGATGTTTCGCCGGAACGTCTCACGGTTTGGCAGTGCGGTGCAAGATGGTGGGCGCCGCGCTTGGTGCGCAAGGGGATAATGCATTGCCCCGCATAGCCAGGATGCCCCCACCGATCATCGCAATGCCCCCGAAACACCACAACCGGCAGCGATCCAGACGCTGCCGGCTGCGACGGGGTGAAGCAACCCCGGTATAGAAGCGCGTCGATCAGATCGAGTTGTCGCGACGCGTCGGATCTCTGTAATTCGCTGCGCCCTCCAGCATGCGATCGACGAATTCCGGGCTGAAATGCTCCTTCAGGCGCGGACCGATATCGGTTGTCGGATGGTAGGTCGGGAAGCCGCCACCCTCGTTCGGTGAGAACGGATAATCCGCGATGATCCGCGCAAGAACGGCAAGCGTGCGGTCATCCTCGCGCAGATAGGCGTTGCCGCTGTTGTCGACAGGAATCCCAGCTTCCTGCAGGGTTTTCACCACATCAAACGCGTGCTCCTGAACCCGTGAGTTCAGCGCAGACTGGTCATCGCGGCGCACTGCCAGCATGACCTGCTCGAAGTCACCCGCACGCATCTCCGGAAGCAGTGTCCCGACGAGATTCACAGGCACCGCCGGGCCGGTGGACTTGACGTCACCGACGCCCTGCATCGCGCTGGCGAAGGCTTGATCCGTGGCAGCCGACTTGTTGGGCTGCGCAACAGAATTACTCTGGATGTTCGAAACCGGGTTGGGAAGACCTGCAAGCATCATTAAAAACTCCTTATCCAAAATTTGTACATACGGATACCATAATTATATATGTTTATCAAATATTATTTTATATAATATATAATTTTTTTTATATTATAAATTCATTTTCAGAACCACGCTTATCGCCGAGCGTGACCGCCCGACATATTCGCGTCGGGCCTTTTCCAGCCGCGACGCTTTCCAGAAAGCGGCAAAAGCCCTATCTCTCGCAAAGCATCCGAGACCCGTGCCCAGACCGATTGCAGAGCCGAAGAAGAGCATCATGAATCAAGCCGTCAAACCCGCCGCCCTCGCCATCGACCCCGCGCGCGAAGCGGAGTACCGCGCGATCCACCTGCCGGAGGATCATCCGCCGGTGAAGGCCGGACGAATCGGTGTTCTCCTGATGAATCTGGGCACGCCCGAGGCGACGGATTACTGGTCGATGCGCGCCTATCTGAAGGAATTCCTCTCCGACCAGCGTGTGATCGAGACCTCGCGCTGGCTCTGGTGGCCGATCCTCAATCTCATCATCCTGCAGACGCGCCCCAAGAAGAAGGGTCGCGACTACGATACGATCTGGAATCACGAGAAGAACGAAGGCCCGCTCAAGACCATCACCCGCGCCCAGGCCGAGCAGACGATGGCTGCACTCAGGGACGAATTCGGCGATCGCATCAGCGTCGACTGGGCCATGCGCTACGGCAAGCCCCCGGTAAAGGACGCGCTGGAGAAGCTCCTCGCCGAGGGCTGCGACCGGATCCTGCTGGTGCCGCTCTACCCGCAATATTCCGCCGCGACCTCGGCCACCGCCTGCGACAAGGCTTTCGAGGCGCTGATGCAGATGCGCTGGCAGCCGAGCGTGCGCGTGGCGCCGCCCTATCACGACGATCCCGTCTATATCGACGCGCTCGCGGATTCGATGCAGGCCTCGCTCGCCAAGCTCGATTTCGAGCCCGATGTGATCCTCACCACCTTCCACGGCGTGCCGAAATCCTACCTGATGAAGGGCGACCCCTATCATTGCCAATGCGCCAAGACCTCGCGCCTCCTGCGCGAGCGCATGGGCTGGTCGGCGGATCGCTGGAAGCTGACCTTCCAGTCGCGCTTCGGGCCCGAGGAGTGGCTGCAGCCCTATACCGACGAGACGGTGAAGGGGCTCGCCGAGAGCGGCGTGAAGAGAATCGCCCTCGTCGCCCCCGGCTTCTCCGCCGATTGCCTGGAGACGCTTGAAGAACTCGATGGCGAGAACCGCGAGATCTTCATGGAGCACGGCGGCGAGCAATTCGCCTACCTGCCCTGCCTCAACGACAGCGCCGAGGGCATGCGTGTGATCGAGCACGTCGTGCGGCGCGAATTGCAGGGCTGGCTCTGAGCTGGCCGAAGCGACCGGCAGCGCCTCAGGTGCTCGCCGCGTCGAGCTTCACCATCGCCTCTGAGGGGAGCTTGACGGAGAGCGCGGCGACGAGTTCCTCCAGCTGATCCAGGTTGGTGGCACTCGCGATCGGCGCCGCAACCGGCGGGCGCGCCATCAGCCATGCCAGCGCGACCTGCGCGGGTTTGATGCCCAGATCTGCGGCGACGCTCTCGACCGCGTCGAGAATGCGAAAGCCGCGTTCGTTCACGTAGCGCCCGGCCCGCGCCGCCCGCGCCCGCCCTGCAAGATCGGATTCGGAGCGGTATTTCCCGGTGAGGAAGCCGGCGGCGAGCGAGAAATACGGGATCACGCCGATCTGCTCCTTGCCGCAGAGCGGAGCGAAGGTGCTCTCGAAAGTCTGGCGTTCGCACAGATTGTATTCGGGCTGCAGCGTCTCGTAACGCGGCAAACCCTGCTCATGTGACGTCGCGAGCGACTCCTGCAGGCGTTCGATACGCATGTTCGATGCGCCGATCACACGCACCTTGCCGGCCTTCACGAGCGTGTCATAGGCCGCGAGCGTCTCGGCGACGGGGGTGCCCTCGTCGTCGAAATGGGTCTGGTAGAGATCGATGTAATCGGTGCGCAACCGGCGCAGCGAATCCTCGACACCGCTGATGATCCGCTCCCGCGAGAGCCCCTGGCGCCCAGGGCCCATATCGCAGCCGATCTTGGTGGCCAGCACGACCTTGTCGCGGTTGCCGCGGGCGGCGAACCATTCACCGATGATCGTCTCCGATTCACCGCCCTGATGCCCCTCCACCCAGCGCGAATAGCCGTCGGCCGTGTCGACGAAATTGCAGCCCGCATCGAGGAAGGCATCGAGCAGGCGGAACGAGGTCTCGCGATCTGCGGTCCAGCCGAAGACGTTGCCGCCGAAACACAGGGGCGTGACGACGAGATCGGAACGGCCGAGGCGGCGTTGTTGCATGACGGACTCCCACCAGACGAAGCAGTAACTCGCTGTGGAGCATACTGCCTTTGCGCGCGAACGCCATCCGGGCATTTTCCAAGCTGCAGGCGCATGGATGCGGGAGTCAGGATCTGAAAACGCATCGGGGATCATGATTTCGACAACTTTCAGTCACGCCCGCGCCGGACACGGAAACAAGCATCGCAATAAAGGCGTGCCGGTGATTCGCGTCACGCGCGTCAAAGCGGCTCGAATTCGGGAAAGCGCCGTATGAGCAAGGAACCGTTACGCTTTTGCCTCACCTGCCGCGCCATGGCCGTGCTGGTCCTCGCCGGCGGCATCGCTATCGCGGCCAACGGCCTCGGTGGCACGCTGGAGCAGGTGAATACCGGCAGCGCCGTCATGGTAGAGGCCGAGCCGATCATGTTGTTCGAGCCCGATACAAGCCACTCGACCGGTTCATATGCACCGCATTTCACCGAGACGAACACCCATGGCGAGATCTGAGCTTGCGCGTCAGAGCGCTCCCGCCTTGCTGCCGTCATAGACGGCATACGGTTCGCGCATGGTGACGAGTTCCTCGGCGGCGCTGGGATGCACCGCGATGGTACGGTCGAAATCGGCCTTCGTCGCGCCCATCGTCACGGCAACACCGGCGAGCTGGATCATCTCGCCCGAATCCGGGCCGAGCAGATGCACGCCGAGCACCTTGTCTGTCTCGGCATCCACGATGATCTTCATGAAGACGCGCTCTTCCCGGCCCGAAAGCGTCGCGCGCATGGCCCGGAACGCCGCCTGGTAAATCGCCACCTTCTCATGACGCAGGCGCGCGGCAGTCTCGGTGAGGCCGACCGTGCCGATTTCCGGCGTCGAAAAGACTGCGGTGGGAATCAGGCTGTGATCGACATGCGCATCCTTG
>Ga0102934_1002741_pt1 | contig 12109 bp, 12 predicted proteins | sample SalPonR2_A_D1_MG_FD_78175 | JGI IMG/M metagenome (GOLD analysis project Ga0102934, IMG submission 78175) | Salt pond soil microbial communities from South San Francisco under conditions of wetland restoration - Salt Pond MetaG R2_A_D1_MG | ecosystem: Environmental > Aquatic > Marine > Intertidal...
AGGGAGGGAGGGAGGGAGGGAGGGACAGGAAGAGACAAAAGACAGCACACAATTGCATAAGTGCCCTTTGCGGCGTGCGAGTGTTGGCAAGATTGGGATATCGAGGCAATCTCGTGAAGACACACCCATATCGTATCACTCCTGGGACCAGCTACCATGTTTATCCCTTGGCCACGGATCCGCCGCAGTGCTTATGAAAATGCTTCTCACCAAGGCTCGCCTACTGTCCACACACCCACACAACCCCTTTGTGAACTTTTTCATTCCTTCTCTCCAAGCCTTTCTTTCCCCCTGTCTAAGCCTTTCATTCCCTTTATTCCCTTTCTCTTACCCCGCCAGCCAACTCGCGCGTCGAGGTCTCCGTCGCGTAAGAGTCGCATCGACGCATCTGTGGAGTATCATTGCAGGGTCGTTGATTTTCTCACCGCCCAAAATGCTGCTTAAACCGTTCCATCGACTTCCTATTTGAAACCTTACTTTCTTGTATCAGCCACACAGACTCGGTATACCGGCACGAATTGCTGTAAAGCGATATATGTATATATGCGTATGAAGCCCCCCCCCCTTCATACCTCATCCACGTCGGCGGGTACAGTCTCCGAGACGATGAGCAGGTTAGGTTCTTTCAAGTGGACGAACACCTTGGTCCAAGTCAAGGGAGAGGCGTCGTCTAGGAATCCTCCAGCCAGGGGATGGTAGCCTTTCATAAGGAAAGAGCCGGAGTAGGGCTGAAACTAGGGCGGGAGGGAGGAAGGGGAAAAAAGAGAGGGGGCCAAGAAGTGAGAAGATGGTGACAAAATGAAAGAGGTTGAGGATAAAGAGACGATTGGATAAATTATAGTTTGATCGGGAGTCTCTAAAAATGACATCTATGCCAGAGCGATAGCAATACAGAACATTTCAAGGTCCACGGGGGACAAGGGGGGCGAAATGCGGTGAAGGAAAATAAATAAACACAGGCCTTTGGACAATTTTTTATCACACGAATAGTGAGGCATTTAGTGTATATAAGCACTGAGACGATAAAATGTTGCCAATTCAGCTCTACACGCAAGTAAGGAAAGCGGAAAAACAAAGCATATACTCAATTAGTGGGCAGAAGGAAAAATGAGCAAAATGTGCACGATCACATTCATTCAAAAAGAAGCAAGAATCATGTATCCAGACCACAGTAATTTGAATACAATGTATTGAGACGCTGCCTTTTGTGCCGTACCTCGCCCCAAAGCTCAGAGCTGCTCCCCTGCTCCATAGCCGAGTTTCCCTCTCTGTGTAAGAACCCCTGTCGATCGCAGCGTGCTGGACGCCGCAGTGCTGCCTGAAGGTAGGATAAAGAGCAAATATGTGTATATGGACGCATTCCACAACGACACAAGGAACCGGCAAGCCACACCCCCCCGAGAAAAACCTTGGGAACAAGCACGGCGCTAGGCATATTGGCCCATAAGCCTATCGCCAGGGGGGCGTCTGTTGAACAGATCGGAACGGATCGGGGCCCTGCCCATGCCGTCATTCAAATTTATCCCCCCTTGCGCCGTGAAACACTGGGCTGGTTTGGCCGCGATTATGCCCATCTTTGTATGGCAAGCATTTTCCAATTTTGGTGAGGGTGTCTGCTTGCTTGGGTTGACGGGGGGCTTGTGTACGCACGTAGGAAATGAAAAGGGCGGGAAATTGAAGGCAAAAAGATGCGCCTCCTCCCTCGTCCTCGCTTCTTCACTCCGTTCCCCTTTTCATACTATCAATTGGAATTGGCGTATCTCACACATGAACGAAGCCTTGGCACGATTGTTGTCACGCGTCGTACGTCTTCGGCCTGGTAGTGGTCTTTGCCGCGCTCGCTTTTTTGATTTCAACTCCACTTAGCGAGAGCTCGCTGACGGATACATCTATCACCCTGTACCCATAGTTAGGATTAATCCAACTTCTTCCGCTTGCACGTATTCAGTCTCTTTCACAGGCGTATTTTATAACTTCTTGGCTTTGAAATTAGGAACTGTGACAATCGAGGTATGGTCCTCGCAAGGTATGCGCACGTCCCGAGGTCCATGGAAGAGGAAGTAGATACCACCGCTGAGGTCTCTGAGGACGAGGATACAAGCGAGCAGCCAAATACTCCTCCTTTTTCCTCCTCTCCTCCTCTTCCCGCGGCTGGAGTGCAACCACCAGCTGCCGCAATCGACGCCTTTTCAGCTGCTCATTACGGCGATGTGGAGAGGGAGGAGGACGAGGAGGAGGAGGAAGTAGAGGACGAGGAGGACGAGGACGAGGAGGAGGAGGAGGCCTACTGCACGCCACAAAAAGTGCGTGGGTTCCATAACCTGCTCAACGTGGGGGCCAACTCTCCCTCCCCGCGGAAGAAGCGAAGCCGACCATTGTACAGGGCGGTACTGAACACCGATGGCACGCCGCCAGGGGCCCCGGGGAGAAGGGATCCGTCGGACGGCTCCTTCCCTTCGTCCACGTTCCACCCCCTAGCCTCCGGTCCCGGCCCATCAACAACCCTCTCCTACAAGTCTGTCTCGGGGGGGAAGGAAACCTCGTATTCCACAACGCCCTTCTCCTCCCTCCCTTCCTCTTTCCCGACCTCCGCCCCTGCCTCCCCTTTCCCCTCTCCCCCTCGACGCCGGAGCCTGGGCCCGTCCCTCCTTTCGCGGGGCTGTCAAGGAGGAGGAAAGGGCGTACGGGCGGGGAGACGAAGGCGGAGCTCGGCATCGTCCTGTACGACGGTCGCCTCGAGGCACTCCACGCCGGAAGAGGAGGCAGGAGGACAGGATGGGCGGAACGAAAAGCGGGGGAAAGAAGACGGTGGAAATAGAGGGAGGGAGTGGAACACGCCTGGTATCGGGTTGGAGCATCCCAGCACGTCAGAGGAGGAGGACGAAGAGGGGGACGGAGGGGAAGAGGAGGGGGGGGAGGATTGGCCAGACCTGGATCCGGATACCATGAACCGCCCTCCCGTCGTCCGAGAGGCGCCACCCCCTTCGCACCTGCTCCCCGCCCGCACCCGCCCCCTGGACTCGCCTAAGTCATCCTTGACCTCTTTTGCCGCCGTTTCCTCATCCTCCTTCGCTTCCTCTTGTCTCCCTACTACCACTGCGCGTCCCTCCGTCCCGCCCAGTCGGACCGCGGTGGGAGCGCCTCCTCCCCCGGCTGGATGCACCGCTTCGAACCCCCCAACCATCCTACAGGTCGAAAGGGAGCCGCCTCACGGTAGTCCACGGCATTGGCCTCGACCTGGCTCGCAGCTAGGCCACCAAAGACGGCAACAAGAACACTTCCGGGCGGCAGGAATGGAAGGATTGGATTTGGCGAGCAGCCAGGGCTCGAGGGAGGTCGGGACCGAGGTGGGAAGTGAGCGCCTCGTGGAGGAAGCGCCGTTGGAGGATGAATGGGTGCCCGCCCGGCCTTCCCTTGGCTTGGACTATCGGGAGGAGGACGAGGAGGAGGAGGGCATGTACCCCCGCCCTCCACTGGTCCTGTCTTCCCTCCCTACCCTCCCCCCCACCTCCCCGCCGATGCTGTCCGATGGATCCCGCCCGTCCTCGCCGGCGGGCGCCGCCCCCATCCCACCCACTGGAGCGAGAATGCGGAAGGAAAGGGTACCCGGATCGTTCGCCGATCGAGGCAGAGGCCTGGGGGCACCGGGCTTGTCCGTGAACCTGAATCCTTTCCTCCCCTTTGCCTCGAATCTTGGCACCTCCCATCCAAAGCATATATTTCCTCTCTACGGTGGCTGTGAGACGCTGCGCCCGCCCCCTGACTCAGATCCTCCCAAACCACCTTCCCATCCCTCCTCCCCCCGCCCCTCCCTCCCGCCCTCCCTCTCCCGCTACCTCTTGGAGTTTGAAGACCTGGGTGTCCTTGGCGAGCCCTCTCCGATGCTTCCTCCCTCGGCCCCTCTCCCCCTTCCTACTTCCTGGCCCGCTTCCTCTTCCCTCCCCTCCTCGACCGCGACCGTGCGTGGCCCCAGCAGCAGGAAGGACCGGTCCGAGGGCCTTAACGACGACAAAACCGAGCACCCCGACATGTCTGGCGTCCACAGCTGCAGTGGTAGGAGCGAAAGCGTGGACGGAGGGAAACAAAGTGGTCCTCGCGTGCGTCACGAGACCCTCCTTCCCCACCACCACCACTCCCCTGCCCCTTCCAAGCTTCCTGCGTCTCCTCCCCAAGGAACTTCCGTCCGCATGGGCTTGAAACGCGTGGACGGTTGTTTGTACGCCGTCAAACGGCTTCCCTACCGCTCCAAACCCCCAAAACTGCGCGAAACTTCCCTCCGGGTCCTTTATGCGTGGGCGGCGCTGGCGGAGTGTCCCAAACTGGTTCGGTGCGTACCATGACCCAAGCGCTCGCTCTGCAATTCTTTTTCATCATCCTTCTCCCCCTCTTTTACCGACCTCCCACGGCCCCCTCCCTCCCTCCCTCAGATACTACGATTCTTGGGTCGACCACGACGGTTACCTCTATCTCCAGCTAGAGCTATGCCCCGGTGGAAGTTTAGAGCAGAGAATGAGGGAAGGACGGGAGGGAGGGCGGGAGGAAGGGAGGGCTCTGGCGGTGGGGGCGGCTGCCGCCTCAGGAGACGGCTACCATGGCAGCTTGTCTCGCCATGGTCCCAGCCCTTGGACGGAGGCCTACCCGACCGCTCTGAGCACCGGGAACAGCCACTTCCTCATAAGTAAAAGCACTGGGGAAGGCACCCTCTACCAGCAGCTTCCTTCCCCCTTCCTCCCCCGCCCTTCCTCCCCCCCGCCCTGGACCGGCTCTCCGACCGAGGTCCTGGTCGTCCTCAAGGACATCAGCCTCGCCCTCCACCACATGCACAAGACGGGTCTGGCTCATCTCTCGCTCACTCCGGCCCATATCCTCTTGACCGAGGATGACGCCTCGTATAAACTTGGGAGCCTGGGGCTCGCCTTTCCCGTCCGCCGTGGCATGTCCTCCCCCGCTCCCTCCACCACGACCTCCTTCCCGCCTTCCTTCTTCGCCGACCAGAGGGATCACTTGGAGTACATGGCACCGGAGCTTCGGAATGCTTCCTCCGTCCCGCCCTCCCTCGATGCTTCCCTGTTCGCGGCGGACGTCTATGCCTTAGGAGCCGTCCTCCGGGCGGCGACGAAGCACCGGGCGAGGGCGGGAAAGAGGGCGGGAGGGAGGGAGGGCTGGTCCGAAGGTTGGCGGGACGAGGTGTGCAGGCAAGTAGAGGCGCTGCTGGGGAGGATGATGGATAGCGACCCCGCGCATCGCCCGTCGGCCAGGACCGTCCTGCTGACCGCGATCGTGTTGCTGGCAGAGGGAGGGAGGGAGAGGGAGGACGAGGGGACGGAGGAGAGGATGGAGCCCCAGACAGAGGAGGAGCAGGCCTCAAAAGGCACGAACGAAAGGCCGTCGGTGAAGAGGACCGTTGCGAGGGCAAGCCAGGGCAGCTCCGGCATGCCCCTCTGCCTTGGCCACGGGAGCGGAAGGAGTGGCCGCAGGGGCGGCGGGCCTGAGGGTGGCAACTGTACCGGAGAAAAAGGGTCTCGTCGAACGCTGGTCGACAAGGAGAAGGTCCGTTTGACGAGCACATGTAGCGGGAAGAGGGATGGAATGGGGAAGGAGAGAGGGGGGAAATTGGAAAGGTCATCAGCAGGGAAAGAAGAGCCGCAGGTCGAAGAACGCGACGCGGCTTCTCCTTCCCATCAAAGCCTCGGGAAGGGAAAAGGAATCGCTCATCTGTCATGTCTTTGCACGTATGGTCACCTGCTACAGCCCTTGTCTGCTTCTCCGAGAGAGTACCCGGAGGGTGGAGGGACACTTGGGCAGGAAGGCGAGCCCTCTTCTCGATGTCCGTCGTTGACATTTAGGCACTCGATTCCGAGGGAAGAATTGCGAATGGGCGCGGACCAGAGGAAGAATAGAATGGGGAAAAGAGCGTCAAACGACGGTCAAAGGAGGGGGGCGGAGGATATGATTGCTGGCTGTAGCAATGGCTGGTTCGATGGTACGTCCCTCACCATCTCTGTTGCGCAGCCGGAGTCGCGTCGCCCTTCCGTCAAAGCTGCTCGTAAGACGGTAGAGCGGCCATGCTACCTGCGGACAGTAAAATGCCCGCCACACAGCGTGCACCGTTGCTGCGGACCGGAAGTCTCGTGCAAGTCAACGGGCTCTGTGTCCTTGTCTGAAAAAGGATGCGGCAGCGAGATGCTCCTGGGGAGCAGAGGGCAGCACCAAAATCTTCCATGTCATGGTGCGTCTCATCCATCGCAGGATTATTATCGGACGGAAGAGGATGCGGAAAGGGTTGGGAACACATTTGAGAACGAGAAAATGGATTGTTCGCCTGCTTGAGTGTGGAAAGCGGGTGCTCTCAATGATGTACATTGGTGAATCGTATGTGGTTACATATGAATGGATGGCGGATTTTATTTAATGAAGTCTTTGATTTATGAGAAATGAGGGCCAAAATTGAAAGAAATTATCAGAATTATGTTTCAATGTTATTTAGCTACCTTTTAACGACACGATTTCTACAATTCTTTACACGCCTGAGTCAGTACTTTTCCGGAAATTTCCTTGATTAAGAATGATGAGCAAGTCAAGCAAGCCATGCTACATCTTATCGAATCATATTATACTGATTGTGCATGAGCAAAATCTCGAACACCCGATACTCTCTTTCCTTTCTGACATTTCACAGGGTTGAAGATTAACTTCCATCTCTGCTCGAATTTTAACGGCTTGCACTGCTTCGATCATTTTTTTTGCACTCCACGCCTTTATTCATTACACACCGATATAAATTGTAAACTATAAACAGATGAACGTATCAATCTTGAGCTTGTTGGGCTCTTTGAGCACAGCGCGTCTGCCGATGGTGAACCAGCGCTTGTGCTCGTGTATTCCCGCCCTTCTGTTTGCCACCCTCCTTCTCTTTTTATCTTCTGCACATGCCTACCGCGAGAATTATACGTGCCATTTCGCACCTTCCATCCCTGAAGATCGTCGTCCAAGTCCTTATCGACTTCGTATAGTCCAGTTCAACGTGGAATTTTTCTTCCTCGATCAAAGTGAAGGAGGTTTAGTATGTCCGGGACCTGATTGTCCTTGGCCAGACGCGGAAACAGCGCATGCTCATGCACTTCGGATAGCCAACGTTTTGAAAGAATTGCGACCTGACATTGTGAATTTGTGCGAAGTGGAAGGATGTGACGAGATGAACTGGTTGGCGACGAGGTTGAATGAAGAGGCCTCCGAGCGCGTGCAGGAAGAAGCAGGACAAGACACGCCGACTCAAGCCTTTGGCTACAATTATTTCCTGCTGAAAGGCCAGGACACTTTTACGGTATGTGTGTGGGCAGTGTCTTCTCCCATTTAATACCGCGCATTGGTTTTAACGAACGCTGACTTCTCATCCTCTGCTATTTTCGTGGCACCAATTATCCCTCCAGGGTCAAAACACTGCCCTTCTCACCCGTATCGATCCCTCCACGGACCTTGATCGAAGCACCGACAGGGTTTCATACCCTCTGCCTGGATCCCAGTGTGGTTGGGAGACAAGGAGAGCCAGCGCCTGGGCGGGGGGAAATTTCCGGCAGCAATTTGGAGACCGAACCAACGGGCACATTGGAGGGTCGGCCGATGGACAGGCGGGGGTTTCCAAGCATTATTTCACGACCTTCCACCTGCAAGAGGTGGGCGTGAAGATCGCCATAGTGGGGATCCATCTGTTGGCCCGGCCCATAGACCCAGAGCGATGCGCGGAGCGGGAGGCCCAAGCCACCGTGTTGCGGGGTGTGGTCGACGGCTTTATTGCCGAGGGTTACGAGGTTGTCGTCCTCGGTGACTTTAATGGTAAGCACTCTGGTACAGGGATGGCGGTGGGGGGACGCTCGCGGCGGTGCCTGGTTCATCCATGGGAAGCCCCCTGTCCCCCATCGGCTATCTCCGTCCCTCCCTCTCTCCCTCCCTTCCTCGCTCCCTCTCTCCCTCCTTCCTACCTCTCTTGTCCTCTGTATTTTCAGACTTTGATGGCTCGGTGCCGGACATCAACAACAACTTGCCCACGTCCCGCGTGATGGAAATTCTGAAGGGAACGGATCTTTTTCCCACCGCCACTTTTCTGCCTCAAGCAGAGCGTTACACCGATTGGTGGGACCGAAATGGAAATTGTCAGGTGGACGCTCCGGAGGTACGTTTTCCATCAACCTCCCTTTTCTTCCCGCCCGTTGGTCGTCTTCCCGAACTTGTTTTCCTCCCGTCCTGTCTCTCGGTCTTTCTTGGCGTCTCGTATAGACATGGCATGGAGAGTGCGTGCTGCAGACATCCCTTTTAGTTCCTTATAAGACGATTGAAATCATGACAAAAAATGCCTTTCCTTACTCCCTCAGGAGCTGGATATGATCGACCACGTCCTGCTCACAAAAGGCCTGCAGGAGCGTGTCATTGCCGTGTACGTCTACCATACGTATGACGAGTATTGTGGCACCTTAGATAGCGACCATTACCCGGTGGTGATTGATTTGGAGTGGGAAGGGGTCAAGAAGGAGTGGTTGGACGACTTGGAAACGGAAGGGTCAAGCGAAATGGCGTAAAATTATCTGTAGATGGTCAAGTTCTGTAAAGGGTGCGATGAAACAGAAAGATGGAGACAAGTCCCCAAAAATCGATAGGCACGTAGATTGTACAAAGAAAGATGAATGCGCCTGTGAAGGTGAAAATGGATGACGTGATGACTGAATGGCGGTGGATAGCTGGAGAAATCGACGTTCCTTGGGGGACCGGAGCTTGTGTCAGTACGACTTGAGCAAAGTAAAGAGCACGAGTAATCAGAAAGCGGAGGAGCGGATGATCATCTTGATGTGAATGGCAAGCGCTTGATCTTATTTTGCCGTGTAACCTTTGACACGAATATAAGGATGACATGATGATGACAATTAAGGAACAGGAGATCAGCGCTAGGAGGTTGGGGGAATCGGGTATCAGCGATAGGAGGTTTAGAGAGTGTTGCAGCTATTTCCTTTATGAGTTCTAGGTCTGTACCACGTCGTGCTGATCGCTATTGTGTCATGTCATGGTTTTGCGTCCACCTAATCATTTTCTATGTTATATCATAATACGACGACAGGACTGGCGTCGACCAGTGTCTTTGGTTGTCTGTCCTATTGGTTATCTTAGTACGAGATTCTTGGGTGAATCATTGGTATACATTCTCAGGGAGAATAGTGGTCGTACTGAAGAATTAATTGGGTATTGAGTTACCCGTGACGTTTTGGTTTGTTTATTCGCATCAGGTTATGGGCCCTAGTTGATTAAACCTTTGAACTGAATAAATAGCTGATTATTCAAGACACTGATCGACGACCTATTTCTGGTGCAATTGGATTTGCAGAAATAGAGGTCTGGACGTATTTGAATCTCTCTGGTGCAATTGGATTTGCAGAGAGTCAGGACTGTTTTTAATTGGTAATTGGATTTGCAAAGATAAAGGCTGTTTTAATTAGCAATTTGTTGCTAGATTAAAGACAGCATTTAATTGGATCTGGAGGCTTTCCATTTTAGCTGGCCAGGATCATAAATTAAAGTCATGGGAGATAATGAAGATTATCGAATGACTATCTTCAGTGAAAGATTAGAGGATTAGGACGTGTGAAAACGCGATATAGAAAGCTTTATCGGGGCAGAGGACCAAGAGATGGCTGATATCATTATTGGATTAACCAAGGCACCGATTTCTGGGGACGAGGTAAAATCTTATGATGAGAAGAACGCTAAAGGTTACTTTACCCTTATGAAGTACCTTAAAGGAGCGGCTGCAAGTTTAATCGAGACATTCCGTCCAAACAAGGATGGGGCTGGTGCTTTCAAAACACTCACGGACAAGTATGAATTGAGGGGAGAGACGCAGAAGGCGTTATTAATGTCCGAGTTCAGCCAGCTTAATTTCGATGAGAAGGGTGATCCGGGAGAGACCTTTGAAGCAGCTGAGGAACTTGCCAGAAAATCAAGAATCGTTTTGACATGGAAATCAATGAATCCATGCTTCTCACTCATCTTATCAATTAAATTTCATCCGCTTATGGAATGGTAAAAGTGAGTTTGGAAACACAAGATTTGATGACATATTCCAACCTAAAGTCAAAAATGATCAATCATTTTGTGAAAAAAAATAGCTTCTTAGGTCAAGGATGATCAGTGTCTAGCAATATATACGGGCATAAAGGAATAGAATGCTTCGTAAAGAAAAAAAATGGCAGAGGCCGAGCGGGACCTCCTAAGAATGGAAATAGACTGGGCCGGTACGAGCGTGTACCTGGCAACCCCTACAATGGCCCTGGCAAAGGCGGGCGCAATAATTTCGGACGGGGAAATAGAGGCCGTGGAGGCCGTAATGGACGTGGTCGTGGCAAAGGATTGCACGGCGGAAATGGTTGTCGCTATTGTGGAAGCGCAGATCACTGGGGCAATGAATGCCCTAAGAATAAAAGGGAACATTCCCATACTTGCCTGCTAGCTAACAAAAGGAATACAAACGTAAGGCAGATGAAATCGACCTCTATAATGGTTGATAGCGGGGCAACTTCCCACATGAAAAGGGATACCGAAGAATTGGTTAATGTCGGACAACACTGTGGTCACGTGTATGTAGCAAATGGTGATAAGCTAGAAATACATTACATTGGAGATTGGATCATGAAGGTGAAATATTGCGATGGGACTATCAAAGGCGTCATGTTTAAGGATGTAATTAGAGTACCCAATCTGAGTCGCGAATTATTATCCATGGCAAAAACAGATAAGGCTGGTGGAAGAATTGTTATCCGTGAAGGAAAAGGTATAATTCAAAAGGGTGACACATGCTTGCCGATGAGAAAAGTAGATAACATGTACCTGTTAGACTGCTACGGCGAACCATGTGAGGAAGCTAATGTAGTTAGCTCACCTGAATTATGGCATAAAAGGTTCGGACACATCAATTATGAATACCTGAGACAAATGGGTGAAATTGATGATACCGGAGTGCCAAAAGGGATGAAGAAACCTGGTATTTGTGGGACGTGTGAACGAGGAAAACAAACTAAAATAAATTTCAGCGCCAAGTCTAGGGAGAGGGCGAAGGGGCCTCTCGAACTAGTTCACACTGATGTACTTGGACCAGTCGAAGTAGAATCACTTGGTGGCGCACGATATGCGATTGGATTTACGGATGATTACACCCGATGGAGGGTGGTATATCCAATGAAGTGCAAATCAGAATCTCTAGATTGTTTGAAACGGTACATTCAAGAAATGAAAGTATTACTACATGATTACGAAGTAAATTCTTTGATTGGAATAAGATCGGACAATGGAGGTGAATATACTGGCATAAATTTCAAGAATTTCTGCAAGAACAACAGTATCAGACAAGATTTTAGTATGCCATATAGGCCACAAGATAATTGAGTTGCCGAGAAGTCATGGCATATATTGTTAAATTTGCTCGAAATCTTCGCATACAAGCCGGACTGGGAAAATGTTTTTGGGCTGAAGCCTTGAATACTGCAACATATATTCTAAACCGATCTAGAACTGCATTGAGTGGAGGCGAAACGCCCTACTACAAAATGTTCGGGAAGCCTGCGAACGTCAAGCATTTTAGAATTTTCGGATGCAAGGCATTTGTGCATAACACATCTGTTACAAGAAGAAAACTTGATGATCGCGCTTCAGAAGGGATCATGATTGGATATGATGACATAGGGAACAATCCTAAATGTTATCGAATTTTTTTGCCTTCTATTGGAAAATACATCAGATCTGGTCATGTCACGTTTGATGAAGAGACACCGGCGAGTATAAGGCAACCTAACACTAGAGGTGAAACTTATCATAATGAGGAAGAAGATGATAAGGATTCTCTGAAGACAGTGGGGGCTCATCAGGAAGATGAGGTACTACCTTCTGATACAAGTGAGGATGATGACGGCATCGAAAATGGGTCACATCAAGATGAACAACCTGATGATCGTGATGTCGATCATGTCAGGGAGGATCCGTCGCAAGTGGGGGCGACAGGATGGAAAGACACTGATGATATTATTCGGAATATGAACAATATGGGACGCACACGAAGCAGGACGAAAGCTCG
>Ga0102934_1002742_pt1 | contig 12105 bp, 10 predicted proteins | sample SalPonR2_A_D1_MG_FD_78175 | JGI IMG/M metagenome (GOLD analysis project Ga0102934, IMG submission 78175) | Salt pond soil microbial communities from South San Francisco under conditions of wetland restoration - Salt Pond MetaG R2_A_D1_MG | ecosystem: Environmental > Aquatic > Marine > Intertidal...
CTTTTTTCATTTTATAAAGCCATTTTTGTAAAATAAAACGACCCGGCATTGTCATTCTAATTTTATTTTCAAACTCTTTTTCTCCAATTCTAAAATTAAAAGTAGTACTCGCCCCTACTTTTTTACCTGACTCTTTTAATATGTCAGCTATAAAATTAACTACTGTTGATTTACCAGCCGTACCAGTTACTCCGATAACAATTAAATCCTTGCTTGGGTTTCCATATATAAAACTAGCCAAATAAGCAATGCTTAAATGATAAAATTTAATTATAAAACTTGGAGTAAGTGCTCTTATTATTTTTTTAATTTTTTTTATCATAAAAAAGATTAAGCTTTTTATTTATTTTAACCTTAATATAAATAAAGATCAAATAAAATTAAATTTTTAAAGAAAAACCCGCAACTTTTAAGTTACGGGCGATAATAACAATTATGGCAACTTAGCCTTTACCATAATCCATACCCAGATCGAACCCTTATCTCTTTCTGCGTAAGTTCCAATCATATATGAATTATCAAGAGTCTTTCTTAACTCATGAGTCTTTAGGCCACCCTCTTTTCGGGCTTTTTCATAAAAATAATCGGCCAAATAAAGTAAAGCGCTTATATGAGATCTGCTAGATGCAACCCTCATATTGGGCCCCTTTTCAAGGGCAACGCTATAAATATGACCCTTTTCTACCCAGGTCTTGCCAACTTCTTTGGTAAAGCTTGGACGTTTGAGATATTTATTCCCAGAACATCCTACCATAACTAAAAATACGGCCAATAAAACCGTTAAAATCAACAATTTTTTCATGATCTCCTCCTTATTTTTTTGTAAATAACCTTTGTGGTTATAGCCTAAAGATAGCAAAAAAATGTACTTTTGTCAATACTTTATAATATATTTAATAAACAATATACTTTTTAAAATTTATTAATATATTTTTTAAATAATTCACCTCTTTGCTTATAATTTTTAAAAAGATTAAGGCTTGGAGCTCCGGGTGATAAAAGACATACCTTAGTCTTACTAGTATATTTAAAGGCTAACTTTATTGCATCTTTCATATTATCAACCAAAAAACAATCTATATTATTCTTTTTCTTTTTTATTAATTCTTGGATCCCTTCTCCAGTTTCAGGAAAAAGTATCAAGTTTTTAATATTACTTTTTAATATTTCTTTAGCTAAATCATTTAATTTAAGATTATTATCCTCCCCACCTGTAATTAATGTTTGTAAATTATTTTGAAAAGTTTTTATGCCTAAAATAGTAGCTTTAGGCACAGTAGCCAAAGAATCATTATAAAATTTAATTCCTTTTTTCTTACCAACAAATTCTAATCTATGTGGTAAAGTTTTAAACTTTTTAACAATATCAATTATTTTATTTTCAGTTATATTAAACATTTTAGCCACCTTAAAAGCAGCTAAAATATTTAAATAATTAAAATCTCCTTTTAAATAAATATTGCCTAATTTTTCTTTTATTTTTTTTATCTCTTTTTCTTTAAAAGAAATTGTTTTAGCTTTAGTTTTTTTAGATAATTTTTTTAAAAAATCTTGATTTTTATAAAAAATAAAATAATCCTCTTTGTTTTGATAAAGACAAATATTAGATTTAGCTTTTTTATATTTTTTTATATTTTGGAAAAAATTAAGATGAGCTGGATAAAGATTTAAAAAAACTGCTATATGTGGAGAACAATTTATATTTTCTAATTGCTGAGCTGATAATTCATAAACAAATATCTTGGGAATTCTTTTTTTAACTAAATCATATAAAACAGGTTTACCAATATTGCCTCCTAAGCCAACCTTAAATCCATTATTTTTTAAAATATTATAAATTAAACTTGCACTTGTCCCCTTCCCCTTAGTACCGGTTATCCCTATAACCTTTCCCTGAAAATTATTTAAAAAAAGTTCAGTTTGAGAAGTAACTTTCTTTTTAGAATTTAAATAGGGTTTTATTTTTTTAAAAGAAATACCTGGCGTTTTAATAATTATATTATAATCTTTAATAACTTTTAAATAATTATCACCCGTAAAAAGGTTAATATTTTTAAATAAGATATTAATCTTTTTTTTATCAGCAATAGCTAATTCTTTTTTGGGAAATAAATATCTTAAAGCCTGAAAAGTGTTCCTACCTTCTTTGCCAAATCCTAAAATCAAAATCTTCTTATCTTTTAAATCTTTCAGTTTCATAAAAATTTTTCTTTAAATATCTTTAAAACCCTTTCATAAATATCACCCGCTCCCATAATTAAAATTACATCTTCTTTGGTATTTTTAATGTTTTTACAAATATTTTCGCCTTTTAAGTAAAAAACATTGGTACGATTAATACTTTTAACTAATTTTTTGGAATCAATTTCTTTTTTAAGTGTTTCTCTGCCTGCTACATCAAAGATGTCTGTAATAAATATTTTATCTATTAAATTTTTAGATATTACCTTAAATGTTTTAACAAAATCATTAAAAAGTAATTTTGTTCTTTGATATTGATGAGGTTGAAAAATTAGCTTTATCTTTTTATTTTTAAACTCTTCTTTTATGGCTTTACAAGTAGCTAAAATTTCTGTGGGATGATGACCATAATCAAAAATTAAATCCTTTGCATTTTTATTAATTTTAATTTTTCTTTTTTCAAAACGACGCCAACATCCATTAAATTGAGATAAGCCTTTTATAATATCCTTGCTTTTAAGACCTAAAACCTGGGCTGTCTTAAAAGCAGCTAAAGCATTTAAAAAATTGTGATGACCAGGAACTTTTAAATTTTTCTTTATTTCCTTTTTATAATCAGTTTCAATATTATGAAAATTAAAATATTTTTTATTTTTAATTATTTTTTTAATATTTTGATCTTTTTCATTTACAATTAAAAAACCATTGTTTTCAATTTGAGACAAATATGTTTTAAAAGATCTTAAAACGCCTTTTAAATTTTTAAAATAATCTAAATGATCTGCCTCAATATTGGTTAAAACAATTACATTAGGAGAATAATTTAAAAAAGAATCTTTATATTCATCTGCTTCTATTAAAAGAAATTTGCTTTTACCTTTTTTAAAATTAGAATTATTAAATTCTTTTAATTTAGTTCCTACTATAACGGTTGGATCAAGGCCTCTTTGCTTTAAAGCAAAGTAAAGCATTGAAGTAGTTGTACTTTTGCCATGAGTGCCAGAAACACAAATTGAAAAATACTTTTTAGTTAATTTTCCTAAAGCTTGAGGATAGCTTAAGACTCTTATGCCCAATTTTTTAGCTTTGATTAAGTCCTTATTATTTTTTTTAATAGCTGGAGAAAAAACCACCATTTGAGTATTTTTTAATATACCTTTACCAGTTTGCTTGCCCAAATAAATATCCATCCCCTTTTCTTTTAAAAAATCAATGATCTCGCTTGACCTTAAATCAGAGCCAGACACCTCAAACCCCTGGCTTAAATAATATTGAGCCAGGCCTGACATACCAATTCCCCCTATACCTGTAAAATGGACATGTTTATTCATGTTTTTATTTTAGCAGATTATTTTTAAGTTATAAAATAAAAAAACCTAAAATATAGGTTTAAAAAAATATATATATTATCTTTATAACTTAACTCTAAACTTGATCTTGATCAATAAATTCCCCCAAAGGTACATTGCCATTTAAACCTTCAAATTCAGGCAAATCTTGTTTTTTAGAAATACCAACTCGGCGCATAAATTCTAAGGTTATGTCATAAATTTCATTTTCTTGATCTTTTTTCTCAATTAAACCCTTAATTAAAAGATTCCTTAAAATAATAGAACAATTTACTCCCCTTATTTCTTCTAATTCTTGTCTGTTAATTGGACCCCTGTAAGCTACGATAGATAAAGTTTCTAAGGAAGCTGGGGTCATCTCATCACTAACCTCTTTTTTAAAAAAAGCTTTAATAGCTTTGGCATTATCAGGATTAGAGGCTAATTGATATTTATTATTATTTTCTAAAATAATAATACCCCTATTCTGAGCTTTGTATTCCTGGCTTAAATCTATTATTATTTCTTTAATTTCTTCTTTTTTTCCACCAGTTATTTTTGCAAACTCATTTAAACTTAAAGGCTTATGTGAAACAAATAAAAGACTTTCTATTATAGATTTTAAATTTGTATTACTCATATATTTGCTTAATTATAATCTCCCCAAATAATTTTTCCTGATTTATGCTAATCTTGTTTTGCTTTAAAAGCTCTAAAGCAGCTAAAAACATAGCAGCTTTTTCTGATTTAGTTTGATTTTTAATAATTTTATTAAATATTATACTTTTTTTATTTTTTAAATATTTTTTTAAATCAGAAATTTTCTTTTTTAAAGAAACTATTTTTATTTTTTTAATTTTCTTGGTAATTTTTAACTGCTTTTTTATTTTTTTTAATATTCCCCTATAATACTTATTTAATAAGCTAGAAGATATAGCACTATTATCAGCCATTACTTTTGCTTTTTCAGGATTTTTTTCATTAAAAAAACTTGCTTTTTCACTTTTAGCTAAATTTTCAATAGTAACACTGGCTTTGGCATATTCTTTATAAATTTGAAGTCTGTAAGCTAGATTATCTTCTTCTAACCCTTCCTCTTCACTGGGAACTACTAACCTTGACTTTATTAAAAGCAATTGGGCTGCAATTTCTAAAAAACTTGCTAATTTTTCAGGTTTAATATCTTTTATTTTTTTAATTTCTTGTAAAAAAGAATCAGCTACTTTAGCTAAAGATATATTACAAATATCAAGCTCTTGTTTTTTAATTAGTTTTAATAATAAGTCAAAAGGACCGCTAAATTGTTCTAAGTTTACTTTATACATTTTTCCCTATTTTTGCTTTTATTCTTCTAACACCAGCCCCAGAAGACTTTTCTTTAATAATTTTAAAGCCACCAATTTCTCCAGTATGGTTAACATGGGGGCCAGCACAAACTTCTTTTGAATAATCACCTATAGAATAAACCTTAACAATCTTAGGATATTTTTCTTTAAAAAATGCCAAAGCACCAGTTTCATCAACGCGCTCTAAGGGCATTTCTTTATAGGTTACTTTTAAATCTTTTTTAATTTTATCATTAACAATATCTTCAACTTCTTTTATTTCTTTGTCTGTTAAAGGCTTGTCATGGGTAAAATCAAAGCGAAGACGATCAGGCTTTAAATCAGAACCAGTTTGTTTAACATGATCACCTAAAACATCACGCAGGGCTTGTTGTAAAAGATGAGTAGCACTATGATGAGGAGCAACAGTTTCACCCAGCTCCCCTACTCCCCCAAACTTCTTTTTAACTCCAGCTCGAGATATTTTTTTATGTTCTTTAAAAGCCTTATTAAAATCTTTTTCATTTACTTTTAAACCATTTTCTTTTGCCATTTCATTGGACAGTTCATAGGGAAAGCCATAAGTATCATAAAGATGAAATGCCTTTTGGGGATCTATTTCTTTTTTATTTTTTTTCTTAGTTTCTTTAACTAGTTTTTTAAATTCTCTTAAACCTTGATTTAAGGTTTTTTCAAATTTTTCTGATTCTTTTTGTATTATGGTTATAATATCATTATTTTTTTCTAATAATTTAGGATAAACATGTTTATATTTTTTTATAATATGCTTGGCCAGAACTGGCAGCATCTCTGACTTCCCGCCTATAAGGGATAAATATCTTATAGCCCTTCTTATAAGGCGCCTTAAAACATAGCCCCTACCCTTGTTTGAAGGTAAAACTCCATCAGAAATTAAAAAACAAATACCCCTGGCATGATCAGCTATTATTCTTTGAGCTTTTTTGTTTTCAATTTGTCCTACCTTTAAAAGTAAGTCTATTTTAACCATAATTGACTTAAAAAGATCTGTTTCATAATCAGAAGGCTCACCTTGCAAAAGAGCAGTTAGTCTTTCTAGGCCAGCTCCTGTATCAATGCTTTTTTGAGGTAATTTTTTAAATTTATTATCTTTAGTTAAATTATATTGCATAAAAACTAAATTCCAAACCTCAACAAACCTTCCACAGCTACAATTTGGGCCGCAATTCTCTAAATCGCATTTACCTTTTTTAAACTCTTCTCCCATATCAATATGAATCTCTGAACAAGGCCCGCAAGGACCAGCTTCACCAACAGGCCCCCAAAAATTATTTTTACTACCAAATTCTTTTATTCTTTTTTTGGGAATATATTGTTGCCATATTTTTAAAGCCTCTGTATCTTTAGGGACATCTTCATTGCCCTTAAAAATTGTAACCCAAATTTTTTCTTTTTTAATATTTAGTTCATTGGTTAAAAAGTCTAAAGACCACTTTATGGCTTCTTCTTTAAAATAATCCCCAAAAGACCAATTACCAAGCATTTCAAAAAATGTATGATGAACCTTATCACCCACTTCCTCAATATCAGAAGTTCGAAAACATTTTTGGACACTTACGGCCTTTTTATATTGAGGCTGCTTATCACCACTTAAATAAGGAATGAATTGCTGCATTCCAGCAGAGGTGAATAAAACACTTGAATCAGCCGGAACAATAGAAGAGGTTTTAACCACAGTATGATCTTTTCTTTTAAAAAAATTAATAAATTTTTGACGTATTTGATCAGATTGCATAATATTTTTATCTTTTTTATCGCCATTTATAACTTTAATTAAAAATAATCCACTATAGGAAATTAAAATAACTGCCCCAAAACCTACAAAAATAAGATCAAAGAATCTAGTAAGCAAGCTAAACGTTAATCCTAATTTAGCAGAAAGACTAACAGTTTCAAAGCCCAGTACACTTGCCCCTTCATAAATACCTATATTTCCAGGAATAACACTTAAGATCGAAGAAAATATCATCATTGCTCTTGCTACAAAAAGATCCATAATAGCAGGAATGGTTTTTTTCAAAAAAACAAAAAATAAAAAAAGTTGAGCCACCTCAATAAAAAAAGCAAAGCAAGCAACAAAGACTATTGAAAACCAATGCTTGGGACCTTTTTTTAAAAACTCTACCATTTGATGGCCAACTAAGTTTAATTTTTTTGCTATAACAACACTTTTCCCACTAGATAAAGACTTAATTCGATTTAAATGAAGAATTTTTGTTAACCAGCCTAAAATTCTTTTTAATCCAAAAACTTTTAAGCCAATAAATAAGCCAGCACAGGCTATTAAAATGCCCAATAAAAGCAAGGCAGCTACTAAAAGATTATTACTAAAAATTGCAATAACAAAGCCTATGAATAAAAATAAGGAAAAACCAAAAATATCAAACAATCTATCTAATAAAACCGTTGTTGTGGCCCGAGAAATAGGAATATTATGATGTTTTTTTAAAGAAAAAATTCTAATTCCTTCGCCACCCCAATAAACCCCTGGAGTAGTATAACTGATAGCAATCTCAGCTACTCTAGAAGCTGAAAGTTTTAATAAGGGAATGTCTTTACAATCAAATTTCTTTAAAATCAATTTCCACTTTAGAGTCCAAATAAAAACCCTAAAGGCTGTAAAAGAAAAAAGGGCAATCATTTGCCAACCATTAAAAAGCTTTAATTTTTCAAAAACATGCTTAAATCCAATATGCTGATAAATAGCAAAAGCTACTATTAAGCCGAGTAAAAGTGATATAACAAATATAGAGCGCTTTTTCATACAAACAAAGGGTTTAGGAATTATTGTCTGATTTTTTTGGCAAGCTATCTTTTGTTTCCTTTTGAGAATTATCCTTTAAATCTTTTTCTTTTTTCTTCTTTTTTAAACAATCCTTACAGTAAACTGGCCTTAATCCATCTGGAACAAATGGCACATAAGTAGTTTTGCCACATTCACTACAAATAGCTTTATGCTTATCTTTTTTATTTTTTAAATCATTTAGATCCTGACCTTTTTTAATAAGCCCACTCCATCTAGCAATTTTATCCTCTACCACTTCTTTGGGTTCAGCATAACGCTCCCTAGAAGCTCTTATAATCTTTTCTTCATTATTTTCTGGCTCTGATATTGGCGGTAAAGTTATGGCAGAAAAGGGGTCTGAAGTTACCCCATCTATCATAAGCTTTACATAAACATTATATTTATCCAAGTCTACTAAATCATCTTCAGTAAAACGAGGAGCAAACTCTCTAGATAAAAATTCTGCATCTTCAGCCCCAACCCTAAAAACTACCATTGTGCCAACATTTCCAAAAACTGCATTTCTAACTCTATCAGACTGATCCGTAATAAGCTGGCCAATATATTGATGAGCTAAGGTTAAATTAAGATGATATTTTCTTGCTTCTGATAAAATGCTTGCAAACGACTCAGTAGCAAAATTTTGAAATTCATCTACATAAAGATAAAAATCTTTTCTATCTTCTTCTTTCATATCCATTCTTGACATTGCAGCTAATTGAATTTTGGTAATCATCATTGCCCCTAAAAGAGATGAGGCATCTTCTCCGATTCTTCCTTTGGACAAATTCATTATTAAAATCTTCTCCTGGTCCATTACTTCTCTAATATTAAATTTCGATCTTACCTGCCCCACAATATTTCTTATAAGAGAAGTTGAAAGAAATTGACCTACTTTATTTTGAATTGGGGCAATGGCTTCTGTTCTTAATCTATCATGATAACGATTATATTCCTCAACCCAAAAAGATCTAACTACTGGGTCAGTTAAATTATCAACCACCTTACTTCTAAAATCTTTATCTACCAACATTCTCATAATCCCAAGCAAGGTACTATCAGGATATTCTAAAAGGGAAAGAATTGTATTTCTTAAAACATATTCCAATCTTGGTCCCCAAGAGTCAGCCCAAATCTTTTTAAAGACCCCAACTAAACCCGAAGCTACCAAATGTCGCCTCTTAGAATCAACTTTTTCTAAAATATTAAAAGCAATTGGAAATTCTGTATCAGCTGGATTAAAATAAAGAGTTTCATTTATTCTTTCTGAAGGGATGCAATTAATCATTTTCTCTGCTAAATCTCCATGAGGGTCAACAACCGCCACCCCTTTGCCAGCTTGAATGTCTTGATAAATCATATTTTCTATAGTAGTAGTTTTGCCAGTACCGGTTTTTCCTACTAAATACATATGACGCCTTCTATCATCCGTTCTAATACCAAACTTTTTATGCTGATTGCGAAAATTAGTTTTAGCAAAAAGACATACATCGTCAGTATTTTCTTTTTTGATTCTACTTAAATTATCAACACCATTTTTTTGTGTTGAGTTGATTTTACTTAAATTATCATTGTTTTTTTCTGACATATAAAGGAAATTTATATTTAAAATTATATCAAATACTAGGGTTTTGTCAATTAAAATTAGTTTTAATCATTGCCAGAATCCTTTGTTTTAATCGGCAAAAATATCCCTAAGATAATAAAAATAACAAAAAGTAATATAATTGCTATTACTTTTCCTATGGTTTGCAAAAACAAGGCAGAAAAACCAAAAATTAAAGCTAAAATCCAGTAAATAATTACAGCTTTTTTCTTACTCATACCAAGTCTTAAAAGTCTAAAATGTAAATGGCTTTTATCACCCTTAAAAGGAGATTTTCCTTTTAAAATTCTTTTAAAAAATACTCCGAATATATCAAATATGGCTAAACCGGCAATTAAAAAAGTGGTTGCCAATTTACTGCCAGAAAGTATAGCTAAACAGCCTAAAATAAAACCCGCAAAAAGACTACCTCCTTCTCCTAAAAAAATCTTAGCTGGCTGAAAATTATATATTAAAAACCCCAAAAATGCCCCAGCCACGATTAAGGATAAAAAACCTAAATTAGGCAAATGGAAAATAGTTAAAAGGCAAAGGCCAGCAATAGTTAATGCCCCAATACAAGTAAGGCCAGAAACTAAGCCATCTAAGCCATCTAAAAGTTTAGTAGCATACATTAAAATCATTAGCCAAATAAAGGTAATTATATCTGACCAGGGCGTAAAATAATAAGGTATGCCATTAATTTTTAAAACTTCTATTTTTAAATTATTAAAATAAATATATCCCTCACCAAAAGGATTATTTATAAACTCTATCCCCACTCCACTTACAATAACAACTAAGGCTGCCAATATTGGCCATATGATTTGAACCCAGGGACTTAAATCATACTTATCATCTAAAAACCCTCCTATCATTAAAATAGCCCCTCCCAATAAAAGACCTAATAAATGTTTTAAATTAACATTTGCTTCCGGCCAAACTTTTAATAAAAAAGCTAAAAAAACAACTATAAAAATAACTAAAAAAATAGCCAAGCCCCCAAGCAAGGGAGTTGGCTTTTTATGAATTTTTCTTTTTTTAAAGGGAAAGTCAATAATGCTAAGCTTTAAAGCAATTTTTCTTAAAATAGGCGTTAAAACCAAAGCTAGAAAAAAACTAATTATAAAAAAAATAAAATACATAAATTTAATTTGAATCAATATAATTTTGAAGTATAATTTGAGCTGCTACTTTATGATTATCACTGGAATTTATCAACTTTTTTGCCATTTGAGTGGTAAACCTTTCATCAAACTCAGAAATGGGCAAAGAAAGATTTTTTTTAAGCTTTTCAATAAAATGCTTAGTAGGTTCAGTAAAATTGGTTTTTTGGTTATCTAAACCCATGGGCATGCCAATTACTATCCTTTTTACATCCAATTCTTTAATAATCTTTTTTAAATAACTTAAAGTATCCTTATTTTTTATATTTTTATAAGGCATAGCTATTTTTAATTCTTCATCTGCTATGGCAAGACCTATATTAATCCTGCCATAATCAATTCCCAATATATACATAAGTTTATTATAACAAATTTTAACCAATAAAAAAACTGTAATTTATAAAATTACAGTTTAAAATAATATTATATTGTATTATTTTATTATATATTATTTAATCCTAGTTAAGATCTCTGCTTCTGAATCATTTATTAGAATTGTATGCTCAAAATGAGCTGAAAAAGAGCCGTCCATAGTTACAATAGTCCAGCCATCTTCTTTAGTTTTTACCTCTTCAGTGCCTTGATTAATCATAGGCTCCAAAGCTAAGACCATGCCATTTTTTAGCCTTGGTCCTGTTTCTGGACGACCATAATTAAAAACGCTGGGCTCTTCGTGAAGTTCTTTGCCAACCCCATGTCCAGTTAAGGTTTTTACTACGCTAAAGCCATTTTTCTCAGCATGTGTTTGAATAGCATTAGAAATATCTCCTAAATGATTACCTGAATTAGCTGCTCCAATCCCCTTTTCTAAACATTCTCTAGTAACTGCAAGTAATTTTTCTGTTTTTAAGTCAAGCTTACCCACGGGAATAGTTTTAGCCATATCTGAATAATATCCCTTAAATTTAACCCCGCAATCAATTCCTATGATATCACCTCTTTTTAAAATTTTATCTTTACTAGGAATACCATGAACTACTTCTTGATTTACTGAAGTACAAAGAGCAGCAGGAAATTCATGACCTTGAGGCCCAAAACCCTTAAAAGCCGCTTTTACTCCAGCTTTTTTTATTAAGTCTTCAGCTAGTTCATTAAGATTATAAGTACTTACGCCTGGCTCAACCTTACTAATTACTTTATTCAAAATATCAGCCAATATTTTACCAGCTTGACGCATAATTTTTATTTCTTTATCTGTTTTAATGTGAATCATAAATAAGATTTAATTTCTTTATAAACATTATTAATTGAATCTTCTCCATTAATTTTAATTAATTTATTTTCTTTTTTAAAATAATTTACCACAGGATCTGTTTTTTTGCGATATAGGGCTAATCTTTTTTTAATACTTTCTGGAGTTTCATCCCTTCTCACAACAACTTCTCCGCCACATATTGGGCAAATAACTTCGTCTTTGTTAATAGTTTCCCCTATTATAAAGGGCGTGCCACAATTAAGACAAATCTTTCTTTTTTTTAAACGTTTAATAGACTCTTGTTTTGAAATTGATATAAAAAAGACATGAGTAATCTTTCTCTCATGTTTTGCTAAATTTTCCTTTAAGGGCTTAATCTCGCCTAATCGCCTTGGGGTACCATCAAAAATAATGCCTTGATCTTTAGAAACTTTTTTTAATTCCTGTCCCACTATTTCTGAAATCATGGATATAGGCACCATGTTGCCCTGATTTATAATA
>Ga0102934_1002744_pt1 | contig 12102 bp, 10 predicted proteins | sample SalPonR2_A_D1_MG_FD_78175 | JGI IMG/M metagenome (GOLD analysis project Ga0102934, IMG submission 78175) | Salt pond soil microbial communities from South San Francisco under conditions of wetland restoration - Salt Pond MetaG R2_A_D1_MG | ecosystem: Environmental > Aquatic > Marine > Intertidal...
ACAGTAATTAAAAATTTAGGGATAATGGATATTTTTGATACAATTTCTGATGGGCATAGTGTTGAAAATTCCAAACCTGCTCCAGATCTTTTTCTCCATACTGCTGAAAATCTGAGTCTTGCTCCTGAAAACTGTGTGGTTATCGAAGATGCTGAGTCAGGTGTGGAAGGTGCGCTTGCAGCAGGAATGGTAGCTGTGGGAGTTGGCCCTGAGGAGAGGGTTGGCAAGGCTGATTATCGTTATGATCAGGTAAAAGATATCAATTTAGATGAAATAATTGGTGGATAATAAAAAAAATTATCCCGGGTAATCCCCGGGCTTTATTTATTTTATAAACTTATTTATCTCTTCTTTTATAATCTCAAATTGCTTTTCTCTTGAAATAGTTGCTTTTCCATCCTTGTTCTGAAATCCATAACTACCGAATTGAGAGTGATTTCCTCCCTCAATACTAATATATTTAGTATCATCAGGCAAATTTCCTTTTCTTTTTTCAAATTTCTCTTTATTTATAATCTGATCATTAGTTGCTGTTATTGAGAGCACTGGCAAATTTTTAATAACTGTATCTTCACCAGGATAAGCTGCGAATAAAATTAGTCCACTTAAATTTTCTTTATTATTAGCTGCAAAACTGGCAGCCATTGCTCCTCCAAGAGAATGACCTGCTAAATAATAATTTTTATCCTTATTATTATCCATAATTTTTTGAGCAGCATTTGAATCAAAGATAGCTAATTTTAGAGGCATTTTTGTAATATATATCTTGAGACCAGTTTGAGATATTTTTTCTGCCAGGGGTAAATAGGCTGCTGCATCAACTCTGGCTCCTGGATAGATAATTAGAGCAGATTTAGTTTTAAGTTCTGTATTTTCAATAACATAATTTCCATTTTCTAAATAAATATTATCACGGTTTAAATATTCTTCTGCCTCTTTAGTTGCACTATAACCCTGACTTAAAAAAATAAAAGCAAGTAAGAAGAAGAATATTATACCTGAAATTATAATTTGAATCCATTTATTGCTAAGTTTCTTTTCTATATATTTGAAGTTCATTATATCCCACCTTTAGTATTTTATTATTTTTTAAATCCATCTATAATAATAATTATATAAATTACTCTAAATTCCTTTTAGAACTATGATATTTTTATATTTTTTACTTTATTTTTAAAAAAATTAATCCAAAAATAAAAAAACTTAAAAAAAGACTTGAAAATATTTGCTAAGCAGTGTATAATAATTAATGTTAATATATTAACAAAATCATTACATAAAAAAGGAGGTCGTGGAAATGATTAATAGAAGAGTAGTTGCAGTTGAAAATAAAAAATTATATTTAAAAACAAATAATTGTGCACGGCCTGAATGGGTTTTTTGACATTGAGAAGTTTTATTCAAAAATTAATTATTACTGAAGTAATTAAACCTCAGGTGAGTGCTGCCTGTGGTTATTTTTATTTAAATCACCTTAACTATTTTTTATGTATAGTTTAAAACCACAGGTTGTTGCCTGTGGTTTTTTTAGTAAGAAAGTGAGGTAGAAAAAATGAAAAATCTGAAATTATTATTTAAATTTATGAAAGGCAAAAAACTTCTGTACTTAGGGTCACTTTTTAGTATTGGAATGGCAACTGTTTTTACACTTTTGAATCCATTAGTTTTAAGAGTAGCTATTGATAATATTATCGGGGGCAAAGAATTTGAAGCTGCTCCCTGGATAATAAATATAATTAATAGATTTGGAGGACGTGAATTCTTTTTGAATAGTCTCTGGATTTTAGCGATATTATTAATTATTTTAACTGGATTAAGAGGTTTATTCCTTTATTTTAAAGGTAAATGGGCGGCAATAGCAGCTGAATCAGTAGCTGAAAATATGCGTGATACTCTCTATGACCACTTACAGCATTTGCCTTTTTCCTATCATGTTAAATCAGAAACTGGTGATTTGATTCAAAGATGCACCTCTGATTTAGAGACTATTAGAAGATTTTTGGCAATGCAGTTGGTAGAAGTGGGAAGAGCAATTTTTATGGTAGCTATTATAGCTTATGTACTTTTTTCACTTAATTTTAAGTTAGCTTTGATATCAATGGCAGTTGTCCCTATTGTTTTTGGTTTTGCAGTGATCTTTTTTATGAAGATCAAGAAGGCTTTTAAACTTTCTGATGAAGCTGAAGCTGAAATGTCCACAGTTTTACAGGAAAATTTAACAGGAGTTAGAGTTGTTAGAGCATTTACCAAACAAAAACATGAAGTAGAAAAATTTGATAAAAAGAATCGCAAACATCGCGATTTAACCTATCGTTTAATCTATTTGTTAGCCTGGTATTGGGGACTTTCTGATTTGATATGTATGTTTCAGATTGGAGCGGTTTTAGTTTTTGGTTCTTATTGGGCAGCTACCGGCACCATAACTCTTGGAACTCTGGTGGTTTTTACAACATATGAGGGAATGCTTCTCTGGCCGGTAAGACAGATGGGAAGGATTTTGACTGATATGGGTAAAATGTTTGTTTCTTTAGAAAGAATAGGAGAAATACTTGCTGAAGATAGAGAAGACCTTAATGAAGCAGGATTGAATAAAGAAATAAAAGGGAAAATAGAATTTAAAGATGTTTCTTTTGCCTATCAAGGGCAGGAAGAAGTTTTAAAAGATATTTCTTTTGAAGTAGAAAAAGGAGAGACTCTTGCTATTCTTGGCTCAACCGGATCAGGGAAAAGTACTTTGCTTTATCTTTTAGCCGGTCTTTATGATTATGATCAGGGTTCAATAAAAATTGATGGTCATGAACTTACTGAATATAATAAAAAATATCTTAGGGATCAGGTGGGGCTGGTTTTACAGGAACCTTTTTTATTTGCTCGTTCTATGAAAGAAAATATCGGAATTGCAGTTGATGAAGCAGATGATGCCAAAATTTTTGAAGCAGCAAGAAGAGCAGCGATTCATGATGTTATCTTGAATTTTGATGAAGAATATGAAACTTTTGTTGGTGAAAGAGGAGTTTCTTTATCTGGTGGCCAAAAACAACGGGTAGCTATAGCCAGAACTCTAATAAAAGAACCACCAATATTACTTTTTGATGATTCTTTAAGTGCAGTTGATACTGAAACAGATGCTGCTATCAGACAGGAATTAAAAGAAAGAAATAAAAATGTAACTACAATTATTATTTCTCACCGAGTTACAACTCTGGCTGAAGCAGATAAAATTCTAGTTATGGAAGATGGTAAAATAGTTCAACGAGGTACACATCAGGAACTTGTTAAAAGTGAAGGGATGTATAAGCGAGTCTGGAAAATACAGAATTCTCTTGAACTGGAAATGAAAAATGAAAGAGAAGTTGGGTGATATTATGGAAAATTTTAAAGAAGAAAGTTATGATAAAAGATTTGATTTTGAGTTATGGAAAAAGCTCTTTTCCTATATTAAAGTATATAAAAAAGAGCTATTCTGGCTTGCTTTTGTTATGGTCGGGGTGGCTGGAATTGACGCTCTTTTTCCGATGTTAAATAAATATGCTGTTGATAATTTTGTTGTACCGGAAACTGTTGATGGTATTTATCGATTTGCTTTAATTTATGGGGGATTGGTTTTGGTACAGGCTTTAAATGTAGGTTTTTTTATTGCTCTGGCCGGTAAAATAGAAACTGGGATCGCCTATGATATTAGAAAGATTGGATTTAAAAGATTACAGGAATTGTCACTTTCCTACTATGACAGTAAAGCTGTTGGTTGGCTGATGGCCAGAATGACTTCTGATGTTAGAAAATTAGGAGAAACTATTGCCTGGGGCCTGGTAGATTTAGTCTGGGGTTTTACGATGATGGTAGCAATTATGGCTTTTATGTTTTATCTTAATTTCAAATTGGCTTTAATTACCTTGAGTGTTGTCCCAGTTTTGGTGATTTTAAGTTTATATTTTCAAAATAAAATCTTAAAAGCCTACCGGGTTGTTAAAAAAATAAATTCTAAAATTACCGGTAGCTTTAATGAAGGGATAATGGGGGCCAGAACTAGCAAAACATTGGTAAGAGAAGAGGAGAATTTAAAAGAATTTCAGGGACTTACTTCTAAGATGAAAAGATCATCTATTAGAGCAGCAATTTTTTCAGCTCTTTTTTTACCTTTAGTTTTAACTCTGGGTAGTATTGGTACAGCTTTAGCTCTCTGGTCAGGAGGAAGTAGTGTTATTAGCGGAACTATAACCTATGGTACTCTGGTTGCATTTTTAGCCTATACTGTTCGTTTTTTTGAACCGGTAAGAGAGATGGCTCGGGTTTTTGCTGAATTGCAATCTGCCCAGGCTTCAGCTGAAAGGGTTTTATCAATGATAGAAACTGAACCAGATATAAAAGATTTAGAAAAGGTTATCAAAGAATATGGTGATCAGTTTGAACCTAAAAAGGAAAACTGGCCTGCATTAAAAGGATCAATTTCATTTGAAGACGTAAAATTTTACTATAATCAAGATGAGATTATTTTAAATAATTTTGATCTCGATATAAAAGCAGGTGAAACTATTGCCTTAGTAGGTGAAACTGGTTCAGGAAAAAGTACAATTGCTAATTTGGCCTGTCGTTTTTATGAACCCAAAGCTGGTAAAATTAAAATAGATGGTGTTGATTATAAAAAGAGATCTCAACTCTGGTTACAGAGTAATATTGGTTATGTTTTACAAACACCACATCTTTTTAGTGGGAGTATCAAAGATAATATAGCTTATGCTGATCTTGAGGCTACTTTTATGGATATAAAAAGAGCTGCAAAGTTAGTAAATGCTGATGATTTTATTCAAAAACTACCTGATGGTTATGAAACAGTAGTTGGTGAAAGTGGTGATTCTCTATCTACTGGCCAAAAACAACTTATTTCTTTTGCAAGGGCTGTATTAGCTGATCCCCGTATTTTTGTTCTTGATGAAGCCACATCTTCCATAGATACAGAGATGGAAAAAATTATTCAGGAAGCAATTGAAAGAATACTTAAAGGACGAACAAATATTATTATAGCTCATCGTCTTTCGACTATTCGTTCAGCTGATAGAATAATCTGTTTAAGAAATGGAAAAATAATTGAAGAAGGAACTCACAGTCAACTTCTGGCTAAGAAAGGTTACTATTATAAGCTTTATACTACTCAATTTAGAGAAGAAAGAAAAGCATAATTTTAAATTAATTTAAATTATACAAAGGTAATTTTTGAAAGTTGTTGAATTTATATAATGAAGAGTTGAGAAAAGGAGGAATGAATGTGATAAAAAAATTAAAAGAGGCTTTAGAAAAAAGTGAACACTGGACAGAAATAAGATATCATCATCGTCAACAAACCAGTATTGAAATTAAGAATGGTGAAGTTAGCAAAGTAGAAGATAGTACACTGGCTGGGGTTGGAGTTAGATGCTTGGTTAATGGCTGCTGGGGGTTTGCAGCTACAGCTGATATGAGTGAGGAAGCACTTGCTAAAGCAGTAAGAGAAGCTGCTTCTGCAGCTAGAGTGGGTAGTACTCTCCGCAAGAAAAAGATTGAGAAAATTGCTGAAGGAGAAATGGCCCAGGGAGAATATATTTATGCTGATGAAGGTGATGATGTTCAGTTAAAAGAAAAAATAGATCGATTTTTAAATGCTGAAGAATTAATCAGAAATAAAGAAGATATAATAAGTGGAATTGTTAATTATAGTAAATATAATGATAAGAAGATTATTTTAAATACTGAAGGTACTCAGGCAGAGGTAAAAGATATTAAACATGATATAGGAGTAGTTGCTGTTGGTAATAATGGTACTTCTCAGGAAGTTGGATCAGTATCAGCTGGTGTAACTGGAGGCTGGAATGATCTTTTTGCTGAAAAGTCAATGATGGAAATGGTGGAAGAAGCAGTAAATATTGCCCGTACTAAATTGGAAGCAGAATATGCCCAGGGTGGGGAATATACAGTTATTTTAGATCCAATGTTAGTTGGTGTTTTAGCCCATGAAGCTATTGGACATACTGTAGAAGCTGATTTTGTGATGAGTGGTTCTATAGTTCAGGATAAGATAGGTGAAAAAGTTGCCAGTGAAAAAGTAACGATGATTGATGATGGTAATGTAGAAAAAACTGCAGGGATGACTTTAGTTGATGATGAAGGTACTGTTGCCCAAAAAACCACTATTATTGAAGATGGAATTTTGAATGAATATCTTCATAATCGAGAAAGTGCAGCTGAATTTGCAGTAAAACCTAAAGGAAATGCTCGTGCATTTACCTATCGTGATGAGCCATTAATTAGAATGACCAATACTTATATTGAAGAAGGAGACAGCAGTTTTGAGGAAATGGTTTCCGAGATAGATAATGGCTATTATCTAAAAGGCTTAGGTCAGGGTGGTCAGGCAGATGCCAATGCTGAATTTATGTTTGGCGTTCAGGAGGCATATAAGATTGAAGATGGGCAGATTACTGATCCTGTAAAAGGAATCACTATTTCCGGTCAGGCTTTTAATGTTTTAAATAGTGTTGATGCTGTTGGAGATGATTTAAGATTTGCTTTAGGTAGAGGTTATTGTGGTAAAGGACAATTAGCTAAAGTTGATGCAGGTGGACCCCATCTAAGATGTAAAGTTACAATTGGTGGAAAGCAGGAAGGGGATGTTCAATAATGGATGAAATTAAATTTGCAAATAATATAGTATCTAAAGCTAAAGAGATGGATATAGATGATGTTGAAGTTTTTTATAATAGTAGTAAAAATCTTGATGTTGTTTGGGAAAAAGGTGATTTACAGATTCCCAAAACTGATCTTTATCAGGGGTTTGGAATTAGAGTATTTAAAGATGGAAGTACTGGCTTTTCCTCAAGTAACATTTTAAATGAAGAGGAAGCAGAAAAAGTTCTAAAAAGAGCAATTGAGATTGCGGAAGTTACCCCTTCTGATGAAAGTAATGTTTTACCTAAAAAAGATGAAATTGATTATGTTGAAGATATAGTTGATGAAAGAAATGATGATATTAAATTGGTTAATGCTGTTGAAAAGGGTAAAGAATTTGTGGAGAGTTTTTTAAATTATGATAAAAGAGTAAAATTAGATTCTGCTAATTTTAGTACCCGTTTAAGTAAAAGAGCTATAGTTAACAGTAAGGGTATAGAAGCTGTTGAAGAAAAAACTGTTTTTGAAAGTATGGCTATGGCCTTTGCTCGCGAAGGTGAAAATGTTTCTTCTTTTGACCTTTCTTTTCAAACAGCCTGTAAGCTTTCAGAATTAAATCTAAAGGAAGAAGCAGAAGAATTAGCTGAGAAAGTTGTTAATTCACTTGATGCAGAAAGTGTAGAAAGTTTTGAAGGAAGTGTAATCCTAAGTCCATTTTCAGTACTTAGTGTTTTAGCTTCACCTTTGAATTTTGCTGTTAATGGTGAAAATGTAATTAATGGTATTTCTCCCTGGACTGATAAGATCGGAGAAGAAGTCGCCATTCCGGAATTATCAGTAATTGATGATGCACATATTGCTGGGGGTGTAGGTTCTCGTTCCTTTGATCGTGAAGGAGTTTCTTCAGAAAGATTGGATATTATTAAAGATGGTAAATTGACTAATTTTCTTCACAATAGTTATACTGCTCATAAAATGGATTCTGAATCTACCGGACATGCTGGTGGAGGCGCCCAAAGCAAGCCAGGTGTTTCACCTTCTAACTTTATAATAGATGGTGGAGATAAAAACTTAGAAGAAATTATAAAAGATACAGATAAAGGGATTTTAGTTAATCGTTTTTCCGGTAATGCAGATCCAGTTAGTGGAGATTTTTCAGGAGTAGTTAAAGGTGGTAAATATATAGAAAATGGAGAAATTGTAAAATCGGTAAAAGGAGTTATGATTGCAGGAAATGTATATAAATTATTAAAAAATATTTCAGCAATGACCAAAAAGAAACAATTTATTCATAATTTCCGCTTACCTCATGTAAGATTTGAAGATGTATCTATCACTGGAGAATAAATATTATATATAAAATAACTAACACCTCAGCCTTAGATAAAATTTCTCTGGCTGAGGTGTTTTTATATAGTGAGAGATTTTAAAACAATTTATAACTATGATTCATAACTGGAGCTTTTAGGTTATCAAGAACTTTTTCTAAAAGAACTCCTTCACGATTTGGATAATCATAACCATAAGTTGTTTTTATTGCTGTTGAAGTAAACTGAACTGCTCTATCCAGAGCAAGTGGTAAACTGTCTCCCTGTAACATACTGCCTACAATTACACTTGCAAAAACATCACCAGTACCTGGGAAATAAGTTGGTACATAATCACAATCAACCTGCCAGAAACGCTGGTCATTTTGATTATAGGCTATAACTGAAGTTTTTTCCTCAGATTGGTCAAAGGGTAGACTGGTTATTATTACAATTTCTGGCCCCATCTCTGAAAGTCTAAGAAGATAATCTTTGATTTTACCTTTCTCCATTTCAAGTGGATAATCTTCATCTAATAGAAAGGCGGCTTCTGTCATATTTGGAGTGATGATATCGGCATGAGTTACAAGTTCTTTCATTCTTCTTACCATTTCCTGATCAAATGGTCCATAAGTTTTACCATCATCTCCCATTACAGGATCTACTACTACAAATTCGCTGGAATCACCAAATCTACTTATAAAATCTGCTACAATATCAATTTGTTTGGTTGAACCTAAAAAACCGCTATAAATACTGTCAAATTCGAGGTCAAGTTCTTCCCAGTGTTTAATATAATCTTTCATATGTTTTGTAAAATCAACAAAGCTTGGCTTTCCAAAACCACCTGTGTGAGTTGAAAGAATAGAAGTTGGTATTGGACAGGCCTGAATTCCCATAGTTGAAAGTATAGGAATAATAACAGTTAGAGAAGCTCTACCATAACCAGATAAGTCATGAATAGCAGCTACTTTTTTTACTGGATTTTTCATGAGAATACATCCTTTCTTTTTATTCTTTAATGTTAAAAGCAATTACAGTTGCAATAGTAATTACAAAACCAAAAATAGCAATAACACCTATATCAAATGATAAATTAAAAGTTGTCATTGCATTTACCTCAGGACTATTATACATTATATTTCGAAGACCATCAACTGCATAGGCCATAGGGTTAATTCTCATTAAAATAGACATCCAGTTTGGAACTCCTTCAATTGGAAAAAAGGCTCCACTTAAAAAGAACATAGGCATTGCCAGTAATGTCATTATCATTTGAAAGCCTTCAGTAGATTCCATAGGAATTGCTAATAAAATTCCAAAAGAAGTCATTGTAAAAGTTGTAAGAGCCATAAAGATTAATAATTTGATTATGGTTATAATAGAAAGAGAGATACCGACAAATGGAGATAAAAATAATACTATAGTTCCTCCAATTAAGGATACAGTTCCTCCTCCAAGTGCTTTTCCAATGGAAATTGAAGTTCTTGAGACTGGAGCAACTAATATTTCTTTTAAAAACCCAAATTCTCTGTCCATAACCAAAGAAATACCATTACCTATTGAAGGCATTAGTAAAGTCATGCCAATAATACCAGGGTAAATAAATTTTAAAAAATCCATATCACCAGCCATTGGTAGAGAAGAGGACATTCCTTTTCCAATGAAAAATAAAAATATTAGTGGTTGAATTATCATTCCCATTATCCTTGATTTCTGTCTGCTAAATCTTTTAACTTCTCTAATCCAGAGTGTATATATTGCTCTGATTTCATGAGCCATTATTTAGTGCCCCCTTTTTTTCATTTTATTTTTCATTTTATCAGTTGCACTGGCTTCTTCATCACGAATTTCACGACCGGTTAAGTTCAAGAAAACATCATCAAGAGTAGGTTGCTGCATAGTAATTGATTTGATTTGTTCTTTAAAATCTTTAACAAAAACAGGTATAAATTCTTCACCATTATTATGTTCAAAGGTTAAATATTCTTTATATTCTTGAACTTCAACATTATATTTGTTTTCAATTTCTTTTTTAACTTCATCTTTATTTTCAACTTTTGTTTTTATTATATCTCCACCTAAATTAGCTTTTAATTGTTCTGGAGAATCACTAGCAATAATTTCGCCATGGTCCATAATTGCAATTCGATCACAATATTCTGCCTCATCCATATAATGAGTTGTTAAGAAGATAGTTATATCTTCTTCCTTTTTTAGATTTTGAATAAAATCCCAAATTTTGTTTCTTGTTTGAGGATCAAGTCCAATAGTAGGTTCATCTAAAAATAATATTTTTGGATAGTGAAGAAGACCTCTGGCTATTTCCAGACGTCTTTTCATTCCTCCAGAAAAGTTTTCAACTATACTGTTTTTTCTTTCAGTTAATTGGACCATCTCCAATACTTCAGTAATTCTTTTTTTAGCTTTTTGTTTTTCAACTCCATAAAAATTAGCATGATATTTTAGATTTTCATAGGCGGTTAAGTTTTCATCAAGAGTTGATTCCTGAAAAACTAAACCAATAGATTTACGGACTTTACCGGGATTATCAAGAGTATTATATCCATTTACAATTGCTTTTCCTGCACTAGGTTTTAGAAGAGTACATAACATCTGAATAGTGGTTGACTTACCGGCTCCATTAGGCCCTAAAAAACCAAATAACTCCCCTTTTTTTACATTGAAATTTATATCTTTAACTGCTATAACTTCTGGAAATTTTTTTCTTAAGCCACTAACCTCAATTATGTTTTCCATAATTTATTCCTCCAACTTATTTTCATCTTTAAAATCAAATACCAGATCTTCATAATCTAAAAGTCCCATAATATATTTTCCAGTAGATTTGAGTAATTTAAAACTTTTTTTCATTAAAAGTTGAGTAGCCATATTTTCATTTTTTACAGTTACAATAGCCTGATTTAAATCCTGATCAAAAATTACATCCATAATAAAAGTCCTCCTTTAGTTCTTTAAGAATATGCCTTCAGATAAAATAGCTAATATTTCATCTGGGGCATTGTCAAAAATTAAATTAGCTTTTTCATGTTCAAGATGGCCCATAAGAACAATAGAGTTAACAGCTCCCATAATTATAGCTGAGGTCATTTCAGTATTTATATTTTTATTTATTATCCCTTCATTTTGACCTTCTTTGAGCAATAATTTTAAATATTTTCTTATTAATTGAACATATTCATAAATTTCCTGTGGTACTCCTTTAGCCGGTCTATTACTTTCATCATGAAGCAATTTAGCTTTTTTTTGATTTGTAGAGATTTTATTAAAATGATTTTCAAGAAATATTTTTATTTTTTGATCTGCTCTTAAATCTTTTTCCAATAATTTTTCAAAAAAGTCAGCAGTTTTATCTTTTTCAACTTTAAATATATAGGATAAGATATCCTGTTTGTTTGAAAAATAATTATAAATTGTGCCAACCGAAATACCAGCTTTTTCTGCTATTTTATCAGTAGTACAATCATGAAATCCTATTTTTGAAATAAGATCTACAGCTGCTTTTCTAATATCTTCTTTTCTATCTTCAGCATTTTTTCTTTTAGCCACATTATTACCTCCCTAAAAATAAATGAGGTCTCACTCACTTATTAAATATATACTAATTTTTATTTAATGTCAAGAAAATTGATATTCTTTCTCAATAAGAGTATAATTGTATATAGAAAATCTATTTCACAATATAAATAAACTATGGAGTGATAAAGATGAGAATTTTTGGTCCTGTCCCTTCCCGGAGATTGGGAAAGAGTTTGGGGATTAATAATGTTCGACCTAAAACCTGTAGTTATTCCTGTGTTTACTGTCAACTTGGAATAACTGAAAAAATGCAAATTGAGAGAGAAGAGTTTTATGCTGTTGAAGATTTACAAAATGAATTAAAAGAAACACTGGCAAATTTAGATCAACGAAAAGAGAAACTTGATTATATTACTTTTGTGGCTGATGGAGAACCTACTCTTGATAAAAATTTGGGTAAGTCATTAAAAATGATTAAAGAATTAACAGGAATTAAAACTGCTGTTATCAGTAATGCTTCTTTAATTGCCAGAGAGGAAGTGCGAGAAGAGTTAAAAAATGCAGATTGGGTTTCTCTAAAATGTGATGCTTTTAGTGAAGAAATATGGCATAAGGT
>Ga0102934_1002747_pt1 | contig 12097 bp, 9 predicted proteins | sample SalPonR2_A_D1_MG_FD_78175 | JGI IMG/M metagenome (GOLD analysis project Ga0102934, IMG submission 78175) | Salt pond soil microbial communities from South San Francisco under conditions of wetland restoration - Salt Pond MetaG R2_A_D1_MG | ecosystem: Environmental > Aquatic > Marine > Intertidal...
GTCCTCTGAGATTCTCTCGTGGCCCTCAGTGTCCAAAATATAACATGTTAAGCAATTTTACAGGTATTAAAAATCACACCCTCGTACCCTGACTGCTTGACATAGACAGGTGGTAATTTTAAAATAGACTGAACAGTTTTATGGATATGGACAAGGCTGTGAGTTAAAAGATATTCAGGAGTTTAGTAAATGACTATAGATAATCAATCCTGGCGCAGATATATTTTTCAGCAGGTGGCCCGGTTTTCCGCTGAAAATCCGGTTAAGATACTGGCAGCTACTGTAATTGTAACCCTGCTGGCGGTTGTTATTGCTTCCGGTCTTAAAGTGCAGATGACCTGGCTGGATATGGTACCCCAGGACAACCCGGCTGTAGCTGAGTTTGAGCGTATCAGCAGGAATTTCGGAAGTGCGACTGATATTATTTTAACAATTGAAAATGAGAGTAAAAGTAAAATGAAAAAAATCGCCCGGGAAGTGGCAGCTGAGCTGCGCCGGCTGCAGAGTCCGGGGCTGGCTGAACTTAACGGTAAAGGTGAAGGATACCTGTTTAAAGATGTAGATTGCCGGTTGGACCAGGATTTTATACTTGAACATGGACTTATGCTGCAGAAAACCGCTGATCTAAAGGAAAGTAAAGATATTTTCCGTAACCTGGACCTGGTTCCCTTTATGCAGGCCGTTAATGACAATTTTGAAAAAACCTATATTGGGGGCAAAAGGGAGATAAGAGGAAATCAGCACAGTGTTATTCAGGGTATAAACTCCTATATGGATGTTTTAAGGGAACTGCACCAGCTAACAGGAAAGGAAGCAGCAGCAGCTCGGGGACGTATATGCGCCGGTAATTATTTTGATGATATGCTCTATTCTTTTTCAATTGATAAAAAGATGCTGATGCTTATGCTGCAGCCGGCCTGCAGTGTGGATGATATAAAAAAAATAGGTATTATAGTACCGCTTCTGCGGCAGAAACTGCAAAAGTATAAAAAAAAATATCCTGATACAGTTTTCCGGCATACCGGCTTTCACGTCATAATGCAGGATGAAATGGAAGCTGCTACCCAGGATTCTATGGTGCTTACCAATATTGCTTTTTTTATAATCCTGATAGCCTTTGTGATTCTTTTCCGGATGTGGGGCTCCCCTTTGATCGCCATGCTGGTGCTGCTGGTGGGTATAGCCTGGGATATGGCTTTAGCTGAGATTTTTATCGGCCGTCTCAATATAATGACAGCCATGACTGCTGTAATGCTTATCGGACTGGGAGTTGATTTTTTTGCGCATTTTCTTACAGCTTACAATGAGGGCCGGGATAAAGGTATGATCAGTACCAGGGCTTCTGTCTATGCAGCAGGTAAGGCCGGGGAAGGTATTTTCACCGGTGCTCTTACTACTGCAGCTGTTATGTTCTGTTTGATGCTGGCTGACATGAAAGCACTTCAAGAGTTGGGCCTGGTTATTGGCTGCGGCATACTTACCACCATGCTGGCCAGTTTTATTATTATGCCGGCAGTTTTAAGTTTAATGCAGCCGCGTGAAAAATATCATATACCGGTATGGGTAAAGTTTCTCTCCTGGCTGCTGGCTGTAGTTACCATATTGCCGCTGGTGTTGATGTTAATCAATTATTTAAATAAAAAGTTTTTCAGTTATCAGACTTGCGCCGGGCAGAATATTTTCCGCCGGGCAGGCAGTTTTATAACGCAAAAGCCGCGCCGGGTTTTTCTAACCGGTATTGCGGTTATTGCCGGTTTGTCCTGGTTTATTCAGTATAACTGGTTTGACCAGAATATTATGAACATTGAGATGAAAGGTCTGGAATCCGTAGAACTGCAGCGTGAAATAGTAAGGCGCTACGGTTTGTCTGATACACCGGTGATGTACGCAACCACTAACCTGGAGCAGACCCAGAAGCTGCACCATCGTATTGATAAACATAATGCAGTAGGTATGGTAAACTCTATTGCGTCGTTCATACCTCTGTTCGCCAAACAGCAAAAAAGGCTGCCGTATCTTAAGCAAATACAGCAGCAGGTCGGGGCCTATACGCCCGGCCAGGAGATAGACCGCCGGCATTTTATCCGGGAGGTTAACCGTTTTAAAACCAATCTGCTGGAATTACGGCAGCTGGCAGCTATAAGTGATCAGGAGCTGGTGGAAAAAAGACTGGATACTGTTTTAGTTTCCAATAAAGGTTTTTTTACCACCCTGGAGCAAAAGCTTAAGCAGGTGTCCGGTTCCCGGTTAAGCGCTTTTCAAAAAGCATTCGGCAGCACACTTAAAACTGTTCTTTTTAAGATGTCCGGCCCGCAGTTAATAAATTATGCTGATGTGCCGCCAGCGCTTAAAGCGGATTATGTTAATACTGATCAAACTGAGTTTCTTACTACTGCTTTCTCCAAAAAAGATATCTGGAATGCACCCACAGAATCAAGGTTTATTAAATTTATGCGGCAGACAGTGAAAAATGTAACCGGCACACCTGTTTTCATGGTGGATCTTATTAATATAGTAGCCAGGGAAGGGAAAACAGCTATGTACATATCTTTACTGGTTATCTTTCTGCTGGTTTTACTGGACTTCAAGCAATTCCGTCCGGCCCTGATCTCGCTTCTGCCTCTGGCTCTGGCTATGCTTACCATGTTTGCAGTTACCGGTCTGCTGCAATATCCTTTTAATGTGGTAAGTGTTATGGTTTTACCTTTAATAATCGGTATAGGTATTGATGACGGGGTGCATATTCTGCACCGTTACCGTATAGAAAAAAAACATATTCCCACAGTGCTGCAGACTACCGGTAAGGCGCTGTTTTTTACCAGTTTTACTACTATGGTCGGTTTCGGCTCTTTAATGTTTGCCAAGTATCAGGGTTTTGTCGGTATGGGATTAGTACTTTTCATCGGTATTGGCGCTTGTTTTTTAATTACAATAATTATAGTACCGGCATTATTAAAACTGCTGGATAGTAAAAAGAGATAAAGGAGAAGCCCATGAAAGTAAAATATGCACTAAAACTATTTTCAATACTTATTATATTTACGCCGGCTTTGTCTGCTTTAAGTAGTGCGGCAATAGTAGCCCGTATGGAAAAAGCAGCTGCTGTGCCAGGCTGCCGTATGCTTTACCGGCAGGTAATCAAGCGTGCTTCCGGTTCCCGCAGCGTTTTTAAAATTGAAAGTTTTACCATGAATGGCAACGAAAAACAGCTTTTGCGCTATCTTCACCCGGCCAAGGTCAAGGGTACTGCTTTTTTAATACTGAACAGCGGTGATGATATATGGGCCTATTTTTCCGCAACCGGCCGTGTGCGCCGGATAGCAAGGCATGCACGGCGGCAGAAAATGATGGGCAGTGATTTTACCTATGAGGATATGTCCATGACTGCGTTTAAAGAAAAATATAAAGCCGAGCTTTTGGGGGAGGATAAGGTTTTTGCTAAAGCTTGTTATAAATTGAAGCTGATACCTAAAGAGAGGTCTTCCTATGCCAAACTGATTGTATGGACCGATAAAAAACTTTTTGTACCGTTACTGGTTAATTATTATGCTGCCGGGGAGAAAACTGCCTATAAACAATTTATGCAGGGTAAAATAAAAGTAATCAACAGCTATCCGGTTGCCCGCATGGTTATAATGAAAAACCTGGAGGATAACAGTCAGACCATTATGCAGGTTTTGCAAGTAGAGATGAAACCGAATATTAATGAGGATATGTTCGTGCCCAGCTATCTGAAACGTTAGGCTGGATAGGGTTTATGCGTTTTAAATTTTTGTTATTATCTGTTTTAATATTTTTTTCAATACCGGCTGCAGCTGAGACAAACAGGGACGCTGTTAGCAGCAATGAACTGCCTGCCGGTGATCCTTTTGGCGAGGCTGAGGCTATCATAAGCAGCAGCAGCAATGCTGAAGATACAATCGGGGAAAAAGCAGATACTGTCAGCTCTGATATACTGAGCGGATATCTGGAAAGCAGGGCTCTGTTGCTACACTCTGCTCCTAAGCAGGAGTGGCTTTTTCAAAACGCTAATAAACTCAAGTTAAAACTGGATAAAAGTTTTAACAGAATAAATTTTCACAGTGAGATCAATTTTTCCTACTATGCCGGTCATACCCGGTTATGCTTACTGGAATATCTGCCGCAGAAACAGGTAAAAGCATTAAGTAATTTGTTTGGTACTAATTTTTCTGCAGACGTATATAACTATAATTATAATAACCGGATAACGGTTTTCCGCGCTTACGGAGTTATTACCCTGCCCCGGGTCAGTTTTTTTATCGGCCGGCAGCCGGTCACCTGCGGTACCGGTTATGTCTGGAACCCGGTAGATCCTGTAAATAAAAAAGATATGCTGGATCCGGATTATGAACTGCCGCCTCTGGATGCTTTAAGAGTAATGCTGCCCCTGCCGGCAGTTAAAGGTGAACTGAACTGTGCATACGGTTTTCGTAATAATTTTAAGGATGGAGAGTTTCTGGCTTTTATCCGGGCCCATGCCTGGCTGGACTGGCATCTTGTTTATGCTTATTATAACTATCATAAAACTGATTTTTTAACCGGCCTTACTACTTCCGGTAAAAGATCGCTCATCGGCGCTGCTTTTGCCGGTCAGGCGGGAGAGGTGGGAATACATGGAGAGGCAGCTTATCATACCGGCATTAAAAAAAAAGCAACAGCTTATTTTTCCTGGCTGGCCGGCTTTGATTATACTTTTACTTTTCAAAACCGGATTATGGCAGAGTTTTACCGCAATGATTCCGGCAGCAAAAACTCACAGCAGTATACGCTGCAAAGCTGGCTCTCCTATATAAACATGGAACAGGGCTGTCTTGGTAAAAACTATCTTTATTTATCTTCCACTCAGATCCTGTTTGATATTACAGAGCTTTCTCTTAGCGCTTTAATCAATCTCAGTGACAGTTCCTACTGTCTGATGCCGCAATATAAAATAATGGCCCTGGACCAGCTTGATATACTGTTGCGCTGTATGATAATGGACGGCAGCAAGGGCAGTGAATTTGCAGCTGTAAACGAAAGCGGTGAATTGAGAATTAATTTTTATTTTTAGTAAACTGCAGCTGTTTAGCTTGAGAGATAAAGGAGGTTGTTCCCAGTGCCCTGGTTATATTATAATGCTTTTAAGAAAAGTTTTAAAAACTCACCGCTAAGGGGAATTAAGGGAAACAGTGTTATATTACTGTTATTTTCGCTGCTGGCTTTAACTATTGGTTTTTATAATAATGTGTTTGTTTTATCCTTCATAAACTCTTTCCGTGCCTTAATACTGCCTGTTACCATGTTTGTTATGCCTTGTTTTATGGAGGAGTTTTTTTTCCGGGGTATTTTTATGGCCCTGTTTTGCTGGAAAGCCGGTTTGGTCCGGAAAATATTTTTTATTATTTTCAGTTCTGTTATTTTTACCGCCTGGCATCCATTGAATGCCGGCTGGTTTAATGAGAGTGCTGAAACTTATTTTTACAATCCTTCCTTTTTGATGATTGTTTTTGCTCTGGGACTGGTCTGCAGTATTATTTATCTAAGATCAAAGTCTTTCTGGGCACCGGTTATTGTGCACTGGCTGGTAGTAATGGTCTGGGTTTTTCTCCTTAACGGACACAATACAGTCAAAAATATATTGTTCTGAAAACAGTCTCAGTTATACTCCTGCCGGTTAGGCTTGTTAAAATTTTACTTTTTAACAAGCCTGTTCAGCAGTTGACAATACTTATCCAGCTGTGTAAATATCAGGAACTCGTCTCTTACCCGGCGTCTTGCTTTTTGGGCCATGGCTTCCATTTGGTCAGGGTTGGAGAGAGTTTGATTAATAGTTGCTGCTACATCTTCAGAGTCGCCCGGGCTCTGGATCATGGCTGCTTCCCGGCCGGCAGTTACCTGTTGCCGCAGTCCGCAGGCATTACTTACTATCACCGGTGTGCCTTTCCACATAGGTTCAGTAGCGGTCAGTCCGAATCCTTCCTGAATAGAGTTTTGAACTACGGCTGTGGCGCATGTATGCAGAGCGCTTACCATTAACGCATTTTCCTCCCGGGAAGTCATGGGCAGACTTAACAAGATAATATCTTTTTGTAAATCCGCATGTAGTTCACAATATTTTTTACTAAGTATCTGCAAAACTTCCTGTGCTTCCGGGTCATCCTTAACTGCAGCTGTTTCCGGCCCGGCCATTACCAGCCGCAGCTGTTGTAATCGTTTTTTATGTTCTCCCGGTTTGTCTTCAGCATAAGCATTAATGTTTTGTTTTAATTTAATGAAGGCTTCCATAAGCTCCTGCCAGCCTTTAAGGTTGTCCCAGCGCGATACCTGTAAAATAAAAGGGTGGCTAAGTAAACCGATGTCTTGGGGTAGGGTTGCCGTTTTAAAAGTATTATCACTTTGCAGCCGTTCAGCCTGGTGTTGATACGTGTTAACTGCAAGCTGCTGCGGTTTGACAGCCAGACCAGAGGCGTATAAAATACTGGTAAGCCGTGGTATGCGCAGTTCCCTGTTTTTGGCTGTAAAAGGATCAAGTGCAGGGTGGATAATGACGCTGCGGTCTTTGAGATAGGAGGGTATATATTCCGGAGCTGTAAAAACTGCCTGGTCATAGTTTTGCAGATATGGTTTCATAAAATTCCATATGGTGGTAGTCTGTTCCGTTTTTTTATCCAGTCCTATATGACAGCGGAATATGGTTTTAACACCGGTAATATCTTTAAGTCTGGAACCCATACCTGCCGGTTGCGGGTCATGGATAACAACTATATCATCCGTTTGGACCAGTTTTTTCATGTCTTGCACAAGTTCAGTACTTACATTTTCGTAGAGATCAAAATCAGCTTTACTTAATTCCGGCCGCCCGCTGCCGTGAAAAAGATTGTGCATGCGTTTGGTTAAATTGAAAAAAGCGGTTTGTTCTGTGCTTATTACTGCCCACCTTGCTGTAATGCCGGCTTCCCGCAGCATAAAGATCATACGGGGCAGCATTTCTGCCACTCCTCCGCCTTCAGCAGTGGAATTGACCATCCAGACAGTATGTTTTTTAAGATTGGAAGCAGTTTTGTCTAATATTTTTTTTAATTTTTCCACGACACCGGTTAGATAAACCGAATCAGCGTATTTTTCCAGGCGGGTTCCGGGTGTAACAGTTACTTCTTTAATCATAATCAACTCCTTTCCGGGTTAATTATAACATATATAGAGTTATTAGCTGAAGCCTTGCGGTTTTCTTTTAAAGCCCGAAAGCTCCGGCCGGACTTGGTTTCAAAGATATTGTGTAAACCGGCACGTAAAGCTGAAGTTGACATAGGGTAATATGCTAAAGTAAATATACAACGGCTATTCTTAAAAAATAATATTATACAGAAAATAAAGCAGAAAAACCCAGACAAGCATAACCGTTTCCGGGGCCAGGAGCCGGTAGATACTCTCCAGCAGGTCGGTTTTAAAATATTTGTTGGTTACAACCAGGCAGATATGTACAGGGGAGAGTATCATTCCAATGTAACCCACGCCATAGGCCAGTATTACGGTAGCGTACAACTGTCCTGCTGTAACATCTGAAGGTAATAAATTCATTACGACCGGAAAACTGGTGCCTACAAAACCAATAGCAATGCCGGAAGTAAAACCGCTGATAAAAGGCAGCAGCATAATGATAGCTAAAACAGGTATATGCCAGGTATTCAATTCCGCACTTATTTTGTCCATAAAAGCTATGCCGCCGGGAAGTTCGGCTTCGATAAAGGCGCCGTAAATCCTGATAAATAAAACTACAGTTGCCAGGTTATAAAGTTTTTTATTTGTTATTATCTTTTTCCAGTCAGATAAGGATAAGGCCCGGGAGTATTGTAAGTATAGCTGGGCAGTACTCACCCCGATTATTACAGGAAGATATTTGCTGAAAGCAGTCAGGGCCGGGAATAAAAGTTTTATAATGGCGTAAACTGCTATTATAATAATAACCGGCATTAGCGGTTTGAGCAGAACATGAAAACTGATAGTTTCCTCAGACCGGTCTTCTGCTGCCGGTACACGGCGCAGAAAAAAAACCGCACCGACTATTACAGTCATTAAAGTCAGGGGAAAATTTATAAGCATAAGATGCGTAAGGGGGATTTCGCTTATTTCAGCGGCCAGCAGAATGCCGGGGTACAGGGGCCACCAGTATTCCCAGATGTGACGAAACCAGTAGTTAATTTTAGTTTTGAGCATGGGCGGAATTTTATTATTTTTATCTGTTTTGTCTATAAGCGGAGCTGAAAAAACGGCTCCGCCGGGCATAGGCAACAGACCGACAGCAGCGGGCAGTACTGCCATGGTTGTGCGTCGGGAAAATTTTTTACTGAAATTTTCCACCAGTTGTTTCATTATACCGCTAAAAGACATTTGGGAACTTAAAATAATTATTTGTAAAACTATTATGAGCAGCATTATATTATTGATTGAGAAAGCCCGGTCCGCAGATATTTGCCAAATAGCAGCAGGCGTGTGGCCTGACCATATAGATAATACGATTGTGCCGATGATAACCGCTATGGTTAGTTGTTTTAATATTCGGTTAAAAAAAAGAATGAGAAATAAAGAAATAAGCAGTCGTGCCAGAAAAGGAAATTCCATATTAAGTTCACCTGTTGGGTTTATTATTCAGGATGTTATAGCCTATTTTTTTTAGTTGTTTAAGTCCGGCACGGGTTACCCCGGAAAAAAAATATAATTCATCCCTGAGCTCGGCCGGAAATTTTTTTTGCAGGCTTTCAATACCTGCAGCGGCTATGTCTATTTTACTAATGCCTATGGCAAAAGGTTTGTTATAGAGTATATTACTATAGTTTTTAATCTCTTTTCTTAATTTCTGAAAACTTTTATAGGGATTTTCCCCGGTTGCTTCTATAATAAAAAAAAGATAACAGGTTCGTTCTATATGTTTTAAAAAATCTATTCCCAGCCCTTTGCCGGTATGGGCTCCTTCGATAAGTCCCGGGATATCAGCAATTATGACCGAGTTTTCCCAATCCAGTTTATAAACTCCGAGTTTTGGTGTCAGGGTAGTAAATGGGTAATCGGCTATTCTGGCTTTGGCATTCGTTAAAACCGAGATCAGAGTAGACTTGCCCGCATTGGGAAAGCCTACCAAACCAATATCAGCTATAAGTTTTATCTCCAGAGATATATTGGCTTCTTCTCCGGGCAATCCCTTTTGGGCATAAACAGGTGCCTGGTTGGTTGAAGTAGCAAAGTGATGGTTGCCTTTCCCCCCTTTGCCGCCGCGCAGGATTGTGAAACTTTGTTTATCTGTGGTTAAATCCCGGATGAGATCACCGGCCGTATTTTTTACAACAGTCCCTACCGGAACATGTATTTTCAGGTCGGCACCGGATCTGCCGTTACTTAATTTTTTCCCTCCGGCCTGCCCGTCTTCAGCCCGCAGATGTTTTTTTGAATGAAGGCTTAGCAGAGATGATATCTTTTTATCAGCAATGAGTATTACATTGCCGCCTCTGCCGCCGTCACCTCCGTCAGGGCCGCCTTTTTCAATGTATTTTTCACGCCTGAAGGAAACACTGCCTGCCCCCCCGTGACCGGACTGCAGAGATATGGTAGTGCTGTCAATAAATTTATTCAAAAATTATTCGGCAAGTGCTTCCTGCTCACTGGCAAATATATCAAACATTCCTTCCAGATCAACTATTTTAAGAATTTTTTTAACTGAATTATTTACATTGCACAGACGTATGGCGCCGTTTTTTTCTTTTAATTTACGCATAGTTGCGATAAAAACACGCAGTCCGCTGGAAGACATATATTCTACCTTATCGAGATTATAGAGAATATAGTTTTCTCCTTCTTCAATTTTTTCATTAATCATATTTTCCAGTTGCTGCGACAGAACAACATCCAGTCGGCCTTCAAGATAGACAACAAACCATTTTTCTTTTTTGCTAGTTTTAATTTCCATTTTTTTTCCTGTTATAATTTTATTTACTTTTTTGTTTTATTACTGATTCACCGCCCTGAAAGTTAAACAGGAGTATGCTTATATAGCGGCAGAACGCTTCCCGCAGCTGTTTACTGCTGCTGAGTGAAGCAGGCAGGTCAGGTATAAAAAGATATATATCATCTTTTATATCTTTCATTTTAAAACTGTAAATAGTTTTAACTGCCAGCCGCTTCCCGGCCAGAACATCTTTATAGTATTCCAGCTCTTTATCTTTAATGAAACCGGCGGCCGGCAATGTGCTTTTTATAGTAAAATCAGGACTCCGGGGCAGGTCCTTATAACCTACATAAACCAGGAAAGCCGCTTTTTTTTTTGTTTTTCTTACCAGCATACAGCCTTTGATTGATTGTTCTTTCAGAAAGGACAGAAGGGTTTGCTGGTCAGGACTCAGGCCCGTGATAAAGGTTGTGACAAGTCTGCTTAGTAAACGGTTCTGTTTTTCTTTGTCTTTCTTCTGCTCCAGTATTTTTTTCTGGTTTTCAAGTATATTAAAATGTTCAGCGATAATACCAAGTATGATATTTAAAAAGGAAAAATCAGTCTGGTTTTGCAGATCGTTGCTGTTTTTACAACCGGCGATAATAAAACCGGTTGTTTTTTTATTTTTTTCTATGGGGAAAAATACCGGTTTATTTAATTTAGGCGCCAGCCTGGCAAAAGAATCTAAAATATTACTGTTATAATTTTTATTTTTAAAAGCTTCGTTTATTATTTTTTTATTTTTGGCAGTTATTTTTATAACGCCAGGTTTTATTTTAAGTTTTTTTTTATAAACAGCAGCAGCTTCCCGGGCTGCCGGGTTATAACGTGCGATTATAATGTAATTAAATTTAAAAAAATTAAGTAAAGTGTTACTGATCAGTTCAAAATTTTTTTTTAAATCTCTATGTAATTCCAGGCTGTTGCATAAATTTTCCAGTTTTTGGGATATATGGGTTATCTTTTCTTTCTGTTTTTGATAGTTTACAAAATCTTCAGAATTGAGAGCAAGCAGACTTTTAAAATCTTTAGCGGCTATTCCTTTATAATTTCTTTTAATAAATTCCTTTAACAGATAATCCCTGGATTTATTATGCAGTCCCATTTTAGCGTCCCAGACGATTGATTACGGAGATATATTTATCATAGTATTTTGATTCTGCAAATTCTTTTATTTTATCTTCCGGCAGGTATTCCAGCAGAGAATCAAAATAAGCAAAGACTTCTGCTATCTCTGCATCGCCCACCGGTTTTTTCAGAGATTTACTTTTAGCTGGTTTGGCACCAGCTTTTTTTTTCGAAGCAGAGTCTGCAGCAGTCGGTTCAGGTTGCTTTGTTTGCCGGGTGCCGCTCGTATCGCTTTCTTTCTCCGCAGCCGGTTTCCCCTGCGGGGCGTCAGTATCAGTATCCTCATCTGACACTTTTTTCATATCTACCTTGGCAGAGCGGAGCAGTTCTGCTTCAAAATCTTCAGTGTCCTGAATAACAGAATCATCAGATTCAGCAGCAGTTTGCGGCTGTTCCGGTTTTTTTTCTATTTCTTTTTCTGCTTCCGGTGCATTTTCCTGATCAGGGCTTAAATCAACTTCCTGGGCAGATTCCAGGTCTTTGGTAATATTATCAAGTTCATCATTGGAGAGAGTTACTGATTCAGATTCGTCATCAGCCAGGTTTAAATCAGCATCAGGAGTAGTGTCGGTTTGTTCCCTGTTTTCTTCAATATCGTCCCCCTGCAGATCCACGACCTGGGATTCATCCACATCAGATAGAATATTATCCATTTCTTTTTCGTTAAGGGCCACAATATCCTGATCATCATCCTGCGGTTTGTCAGCGGCTTGTTCCTTCTCAGGCGCGGGCACTGCTGGCGAATCTTCTCCGGACTTTGCAGCCGGCTGCTCTTCGGTTTCCCCGGCTGTTTCCGGCTCTTCCGTCCGGGCAGCAGTAGTTTCTTTCTTTTTGGTGTCCGGCTCCGGCTCGGTATGTTTTTCCTTGTCCTGAGAATCTGCAGTGCCGCCGCTTTCCTCTTCTTCACCGATAGAGGGCAGTCCTTCCAGTTCGTCAAGATTGTCAGCCATGTTGGAGATATCCCCTCCCTCCATATTGTCTACCTTGACA
>Ga0102934_1002749_pt1 | contig 12087 bp, 8 predicted proteins | sample SalPonR2_A_D1_MG_FD_78175 | JGI IMG/M metagenome (GOLD analysis project Ga0102934, IMG submission 78175) | Salt pond soil microbial communities from South San Francisco under conditions of wetland restoration - Salt Pond MetaG R2_A_D1_MG | ecosystem: Environmental > Aquatic > Marine > Intertidal...
AGCCGTTTTTTTATTAATGAAAATGCAATGATTACATGCACTGGCCATGCCCACAGCAGATGGTAATTGGCGGTAGTCATCATGTATCCCGAGAAAATCCACAACAAGAGGCTTGCCGCGCCCACCAGTCCCGCAGCTCCAAATAAAAGCACATCCAGCACCCTTGCCCCCCAGGACCGGCGAAGTCGGGAGAACGTAAGTATGAGGGCCGCAGCGAATAGCAACCACAGCAACAGCGACGGCAGGAGCGACCAGGCTCTATCCGCAAAAGACGGCCCGACGGCCGACTGCCCGGGCTTTCCGCCGGCAAGCGGCACGATATCGGTGCCGTTGCGCCCTTCGTAGATAAAGCGCGTTTTTCCCATCAGCGGTCGGCCGTCTAACTCGGCCGCCTCTACCGCCTCCATAAACTGCCCCGGCAGGTAAAGCCGGCGTTCACGGCCAGGAACACCGTCGGTGGGGCTGCCCAGCATCAGGTTTATGCCGAACTTCACAAAGGGCTTATCTACCAGATACGGGCTAATTGCCCTGCGATAACTTACCGCCGGACGCTCGCCCAGCTTAAACCTGATACCATCGCCAAAGAGGTCCCACAGCAGGTCCCTTACCCGGGTGGTGCAGTTATCATAAAAAAAGTCATAGATGTAAATTCGGTTCTCCGGACGGGCATTTATGTCAAGAAACTCAAACACCGCCTGCCGCTCGGCGGCGGAGAGCAGCAGATCCTGCTCGTAGATGCTGCGGTTCTCATACCGGCTGTAAAAATCGTAAGCCCGGCGGGTCTGTACCACCCCCAGCATAAAGGGCAGCTCCCCCGTCACAAAGCGGGGAATAAAGGTTGCGTCAAAGGGCACCGAAGACTGGCCATAGTTGTACAGCAGATCAATCTCGTACACCGGGTCTTCCACCCGAATGGCCGTGTGCCCGAACATGGAATAGAGGGCTCGTCCGGGAAAAATGGTGACCATAGTCAGCTTTGCCCGGGGCGAGAGCTGCAACACTTTTTGAGCCTGGGGCTGTTCTTTGGGCTGTTTTGTGAGCTGTTCTTGGGGCTCGGGCTGTGATTTGAACTGGGCTTTATCCGCCGGAAGGCTCACCGGCCGGCCCGCCGCCAGGGAAATGAGCAGCAGCGTGGCCATGAGGAAGATTGCCGAACTGGTTTTTGGAATAGCCAAGGGCAAAGGCTTAGGAGTTATTTTTAAAGCTTTCTTTGCGAATAATTTTAAAAATGCTTGTAGGGCGGACAGATTTTTTTTCACGCTCTTACCTTACCCAAGAGCCGGCCTTTTTTCAACGCCTATGTTCAACTTTCAACGCCCGGGCGACATGTACCTCATCAATAGGGTATTCGATCTATTTAGCTCACAATTGGAAATTTTATTTTGAATGCCGGGGAAGGCGATCTCTTCAATTCTATAGTTCCATCAATTTGTTTGATCGATGCTGTTATAAGGCGTAGGCCCAAGGTTTCAGGATTATCTAAACTGATATCTTTCGGGAATGCTTTCCCGTTATTGAAAAAATACAGAAAGCATTCCTTACCGTTGTTATTTTTTTTAAGTGTAATTTCTATTCGTGGATCAGCATCAGAATCAATACCATGCTTTAATGCATTCAGGGTCAGCTCCGTTATTACAATCCCAATAGAGGTAGCGGTCTTGGATGATAATTCGAATTTATCGATACTTTTCTCTACATATATGGGAGCCCCACTCCTCTGAGTCAGAATGTTTGTTACCAATCTCTCTATGTAGGAATGAACAGGAACGTTGCTAACGGTGTTTGCTTCTTGTAACAACTCATGAACTGTTTGGATGGCTGTGATTTGCTGATATAGGTCCGATAGATCAACCTGCCCTCCAAGATTTTGTTCTTTTAAGCGAACAAGAGAAGACACCAGGAACAAACTATTCTTGACTCTATGGTTGAGTTCCTTCATCAGCGTGCGTTTTTCTTCGAGTGCACTGTTTAGACTGAATATCAAGTCCTTATATTGAGTTACATCCCGTAAATATACAAAAATCCTTTCAAGATTATTATCGGCATCCCGGTAGTTTGTGCTCTTTGCCTGGACCCATAGAACCTTATTCTCTTTTGTTATAATCCGAAATTCACTATCCCCCTGTCGGGATTTTTGATCCAGATCATACTGTATTTGCTCTTTGATCTTTTGTTTATCCTCAGGATGTGTGTGCTTATTGAGGTCAGATATATTCTTAAGATCATCTTCTGTATAGCCTGTGTTTCGTTTTAAAGAGGAGTTCATATATATAAGATTAAGTTGTCCGTCCAGAATAACAATATAGTCCTGGGAGCTTTCGACAACCGAACGAAAATGCTGTTCACTTTCAGATAGTTGTTTCTCTAACCCCTTCTGCCGGCTTATATCCCGATGAACCATGACTGCTCCCTCAAAAACACCGGATTGGCTATAAATTTTTTTTGAGGTAGCTTCTATCCAGCACTGCTCTCCGTTCTTCTTGTAAATACGAAAAGTGATCCTCGACTCATTCTCTGTATTAGCCCGCCTGCTTGCTTGCATTTTATCAATTAGACAGGGTCTGTCTTCGGGGTGAACCATGAAAAAGAAATCTACCTTCTTGAACTCTTTCGGGCTATACCCAAAGACTCTTTTACTGGAGGGGCTTATATAGATTGGCTGCAGCTTTTCATTTACGTGACATATGACATCACTGGTATTTTCAGCCATAAGACGATACTTCTCTTGGTTCTTTGCAAGGAGTTGTTCCGTTTCTTTCCTATTAGTAATATCACTATGTGTCCCAACCAGTCGTGTTGCCCTTCCATTTTCATCCCTTTCAACAGCTCGTCCTCGCCCCAAGACCCAGCGCCACTCATTGTGTTTTGTGTTCATGCGAAACTCTACATCTATTTTCTCAGCACGGTTTTCGATGACATCTTTATTTGCTTTAAGCACATAATCTCGGTCTTCGCTATGAACATGATTAATCCAAAAATCCGGGTTAGAGGGAATCTCTACTTCGGTATAGCCGATTATCTTCAAATACCCAGGGCTGTAATAGACCTCATTTGTTTCTAAGTTCCAATCCCATATACCATCCTGAACAGCCTCCATTGCAAGGGAAAAACGCTTCTCATTCCTCTTTAGACGCTTTTGAGTATTGCATAGTCTGAAGGCCATCTCGATAGTTTCAAGCAAAACAAATTCACCTGAACTTTTTAGCACATAGCCATAGTTCGTAACACTCTTAGCTCGATCCACATGAATTTTCGTTGCGTGGACAGTAAGAAACACAACCGGTATATCCATAAATTCAAGCACACGCCGGGCTGTTTCTGTTCCATCTATGCCGTGCCCTAGTTCAATATCTGTGAGCACTAAATCGATAGTCTCTCCATTTAGCATGTGCTCCAATGCGGCTTTCCCACTTTGGACATGTGCACACGCGTAACCCTGGCTGTTAAGTATGGCTTCAGTTTTTTGTGCAGAGGGTATCTCATTCTCAATAATTAAAATAGATCTTCCCATCAGCACCTCCTTGGCGGGATTAGTCCAAAAGGTTAGTAAGTGCCATTATAACTTATAATATAACACAAATGTTTAATATATCCATAATCAATAATCTTAAATCACCGGTTTTACACTAACAGAAAATATGAGGATGTAAATACCAGCTTTATCTTAAATTTCTGAGCGCAGAAACTATTTAAGTTGTATTTGAAGTTGATCCAAAGTATAGAAGAGTTCTAAGAAGATCTCACAGGATTCAGTGTTTCTGGAAGAGAATTTTCACCAAGCGTGTGAGCGATAGTGAGAAATCTTCGGATATCCTAGGTTATTCAACTAAGAAGTTTGGACTTTACAAAATTGATCATTTTAAGTTCCAATTTCTCTTGACCTGAACCGTATATCACCATACAGTAATTTCAGAATGACCCTAGATAACCCTGAAGAATACCACACAATTTTTGAACATACTGGAACCGCTATGGCCTTGATAGACGCGGATCACACCCTGCTCAGGGTAAACCAGGAGTTTGTCCGTCTTACCGGCTTTTCCAAGTTGGAGATAGAGGGAAAACTTTCTTGGACCAGCTTTATCCATGAGGAAGACAAACAATTGCTCCTCGAGCGACATGAGCAAAGGATGAAGGCGACGGGTACCCCGCCTACTTCCTATGAGTTCAGATTTTTAGATCGTTACAAAAAAATACACAATGTGCATTTAACTATCACCTTTCTGGCTTCAAGCCGGCGATCGATTGTTTCTCTGATTGATATTACCGAGCATAAACATCAGCAGCTTATGCTTGAACGGCGGCTTACTTTGGAAAGAATTATTGCCGAAAGTTCACAAAATTTTATTAACGCTACTGACAAAGAGATCGATGATGCAATTTACCGAGTATTACAGGCGGTCGGTTTGTTTTCTGAAGCCGACCGCAGCTATGTGTTTATGTTTTCCGAAGATGAAAAAACCATGAGTAATACCCACGAGTGGTGTGCTAAGGGGGTAAACCCCCAGATTGACATGCTGCAAGAGCTGCCGGTAAAAGAGTTTTCCTGGATTGTAGAGGAGCTGCAGGCCGAACGAAACATCAATATTGCCGACCTAAACGACCTTCCCTCGGCAGCTGCGGCGGAGAAAGAGATTTTAGGGGCCCAGGATATTCAGTCATTGGCTATTGTCCCAATGCTTTATACCGGTCGTCTGCGGGGATATCTGGGCTTTGACTCTACCAGGAAGCACACAGCCTGGAGCAACGAAGACTTCCTCCTGCTGCGGACTATCGGAAATGCGATCATCAATGCGTACATGCGCTGCAAACTAGAACACCAGCTCCTGCAATCCCACAAAATGGATGCAATTGGCCGCTTTGCCGGGGGCATCGCCCACGATTTTAACAACATTCTGGCTACCATCCAGGGGAACAGTCAACTGTTGTCCTACTCCGAATGCATGAGCGACAACGATAAAGAGATTCTCAATACAATCGTTCATTCTACTGAAAGCGGAAGCAGCCTCACCCGCCAATTGCTGGCCTTTAGCCGGGACGAACCCCTGTCCGCAGAGGTTATCGATGCAGATACAGTCGTTACCAAGAGCCGGCAGATGCTCGAGCGATTACTGCCTCGGAAAATTAACCTGCACACTCACTATGACAGTGCCGAAAGCCGGATCAAGATTGATCCTATTCAACTTGAACAGATAATTATGAATTTGGTACGCAACAGCGCCGATGCAATGCCGGAGGGCGGAGATATCACTATTCACAGCAGCCAAACCCATTTGAGCCCGTCGAACCTGATTAACGGATATGAGGTTATCGCCGGAAAGTATCTTTTGTTACAAATTCAGGACAGCGGACATGGTATGAGCCGGGAAACAGTGGACAAGGCAATTGAGCCTTTCTTTACCACCAAGCCACCGGAAAAGGGAACCGGACTGGGCCTTTCCACTGTCTATTCAACTGTTCACCAAAACTCAGGTTACATGGAGATAAACTCTCAGCTTGGCAGGGGAACCCGAATTGATATTTACCTGCCCATTGTAGACTAATTATTCTAACCGGTTACACATGGCCAAAAGAGGCATGCAGTATTTTTCCAAAAGAGCTGGTCCGCACCACCTCAGCGGGAATGTTTCTATAATCTTTTTCCCCAAGCTTAAAAGATATTTTAATATCATCTCCCTGAAAAAAACGCTTGTTCGGATTTTCCATCTTACAGCCACCGCGGCTTAAATCAAAAATTCTGGCCTCAATATGCGCATCGCTATGCTCGATGGGTGCCACGTAACCGGTAATTTGTACCGCCTTTCGCGTGCTCTTTCTGCGCTGCACCGGCAACTCAGCCATCAAGGCCTCGGTTTTACCCATTTTTGTTTTAGCGGCGATGCTTTCGAGCAACTGCTTGTCTACCGTATGTTCCTGGGAATAGGCTTGCAGGCTGTCATGAAAGGCCTGATAATTTACAAGCAACAAATACTTCTTTTCCGGATTTTTTAAGTAGGCACTGATCTCCTCCAGTAGTGCGATTTCGTCGTCGTTTAACTGATAAATTCGGCAAAGGGAGTCCCACTTATCATTCAGAAAATGGCTTACCCGCTTTTGCTCTTTCCCCCTCCGCATAACACCCGCCACCGCTAAAAAAGCAAAAAATCCGAATACAACAATAAGAAAAATTGTTGTTTCCAGGGGTGATGTTTGCAAATCGCGGGTAAACAGCATTCTGATAATATCCTGCACTTGTTCCATTCTTCAACTCCTACCCTAAATCTACTATAAAGCTGGCCGGATTTAAAACAATTAATGCCCTGGGGCTGCAATTCTACAGGTAAAGTGTGCAATGCTCAGATAACATTTCTAGGGTTCCATTTATAGCGTTCCATTTATAGCGTTCCATTTATAGGGGCGGAACTTTTTAATCTTTTTTATGATTATTTTTGTCATCTTTATCCATAAAGAGTATATTTAAACAAGTATTAAGGAGGTTTCTATGCACAGTAGAGTAGTATATATAAGTATTTTCATTTTCCTCTTTGCAGGTCTGGTGATCATGCCGCTGAGTGCAGGCGGAAGCCAGGAGAACCGAGCAGGCCAAGAAGCCGGGAGCGAAGAGGATTCGGCGGATTTTATGAAAACGACAGAGCCCGGTAAGGGCAATGAGAACAGCTCTCTTAAAAGTTCCGGTAAAAGTTCCGGAAGTGAAAAAGAGATCGACCCCTTCTCTGAAGCAGAGCTGCAGTATCTTGAGCCCTACGATACTGCCGTCTTTGCGGGTGGTTGTTTCTGGTGTCTCGAACAACCCTTTGAACAGCTGGTAGGAGTGGCCGAGGTTATCTCCGGTTTCACCGGCGGCAGCAAAGAGAATCCCACCTATCGCCAGGTAGTCTCCGGAACTACAGATCACCGCGAGTCGGTGATAGTTTATTACAACCAGGATGTTATCAGTTACGAACAACTAGTGCAGGTATTCTGGCGGAATATCGACCCCACCGACCCGGGCGGGCAGTTTGTTGACCGCGGCAGCCATTATGCCACCGGTATATTTGTCAACAACGAGCAACAGCGGCAAATTGCCTCGGATTCGAAACAGCAGATAGAAGCCTCAGGGCGTTACAACCGGCCAATAGTAACCGAGATTTTGCCGGCTGGCCCCTTCTATCCGGCCGAGGAATACCACCAGGATTATTACCTGAAGAGCGCTGATGCCTACAAACGCTACTACCAAGGATCCGGACGGGGCAGTTTTATCGCCGAGCTGTGGAGCAGCACCAAAACCCCGGAAGGCCTGGAGACAAAAGCCGGCCGGTGGAACAACTTTGATAAGCAGCAGCGGCTTTCCGAGCTCTCTTCGCTTCAATATGAGGTTACCCAGGAAAATGGCACCGAGAGGGCCTTCAACAACGAATATTGGGACAATCAACGGGAAGGCGTTTATGTCGATATTGTCAGCGGTGAACCCCTGTTTAGTACGACCGATCAGTACAAATCTGGAACCGGCTGGCCAAGTTTTCTCCGTCCTATTGATCCGGACCACATGACCTACCATGAGGATAGATCCCTCTTCAGCATGCGGATTGCGGTAAGCAGCCGCTATGCCGATAGTCACCTTGGCCATGTGTTTCGCGATGGCCCCCAACCGACAGGATTACGCTACTGCATGAACTCTGCAGCCCTGCGGTTCGTACCAAAAGAAGAGATGGCCTCCGAGGGCTACGAGCAGTACCTGGTACTGTTTTAGGCCGAATTCTGCAGTTTATTTATGCGGGACCGGATTGCCTAAGCATGCCGGTCCCGACTTCGGCTCCGGCGTTTTATCTGTGACCCTCTTGGGCAGCTTGCCGGGCCTTTGTCACAATCTCCCTTACCGTTTCATTCCACATGCCCTCGGTATACCACTGGGCCATGGTCTCGAGAAACTTGCGGTAGAGCTTGGCAAACTCCTTGGCCGCGGCCTTATCCTCGGACTGTTTGGCATACAGCTCCATCAGCTGGGGGTTCTCCGCCTTCCAGGCGTCCTTCATCTCGGCCACCTTTGCAGGAGCTTCAATCCAACGCAAAATCTCATTGCCTTCGCCGTCCCATAGAGATACTGCCGGAATGTGAGTGTCCCCGTCCCGCTCATAGCGGGCCTTCAGTTCTCCGTGTTCCGATCCGCGAAAAATTCGGAAGGGTATCTCTACGCTCTTGAACAGCTGGTCCAGGAGGGGCATATTGCAGATCCAGTCGCCGCACCAGTCCTCGGTATTCACTGTTGCCCGTACCGGCTGCGCAAACCCCTGTAAGGCAGCCCGAAGCTTCTCGATATCAGACTGGGCGGGGCTGTCTGCAGTGCCGGCCTGATCCATCAATTTCCGCACCAGAGAACGATAGTGACGAAGCTCCTTTAGATACTCCTCTACCGTCATTCCCTTCTCAAAAAAGTCTGTAGTCATTTTTTCTAGATATTCCATATACTGTCAAAGATATATAGAGTGAGGCTGGGGATCAAGCATAATCCAATCGAAAAAGCCGGCAAAGGTTGCCCAGAAAAAGGCCAACCCTCAGTTAAAATCAGCTATTTAAATCAGCTATAAGACGCAGCCCTTCAAGGGTAAGCCAGGGTGACTGCTCGTCTATGCACTCGATATGGGGGGCCAGATTTCCGGCCATCCCGCCGGTGGCAATGACCTTAGCTTCAGCGTGCAATTCAGCCTGCATTCCGGTAACCATCCCTTCCACTAAGCCCTTGTAACCGTACATCAGTCCCGACTGAATAGCACTTACAGTATCGGTTCCAATATAGGCAGGCGAAACTTCAAGGGGAATATGCGGGAGCTGGGCGGTATTTAACGAAAGGGCCTCCATGGCCGTCTTCAAGCCTGGAGCTATGGATACCCCGCGTACCACTCCCCCTTCATCTACCGCAACAAAGGTCAGGGCAGTACCGAAATCGATGACAATCGAGCTGCATTTATAAATATCATAGGCAGCTGCGGCATTGGCCAGCAGGTCTGCTCCCATTTCTCGAGGATTCCCCGTACTGAACTGCAATCCCGTGTTCAGCTGTGCAGAGACGTACAGCGGCGCCTTGCCGCTGAAACGCTGCAGCACCAGGGTCATGGTCGCGGACAGCTCGGGCACCACACTGCTGAGTACGGTTCGCTCTACTTCCTCGTTTTCGATTTCGTGTTCCCGAAACAGTGAACGCATCAGAAGCCAGTATTCATCCGCAGTACGGTCAGCCACCGTAGCCAGCCTCCAACGCGCGATCCACTCAGTGCCATTATAAAGACCGATTACAATATTAGAATTACCCACATCCACTGCACATAACATACACTTTCTCCCACTACATCTATTGGTTTCCTCTCCGCTTCTTTTATATCACACTCACACGCTGAGATATATAAAATTTTGCAAAGAAATTGATGAAAGAAATTGATGCGACTTCTAAATTTAGAAGTCCTTTGACTTTCAAATTTAGAATCGCTAGCTAAAGCTAAACCGGCTTTACCCCTCCTATGATTTCATATAGAGTCAGGTGTTATGTACATAATAATCGGTCAAATTTTCGCGCTTCTCACTGCCGCCTGCTGGGCCCAGAACTCGTTGGTATACTCACTTGCCGGAAAGCGGGTAAGCTCCTCTACTGTCACCCACATACGTCTATGGATTGCTCTGCCGGCCATCATGTTGGTTCATTTTGTATTTAACGGCACCTTTTTCCCAGTAGGACTGCCCATAGAAGGGTATCTTTACTTGGGCGGATCCGGTCTTATCGGCTTTTTTTTGGCCGACCTGTTTATTTTCAAAGCCTTTGTGGATGTGGGGCCCCGGGAAACCCTGGTGATCATGACCCTCTCTCCGATTTTCGGTGCCATTATGTCGCTGTTGCTGCTGGGAGAGCTGCTTACGCCCCTGCAGATAATCGGTATTCTTACCACCGTGGCCGGAGTTGCCTGGGTAGTGTTTGTAGAGCGCTCCGACCCGGGCAAAAAAAACCGTAATTATGTATTAGGTGTACTATTTGCCTTTTTAGGGGCCTTTACCCAGGCTGCAGGAATGGTACTGGCAAAGGGGGGTATTGTCAGCGGAGTCCATCCTATCTCTGCAAACGCAGTTCGCATCAGTGCAGGCTTGATTGGTATTATTATTTTTGCCGCCGCCCGAGGTCATTTGATAAGCGATTTCCGAAAAATGACCGATCGAAAAGCCCTCCTGCTGATAGCCGCCGGAGCTCTGGTGGGTCCGGTACTCGGGATTATATTAACCCTGTACGCTTTTCAGTGGGCACCGGTGGGAGTAGTCACAACCCTAATGCAGACTTCACCTATTCTCCTGCTGCCGATAGAACGCTTCGTATTCAAAAAACACTTGCCCCTGGGGGCAATTGCGGGCACCTTCTTGGCAATCGGCGGGGCGGCCCTTCTGTTTGTTGCTCCTTAGTTGTCGGGCTTGCCTTTGCTCTTTTTTTATTGTGGGCATCTTCATTGCAGGATCACACTCTATCACAGCTATTCTCATTTTGGATAGTGTGATTACACTATCCAAAATGAGAATGCCTCCAAAGGTTTAGATATATAAAATTTTGCAAAGAAATTGATTCGAATTCTAAATTTGGAAGTCGGAAGACTTCCAAATTTAGAATCGCTGACTCTATCAGCATAGCAGTTTACATTTTATCATTGTAGCAGCATCATAAAAACCATGTTATTCTAAGCTATGCCGGTTTCTAAAATCTATCCACGAAATTTTTTGGTGAGGTTAAATTATTTTCTGCGAGGCCTATTGAACCTATGGATTACAAGGAACCGGAGCATGAGCGATCAAAAAGGCAAGGATCCGCTCTCCCCGCTGGTGCTTCCAATTGCTCTCCTTCTACAATTTACTATCTTCGGCTTGTTTCAAATATCCAGTACAGCATCTGAGCAGGCAGCGATTCTACATGCCTTTGAATGGCATTTTTATATCCTTATGTCACTCTCGGCGGGGCTTTCTCTGCTGTTATTCCTGCTACCGGACCACGCTCTGCTGCTGGTATTCAGACTCAGTTTGTATTTTCTTATAGCCTACCCGCTTGGACTCTCCAGTAGCATAGTAATCATAATTATGCTAACCACAATTTTCGAAATATGCTTTTATGTACCCCTGAAGCAGGCCTTATGGTATATAGCGGCGGTATTTCTTATAACCGCTGCTTTAGCAGATTCGGGCTCAGCGTTCTATTTTCCAAGAGCAGCCTCCAGTTTAAGTGATATCCTCTTTTTCATGCTTTTGGCTTTTTTCTGCAGTATCCTATTACTCACTTACAAGAGTGTTATTTATCGGCTTCACAAGGCGGGTAATGATATCGGCCACCTCAAATCGGTGGTGTCTCAACTTTCCAATGCAAACCTCGATTTCCAACGCTACGCCCACAGTGTTGAATATTCAACGGTCAATTCCGAACGACACCGCATCAGCAGCGAGATTCACGACACAGTCGGCTATTCTCTTACCAATATCTTAATGACTATTGAGGCTGCAAATGCACTCATCGACAAAGACCGCAGCCGTGCACACACCGCTCTTAACCGTGCCATTTCTGAAGCCCAGAACTGTTTAGAAGAGACCCGTCGTTCAATGCATAAAATTCGGGCGAACGAGTTGAAAGAGGCGGTGGGCTTGCAGGCAATCGCCCATTTAGCCCGCTCTTTTAGCGAAGCAACAGGCATGGAGGTTCGGGTTGAATATGGAAACGCTCCGGAGAGCTTTGGGTCAGAATTGGATTTAGTCCTGTTTAGAATTATTCAAGAGGGTTTGACCAACTCATTTCGCCATGGTATGGCCAGCCTGGTACGAATATCTCTTTGGATGAATGCCGGCCAACTTAAGGTAACCATTTTAGATAACGGACGCAGCACCAGCAAGATAATCGAAGGCTTGGGAATAAGCGGGATGCGCGAGCGAATAGGGAACGTCGGTGGAAGTGTTGAATTCAACAACCAGCAGGAAGGCTTTATAATAAGAATAAACCTTCCCCTGCCGAAGGAGTTGTATGGACAAGATAAAAGTAGTCTTAGTTGACGATCAGGTGCTGTTTGTAGAGAGCCTGCAGACAGTTCTTGAATTAAAAGC
>Ga0102934_1002754_pt1 | contig 12082 bp, 15 predicted proteins | sample SalPonR2_A_D1_MG_FD_78175 | JGI IMG/M metagenome (GOLD analysis project Ga0102934, IMG submission 78175) | Salt pond soil microbial communities from South San Francisco under conditions of wetland restoration - Salt Pond MetaG R2_A_D1_MG | ecosystem: Environmental > Aquatic > Marine > Intertidal...
CCCAACCCTCCCTCCCTGCCCCTTGGCCGTTGTCCCCCTTCTCGGAATCATCCCCCATCCATTCCCCTCCCTCCCGCTTGAAATCTCTCGTCCTGCCTCTCCCTCCTACCCTTCCGTCACCCCACGTCGGACTCTTTTTCAGACGTTGTGGTACTCGGATATCGACGTGGACGGCGACGGCTTCTTGGACGATAATGAGGTAAGTGAACCTCTCATCCTTCCCCTCTCCCGTCTCACGCCAGCCTTCCCTCCTTATTCTCGCCCTCTACCCCCTTGCCTGAATCCTCTTTTTCCCTCCTTCTGTCTTTTTGCGGTCGATTTCTCATCTTTCCTATCATCTTCCTCCCTCTTCCCACTCCCCCTCCTTCCTCAGCTGGTCACCCTGGCTGCCCTCGGCATGGGCCGAGACCCTACCTATGGCTACCTGATGAAGATCAAGGACTGCATGCTCGGAGAAGGGAGAAGGATGGGCCTGAGAGGTGGTGGGGACGGCAGGGAAGGGAGACGGCGGTTACAGAGGTCAGCGGCTGGGGAAGAGGAACGCCGGGAGGGAGAGAGGGAGGCAAAGCTTGAGGTAGCTGGATGGGGAAGTGCGCAATTAGAAGAAAGGGAAGCGTTGGGAAGCAGAGGCAAAGACGAGATACGCGGAGGAAGAGGAGGAGGGGGCGGGGCTGAAGGAGGGGGAGGAAAAGAAGCGGAGGAAGAGGAGGGAGAAGGAATAGGAGCACCAGGCAGCGGGCCCCTGGAGGAGGAAGAGGGGGGAGAAGGAGACAAGGAAGGGAGGAAAGAGAGGGAAGAGACGGCGGAATCTGGAGATGATGGCGGAGACAGACCGGCAGAGGAGCAAGCCCTTCCCTCGGAGGAGACCAAGATCTCTTTGGAGCATTTCCTTGGTTGTCAGCAGGTGGGGTCTGTTGGGGTATTTTCCGTCAATCTGTGTCGTCTTCCTCCCCTCCTTTCGACCTCGTCCTTGTCGTCGTCTCACCCGTCTGTCCTTCCTTCTGTGGGCGTTTCCTCTCCTTCCAGTGGCCATTGCCCGTTTTCGTACTGGGTATTCCTGCTCCCTTTCCTTCCTCTCCCTTCTGAGCCCCAAACCACGAGAGTGGTCTTGCCCCCGCTTTCCCTCGCTTCTCACTCTTTTCTCTTCAACCAGATCTTGACAGACTTGGAGAAGAACGTCCGGCGCAAGGGCCCGTGGACGCCAGGACCCATCGAAGATGTGCGTCAAGACTGAGAGAGCCTTGTCGATATCGTCATCCATCCACGCCCTCACCACTTACCTTTTACCCCCCGTCCCCGCGGCTGTATGCCCCTGATTCCTCTTTAAAACTGTCGGTTCGACTCCGTTTCTGTCCACCTCACGCCCCTCCCTCGCCGTTTCTCCCTTCCTTCCACCCCAGGTGACATTTGAGATGATCGGTGACGACCTGACCCGGACTCAAGCGGAGGTCAGTCTCCTCGCAGCCCGAAGCTTCTTGCGCCCGCCCCGGATTCCCTCCTTTTGTTCTCCTGTGCTCGGCTTTCTCCTCTCCCTTTCCTACCTGCGCCGCGGCCCTTGGCCGTCCTGGTCACCCTTTTTCCCTCTTCTTACAGCCATCCATCCTGCCTTCACACCGCCCGCTTCCCCTCCTCTCTCCCTGATCCCCCTCTCTCTCCTTTCCGTCCCTCATAGCTCAACGCCATCCGGGCCATACGGACCAAGTTTGTTTGTCTCAACGACGACTTGACACGCGACCAGGCCTCCTCGGACACCTTTTTGCTCCTTCAGCACTTCTTCCTCTCTCTCTTCCCGAACAGGAGCCAATTCGAGCTCCCATTGCACCTGGAGAACAGGTATTATGAGTAGCGAGCCGATCGCACCGGGGCTGGGGATGGGCTGGTCAGAGCTGTTTGTTAGCATCGCAATCGATCGATTTTTTGCCAGTTTTCCTCCCTCCCCCTCAATCTTTCCTTTTTGCTTCCCCGCCCTGCCAGATACCTCTACCTTGACGAGTATCAACGTGCGTATCGAAGGGTGTTTTTGGCACGGCTTATTTTCGGAGCGAGCAGCCTCGTCCTTCTCGCTTTGATCGTGCGCGACTGCCTGTGGGGTACCCCCTCCCTGCCTCCTTCTCCCACGCCCGCACCTGAAATACCCGACGGAACGGAATCCCTCCAAGGCCCTCGTCACGATATGGGCCCCACGAAAATGGAGGAGAGCCAAGGGGAGAAGGAGGAGAGGGAGCGGGAGCGAGAGAGGAAGGAGCGGTGGAACCGCTTGACCTCCACCTCCCCCTTGATGGCCGCGGCCGCCCTACTCAATCATACAGGGGGAAGAAAACGGAGCACTGTCGATGGAACAGGAAAGAGCGAGGGTGGCATGAAGGGGGGTGAGGCAAGAGAGCACAAAGAGGAGTGAGAGGGTCGTGTACTGGGTCTTGGAGGCGCTAGCGAGTGATTGAAAATGATGTAGTACAGCGCTTCTCAATCGGGGGAAGCAAATGCATTTTAAATATCTTCATAGAAGCAATATGTCACAATTATTTGTAAGTGCTTTAAGCAAGATTCGCACCCCGACGTGAGGGACCATCGATTTGGGGGGTCACCTCTCCTTCTTCCGAACTGCGTCATCTTGTGCCGGCCCCTCCAAGCCCTCCGCAGCGGCGAGGCCCATCATGCTCGCAAAGGGGCACTTACTCACGTCTCCTCCCTTAGGATGCCCACGTGGCAACCCCATGCCAAACGGCCTTTCATTTCGCCACATAATTACCACCAGCATCACGGGCACAAGCAAATATGGAGAGTAAATCCCGATCAACGTGACCTTCTCATCCAGCGACAGGTGTGGCGCTCGCGCGAAAGCATCCAGGATCGGAACTAGGGTGGTGGCGACATGGGAGCCATATACAATGCATGGGAGGCGCAGCCAATTTTGTTGGGTCCAAAATCCATACGCAGCGACGAAGAAGAAGGGTAATTGCATCACTAGCTCACAGGCGACTACGGCTTGGAACCATGGAGGGGGGTTTGCCATGAGGAAGTCTCCGTAAGTCTCGGTATACCATCGTAGTAAGTTCGTGAAAGCTGGAGGATGATACATCGAGGAGATGCTTTGTGCATCGATAAACAGGGTGATGGGGATATGGGTGACGAAGTACCAGAAGAAGAGCCACCGGATAAAGGCAGGCATGCCCCCATAATTGTCCGCCATGCTAGAAGATGAGGGGGAAAGTCATATCATGTTGGTGTCAAGTCGCCCCTCCGCTAAGAGTAACTAATCTCGATGTTGATGACAAGATGACAGGAAAAGGATCAAACGCAAATTGAGTCTCAATACTTGGCTTCTAGGACGCAGATATTTCTCTATTGCAGGCCCACTAAAGGGTGCTGGTAAAAGAATGTGAAGTGTCTTATCTTGTGGTATTTAGCAACAATTATTGTCAGGAACAAAATACAAGCATATCAATGTGAAAAGGACGATCACGTCAGTCACGTGTCATCGCAGGGACATGCGCTACAGGTTTCGCAAAACATTGCTCTTCTGCTCCATGACATATGGTCAACAATAGAATGGGAATGGTAAAAACTACTTTAAAAGGTAATATGATGAATTTACTGGGACTTATCTTTCAACCCAAAGAAGGGTCTCCGGATTTCATACGAATGTTGGAGGAGCAAAAAAGTCCATAGCAACATCGGCGACAGCGAGACGAATTTCTTGCTTTTTTCGTTTGTCTCTACGGTCATTGAAAACACCCTGTAAGCTTGATTTTTCCTTGTGAACAATCGATTACATTTTTAATAACATATAGCAATAGATTATAGAATTTTACATCTGAATCATAGGTTAAAAGTGAAATTGTCAATTCATAGCCACCTTTTTGGCAAACTGACCGTAGATCTCTATACTACCCCGAGTATTGAACTTATCTTCTTCTCATGGTAAAGTTTTGGTGCGCTTGATAAGATCCGTCGGACAAAAGGTAATTTAATTTGCACTTCAGCAAAATGCACAGTGAAAGCAAGCGAAAATGTAAGAACATATTAGTTTAAATCAATGAGGCAATGATACGGTCAATGTAGACAAAGAGACGAACAAACGCTCGTCCTGTCCGAACGCAATGATTCGCGAGAAAAGAAAGCACTGCGCATTCTCAAAAGCTGTGAGAGACGCAACAACACACACGCACTCGGTCAATCGGTGTCTGGAACGGAACTTTTGGACGCTTATAAGAATTCTAAAGGCTTGGGACGCAGCTACAACCTCGTTTCTTTCGTCACACCCTCTAAACAAATATGTTTACGTAAAGTTAACTCCGTAGGAGTGTAAGTCGTAGTGGAAATGTATGACAAATGTGACAGACAAGTCGATGAAGGAAGCTTTCGGGATTCTTTCCCATCATGCAACCTTTATCCAAAGCCATCCAGCCCCGACCAAGGTGTCTCTTTCATGAGTTTTTGCTTTCTTCCCACTATTTCTGAAAGAATTTCCGAGCTTGATCACTTTTAAGGGGGAAAGCGATGCTTTTTGCGTGCCAATCCTATGCGCTCTCGCGTGCGCTATCGGGTCGCCTTGGAAGGAAACAACGGAATCATTATCAAGTACCTGGAAATTCTTGCCGACGTCGCAGCTCATTGTCTCTAAAATATCAAAAAGGCTGCTTGGTTGTCACTCAAAACCCCACGAAAAATCTACATCTGTCTGCGACTCGATTCGAGAGTATTACAGTATTCTGCCCGCTTTGCAGGAAGTGCATGGCAAGAAGAAGCGTCTTCCTCAGCAGGTGTCGGTATATCGAATCACGCAGAAGACGATTAAGAACTCCTGCTTTTTTAAGTAAAGTGCATCTTTACAGTCCATCATTTGGTGTTTGAAGAAAGGCTACTAATCAAGACAGAAAAACATTTTGTAAACTTCAACACTATTGAGGTCGAGCAACATTTTTCTTTCTTTTGTGCTATTTCTCATCCCAGCATACAAGGTGCTCGATATAAGTTGATGGATTTCTCTTACACTGTAACCAAGTGCAGCTAGTCCAATATTTCTCTCTCATATCGTGTGCCTCAATTTTCTGACTTCACGAGCAGTGCTCCATTCATTGGTTGAAGAAAAACACTGATACTTATCAGTGACTTCTCGCACGAGATTCATTCTTAATTATCATGTCCATCGCTTTTGTGTGGCCTCTTCGTATGCTCACCCAATTCTTACTTCTCTATGTCTCACATAGTTCTCTTAATAATTAATTCTCTCTTAAATTTCTCTTGTGAAAAGCCCGCACAACAGTAATATGGCGTGTTTTATATCATATGCCGGCATTTATTCTCTTCTAAAATCTTATAACTATACCTATGTCGACTCGGCTAGACATCTTTTCCTGTACATAATTTCCTGAAGGGCCAAAAAAGATGTGACAGACATGCAATCCGACCGTTTCGTGCCCTCAGCCACCCCCGTCAAACTTTCTCCTTCGATACGCATGACCAAAATAATCCCAGCGTACTTCTCCCTATTGACTTATTAAACATTCGCATATCTACATCCCTCAAAGGGTGAGATAGTTTGACGAGAAATGTGTCACAAGGAGTGCTTGAGAACGAAAAAAAATGGATACTACTGTGACCGAGGAGCGACAGAGGCTGCAGCTGAAACACCTCGAATAAGGACTACTATCTCAATCCAAACAATATGAGACAAGACATATGCAACTAAAATGACTCATAATAGGATATATTGACTCATCAGGCATATTTGTCGTTGTCTTCGTATCGCAAAAACCTCGATTTTGGGGACGTAAATAATTGACGACCCGCCTTGAAGATACGAGTCAAGACACTGGCTCATTAAAAATTCAACCTTTGATTGACGAAACCTTAATTGTGATAATGTTTGCATTGGATTGATTGTGATTGAGTGACAAAGCTTTCATATCTTTCGAACTTTTCGGATTTGAATTTGTTCGATTTGGCGATGGTCAAACCTTTCGATTTTGAATTGAAAGTAACGAACGACTAGTCATTTTGGGCCCTCAAGCACTGCTATTTAGCTATCGTGGTCGATATGAGCATTTGTACGAAGAACAAGGTCAATGGGCATCCTATCCAAGGTCTTCGAGGACTCATTCATCGTCAAATATGTAAGATCGGTGGCCACATGGATGCTTGATCTCCGTAAGGCCCTTCCGATTACCAGCGTGACATGCGTCGTGTACCTTTAAAGGACGTTAAAGTGATAATTTTGACATTCGTTCAATCGATATCGGTTGTTGGATAGCTTTGGATCAATTTGCTTGATGAGTTTGCTGGACATGTCAGAAGCTGAGGAATGCTTTGTTGCGGTGCGAGGAATCATGTCAGCTTGTACTCCTCAGTAAATCAAACTTAATTAAGTTTTTCAGGCATAGCGATACGGCAATGATTGTGCGACTGCCGTTTCCCAGAGTTCAAGAAAAAGTTGCCTCAGCTGAAAAGCTTATAACGTACTACAGCACAGGCATATGACCCTGAAGGCGCTTTCCATGGTATGAATGGACGTATGGTTATGAAGGGCAAGCACAGGATGAGTCCAAATGGTCTAGGTAGGTCCTTAAGTAATCCCTTTTATGTACACGCCTCAATTTGTGGTGTTCTCATTTTCGATTTCCCTCTCAAGCACTTGGCCTGGTCCTCCTCTCCTTCCAGCGATCGACATCCCTTCCAGCTGTGCACTGGTTTGCCCCCTTTTACTCCGGTGGCGGATACTGTAGTGAGGTACCTTGTGGGTTTCATCTTTTTCAACACACCTTGCGTGCTAAGGCCCTCTTTCACGTTTTCCAACCCCACAATCCTTGCCTCCGTTCCTCATCTCTCGGACGCGCGGGGTCAGGCCATCGGGTTCCTCCAAGCTCTGACTCTTCAAAACGTGACTCTGCACATCGAGCAGGTAGTTTGCAACCCAGCAACGCCCTCGAGTTGAGACCAAGCTTCGTATTCATTCCCTTTCTTTCCCCCATGCGGATGACCTTTTCACACAGCACGGTGACAGCGTCAACTATCGTTTCTTGGACGGCCTGCCGCTAGAAACACGACAGGTAATCCATCTTCCCTCTCAATACCCTGCTATCCCACTGGCTCGTATCCTGGCGAAATCCTTCTCTCCCAGACGACCTCTCGCCGATGCTATCATATGCCGCGCTGGCCCGCCGTCCTCTTCCCATTTGCCTCTTCTCCCCTTCCATCCCCAGCTCCTTCGGCACGCCGCCGACGCCCGACCCCCCCTGGAGGAGAGCATCGTCATATGTCATTCCGAGCCTGGAGCATGGCATCCTTCCCGATACCCAACCTCGCGCTGTCCTCCTCGGTAAAGAGACAGGATGGGGAGGAAAAAGAGGTCAATTCCAAGGCTTCTTCGTGAGGGCGAATAGAACCTCCGAGGCATGGCTCCTATAAGTCCTTCTCAAATCGGAGCACGCGCTCTTTCCTCTCATACTTCGGCGTCCACACAATTCTTGTCCCCATATGCTCCCTGACACGCTCTCACCCTCTCCCTCCACAGCAAGGCCCTCTACCGCGTGGGCCGGACCATGTTCGAGACCGACCGCCTGCCGTCGGGGTGGACGGAGAGGATGGGCCGCGACAAGATGGACGAGAGTAAGGCGAAGGGCCGGGGACTGGGGGAGGGGTACGGGCGACGAGGCAATGATTTTGAGAAGCTAAAGTCGTGTTCACACACAGTATGGGTGCCGACGGCCTTCCAGAAGCGGGTTTTCGTGGAAGGAGGGGTGGAGGCCGAGCGGATCCAGGTACACTCCACGTATGCGACGGTGTCCTTCTGCCTAAGTCTGTCTTCTCATGCCATCACCCCTCGTTGTCATCCTGAGTGCTGATTTCGATACCGCTTTCTTTCGATTCTTGTGGCCTCTGGCTTCCATCCATTCCTCACTCCCTGCCTATAGGTGGTAGGCGAGCCCATCGACACTGACTTCTTCTCTCCCGAGAACCCTGCCCTTCTCTCCCTTCCACCATCCTCCGGCCTCCCTCCCTCCCTCCCTCCCTCCTCTTTTCTGTACCTGTCCATCTTCAAGTTCGAGGAGAGGAAAGGGTTTGACCTCCTATTGCGCGCGTATTTCGAAGCATTCGCACCGGAGGAGGAAGACGTAGCGCTCCTACTGCTCACCAACGCTTACCACAGGTAAAAGGGGGCCGCAGGGTAAAGAGAAGGAGGGAGCGAAGCGATGGAGGTGTTCGCTTTGGTTACGTGTCTATCCAAATGATTTGGACATGCGTGTGTGGAGGGGGAGAGGGGAAGGAAGGCGAGTAGCATCAAAATCTCCTAGCGTTGTTTCGTTCAAATGGTTGAAGGCTTTTAATCCTCATCTTCTCACACAGACTCGTCTGATAACTTTCTGGATCATTCTCCCTTCCTTTATTCCCTTCCTTTCCCTACTTGTACGCTCCATACCGGCCTCTGCTGCCTAGTTCGGATGACTTTGAGACCCCCGTGAAAGCGATTGCCAAGGAATACTTCCCCGAAAAGAAATACCCGGAGGAACTGCCTGCAGTCCACATTATGAGCGGAGCCACAGGTAAGCATCCAAGTGCTCAGGCTGTCTGTAACTCTTCCCCTCCCTCGTCCTCTCGGTCACTCCCTCCCTCCTTCCCTCTCACCCTTTCTACTAAATCCCTTTCCCCAGCCCTCCAGCTCCTCGCCCTTTATCAGGCCGCAGACGTCTTCGTCCTCCCTTCCCGAGGAGAAGGGTGGGGTCGGCCTCATGTAGAGGCAATGGCGATGGCCAAACCCGTCATTGCTACCAACTGGTCCGGTGCGTCCATCCTCTCCTTCTCCTCCTTCCATTCCTCCATGCCCCCCTACTTATCTTCCACGTTTCTCTTTCATTATATCCTTACTCTCGACCTTTCTGTCTTTCCTTGTCTTTCTCCCGCTTGGCACGGTGAATAAGAATTCCCCGAAATACTTTCGACCTGTTCCTTTCCTGGTACCCACCTACATCCCCCCCCCTTCCCACAGGCCCCACCGAGTTCATGACACCCGCCAACAGCTACCCGTTGCACATTGAGGGATTGGAAGAGGTTCGGAATGGGCCCTTCAAGGTAGGCATCCGTCCTCTTTCCCCCCCTTGCTCCCTTCCCCTTTCGCTTTCTACATCTCCACGTCTCGTTCCTGCCGCTTCCCCCTCTCTATCTGATTTCGGCCGGAGTTCCTCTCTTTCCCTTCAGTGATCTTATTCCCTCCTGATTTTGCGTATTTTCGTCTCCCAGGGGCATCGATGGGCGAGTCCTTCTCTCTCCCATTTAATATCCCTCCTTCAGTATACCTTCAGCCATCAGGAGGAAGGAAGAGAGAAAGGAAGAGAAGCGAGGCGGGACATGCTGAGACGGTTTTCCCCCGAGGTGATGGGTGGGGAAGTCCGCCGCCATTTGGAAAGGATCGAAGAGCAAGTTCAAATGAGAGAGGGAGAACGGAGGGAGGAGGGCAAAGACGAGCTCTAAAGTTAAGGAAGAAGGGCTGATTGGAAAGGAGGAACGCGATGAAGCGCTCACATTGATCAAGCCTGCCAACAGCCCTTTTTATGGGGGATCATATATATATCGATTACCCTGTGTGTAAAATCACAACATTACAGCTTTTTGCGTCTGAAAAGCGACATAAGCGAATTCTGATGTCTTTCTCGACTACCATACTTCTGTGCTTGAACTTGTGAGAAGGATTGTCGCATCCAGGGGGAAGAAAGGGTCATTGGAATGAAGAAACGTGCCTGACTCATCAACTATCATGCGTCCTATGCTTAGTTCCATCCATACTTTGCCGTAGATCGATGCAGATGATTCTTTATTTTCAAATTTTTGGGAAGGATTCCTTATCCTGTCTCGCCTGATGGCGTACGCGAGTTTCAATATCTACAGATTGAGTTTTGAGCCTTTGTTTCTCGTGGGGGAAAAGAGTCTCATACATCAAGAGGACGTCCATCGGGCATTTTAAAAAAGGCGGGGATTCGCGCTTTATTTTCTGTCCAGCTTTACCACCACTACGCCCTCCGAAGAGTCGACCGTCACCTTAACTGTCCTTCTCCTATCCGCCTGCCCTCCCTCTCCTGACTCGTGAGGCTGTTCGTACCGGTGCAGCGCAGCGACAAGGGCGGGCATCAATCTGGATCGCCCTCCCTCGGAATGCGTTCCTCTCCCCGTGATGAAGCGAAAACTTCGGAGGGAGGGGGGAAGCGCGGGAGGATACATAGCCAGGAGGGAGTGTAGGAGGGAGAGAGCTTCTGAGACCCGGAGCCCGTGGAGATCGACGCTCAATTTGGTGAGGTCAGGGAGGAGGCTGCAGGGAAGAAACAGCGAGAGGAAGAAGGGAGTTGAGCGAGCGAAGGGAGAAGGATGCGTTGTTGTTTGTCATGCGTCCCACCTGTCCTCCTCCTTCCCTTCCTTGTCATCACCCTCCTGCCTTACCTTGAGAGGACGCGTTGAGCCACAAGGCTTCCTGTGTTGTTTCTCAACCCCTTTTCCCCTTCCTCCACCACGCCAACCACCAAGGCCGGGCAAGTTTCCTGGAGAAGGACGCAGGCAGCCCTGCGTCGAGGAGGGAAAGGGACGATAAGGGAAAGAAAACATGACAGTGTGAAAGTGAGCACATCCTGCAACCAGCGCCTGAAATCGTTGTGTCGATCGTGCCACCCTTTTCCCCGGTAGCACCCCCTCCCTCTCCCCGCTCCCAACATCTTCCTTGCCTAGCGTGATAGTGTTGCATGCGCTGTCGGTGCGCGTACCCAGACGCGGAGGCCACTCCTGTTTGCGAACACGTGCCACAGAGATAGGGCGAGATTCAGCAGGCGAGTGACCGGGTGTATCGGAAGCCGAAGGATGAGAAGGAAGGAAGTCGTGAGAGGACTTCTGGGAGCCATCGGCATAACTGATCGAAGATAATATAAACGTCTTTCGTGCAAGGGGACTACCGTATTGCGCAAAAAGCAGACCTACAGTTGGACGCTCCCGACGTTCAATGAATGACGTAAACCTCTCACAACCTGCACGACCCCATGTACCCCGAAATATCAACGCCTGGTCTCTCTCTTGCAGACACGTACGCTCCCAATATCAAGAAAAATCCTACCTGCAGCGGAAGAGTGGCGGTGGTAGGCCGTTGCTGCCAGTCGAAATGCGCCCATCATCTCCATCTTCTCCCTTCTCGCCGCCTCTCGATGAAGCATCGCCACCTCCTTCCCCCCCGCCCTCCCACCCTCCCCTCCCGTCGGGATTAGGGGATAAGGCGTGTGGTGTCGACCCGTAGGCGTGGGGGGGGATGAAGAGGAGGAAGAGAGCGCGGGTAGGGAGATGGTTTTCAGCAAGGATGTCTGTGTGGTGGAGGGCCAGAGAGCACTACTCAGTCCCTCGTCCCCTGTTGCCTTCCTCTTTTTCGTTGCACCCTCCCTCGATTCCTCCCTTATTTCTCTTTCATTCTTGTACCTTCGTGCAGTCACTGATTTGTCCACACGACCTAGCCTTCCCTACCTCTTTCCCTCCCTCCTCCCCTCCCTCCCTCCCTCCCTCCTTGCCTCCTGTCTCTTTGCCTCCCACTTTCGACGGCACTGCTGCGCCCTCTCTGGGTCCAGTTCCAGAAGGGAGGCCTCTGTCATGCTCATGTCGCCGTCGTGGACCTGAGGGGAAGGGAAAAAGGGACGATGGACAGAAGAAAATGTGTAAGCTTCAGTTGAGAGGTCGGATTACTTTGCGGCCCGGGGAGAATCAATCCTGTAGGGTCAGGGTTAGGGTTAGGGTTAGGGGTAGGATTAGGGTTAGGGGTAGGGTAAGGATTTCGGGGGGGGATTCGGGGTCGAATGACTGGGCGGGCCAGGAAGAATCGATATGTCCGGGACGACCACCACCATAGGAGGTCGTTCGTTTCCCCCCTCCCTAGCTTCTCCCTTCCCTTCTCACCTCCAACAGCAGTGAGCGCACGAGCTCCTTCTGGAAACCCCCTCTTCCCCCATAGACGTCTTCCAACCACGCCATTCCGCGGGCACGCGTGCGTTGAGCCTGTACACCTCCCTCCCTCCCTCCCTCCCTCCCTCCCTCCCTCCCTCTCTCTCCCTCCCCCACCCTATTC
>Ga0102934_1002756_pt1 | contig 12079 bp, 13 predicted proteins | sample SalPonR2_A_D1_MG_FD_78175 | JGI IMG/M metagenome (GOLD analysis project Ga0102934, IMG submission 78175) | Salt pond soil microbial communities from South San Francisco under conditions of wetland restoration - Salt Pond MetaG R2_A_D1_MG | ecosystem: Environmental > Aquatic > Marine > Intertidal...
CTGCGCTTGTTCAGACGAAACATTCTGTAGTAGTAAATACTACATCTGCACCAGCTGATTCTATACATTCTTTAATAGCTGGGCCAGGTACGCCATCTCTGTCACCTAAAATGGCAACTTTTTTACCTTCAAGCATCTTATTGACACCTCCATAATTTTTATAGTCTTTTTCAATTTTCACAAAATTATAATAACATAATCATGATTATATATCAACCATGATTGTGAAAAAATTTATTTATTTTATGATTTTTTTCACTTTGTTTTGATATATTTTCTTAACTATTAAAAAGAGGCTGCAGCGTAAACTACAGCCCCTTAAATAATATCTTTTCTAATTTTTTTTCTTATCCCTCAAACACAGTTTGTGAATCAACTGGAGTTTCTAAAGCATTTATTGATTTTTCTACCATTATTCTTCGCATCGCTTTTTGTTTAGCTTTTGCCAGATTGGGATCTCCCAAGGGATGTGGAATTGCTACAGCAGGTATTATTCGATTTGCACCAACTGTTTTTGAAATTGGTATCACAGTAGCAATATGAACAACTGGAATTCCGGCTCTCTCAATCTCTTTCACCATTGTTGCACCGCAACGTGTACAGGTACCTCAGGTAGAGGTGAGTATAACAGCCTGAACTCCATCCTCCAATAACTCTTGAGCTATCTCCTGTGCATATGCTTTTGCATTTGCAACAGAAGTACCATTACCTACTGTTGAATAATAGTATTCATGTAATTTGCCTATTTTACCTTCCTCTTCCATATCTTTTAGTACATCAACTGGTAAAACACAGTTCGGATCTTCATTGGCATAAACTGGGTCATAGCCGCCATGAGCTGTTTCATGGGACTCTGAAGTCATTTCATAGATATCTTCTATACTGTATTTACCATATTTAGAAGCACTGGATGATTCAATATGATCAGGATTACCTTTAGGTACAATACCGCCCGATGTAACTAAGGCAATTCTAGCATTAGAAACATCTTCGAGTGGATCAACAGGATCTACACGATCAAAATCCGGCATTGGATATTCTGTTTCAAATTCTTCACCATTTATTTTGGCTATTAACATTTCTACAGCTCTCTTGGAACCCTGTTTTTCAGCAAAGATATTTTTTCTAATTCCGCGGGGAAGATAACCTTCCTCTTTTGGTAAACCAAGATCACCATCTTTTTCAATATATTTTTTAATAAGTTGAACAATATCTGGTAGAGCATTTCTCATGCCTGCTGCGGAATCTGAAGTTTCCACAAAGTAGGCATACTGCTTATACATATCATAACCCGGGTTTTCGGGATAAATTCCGGAAACAACCGGAATATCTAGATCATTTGCTACTTCTGCCACCCCACCACAAGCTACTCCATAACGGCCCGCATTAAAAGCAGGACCTGCAATTAATAAATCGGGGTTAACATCCTGTAAAATCTCTTTTACTTTATTTTGCACTTCTTCGGTATTTTCATTGAAATAGCTATCTCCACAAATTATGGTTTTTACTATTTCAGCCTCTTCTCCTAAAGCATTGTTAAAAGCATTACCGGGTCCAACCGGTCCTTCTTTTACTTCAGGAGGAATATTCGCCTTTTCTTCTCCCCCAATTTGTCCAAAAAATTGGTTGAGATAATGTACAATTTTATATTTTCCCATTTAACATACGCCCCCTTTCAACTGGGAACAATTATTCAGCATGTTCAGAATACATTTCCCTATATTTTTTAGTTTCTTCAATAATTTCATCAACATCTAAGACCATTTCCATCATTGATACCTGTTCGTCATAAACATCTTCATCAACCTCATCTTTAATTTGAGGTTCTAGAATATGGTAGCACGCGAGCCCCAACTGGACTCCTGCCAATGGACCTGCAAAGGTTGGATCTCCATTTGTAACTGTTTCACACGCGAGACCAGAAGCTTCTGCTTCTGCTCCACCTAAGATAACAACCAGGTTGGCTGCTCCGTGTTTTTCAGTTAACTCTTTAATCCTAGCTTGATTTTCCAGATCCATGGCGCCTGCGCTTGTTCAGACGAAACATTCAGTGGTTGTAAAGACAACCTCGGCACCGGTTGTTTCGATACATTCTTTTATAGCTGGCCCGGGAACTCCGTCTCTATCGCCCAGGATAGCAACTTTTTTACCATCTAACATTTAACTTGCACCTCCTAAATATTTTTTTAATAACCTCTTGCAGTTAATTTATTCAATCCTAATTCATTTGTTGAACCAGTTATAGCCTGAATTTCAACAGTAATAGAACCATCATCTTCAATATTTCCATCAAAGCCACCGGCAATTACATTAGCTGTTTTCTGATAGCCAATGGTTTTTTCCAGCGGTGGTAAGGTAATAACTTCATTAGCATTACCGGCTGTTATAACTGCATCAGCTCTCGGATCGGCATCTGCTAGAGACTGTGAACTTCCGTCTCTGCCGGCATATTCATCAGTAATTAGAACTGTTTTGATGCCTTTTTCTTCTAACTTGGTACAGTTCATAATTAGGTCTGCATCGGGATTACCGAAGCCTTCTTCTGAAACTATAGCTGCATCAAGGCCCATTTGTTCTGCCAATTTAGCAGTATAGTTAGAAGATCTTTCTTTATCAGCCAGGGTAACGTTCTCATTTGTAATTATTACTCCCATAAAGTTAAAGTCTTTCCCATGTCTTTCATATAGGTCTTTAATTACAGGGTTATTTTGATGGATATATGTTGCATTTTTGTCACAGGCTGATACACAGTTACCACTTATGATAGCTCCGTCCATTATTTCGGTAGGAGAAATTAATGTTGGTAGTATCTGCTTGGCATCTACACCATATACATAGGTATCATGTAGTAAGCCCTGACTCTGCAGCATATAAACATAACCCACTTTAGGTAAATCAGGATACTGATTATCAGCTTCATAGAATGGTTTGTGTTCAAACTCTTCCACAGAGTCACATTCTACTTCTTTACCTGCTTCAGCCAAATAAGTGGCTGCTTTTAAACCAATCATTCTGACAAGTTCTTCATGTTCGTGCTGCTGTACATCATCTTTTACTTCACAGTTAATTACAATATTATTAAACTGTGAAAAAGGAGTATAGTCAGCACCCGGACCGGTCATATCAATGATCCCTTCCTGGAAACCTACAATATTACCGGTAGTAACTACTGCACATCCTTTTAATGCAATTGTGCGGCCGGTTCCAACAATTTCTTCCCCTGCGATAAAACCGGGGAATACTCCACCGGGGCCTTCTACCTTTACCCGCGGTTCAATAACATCTTTAACCGGAATAATACGAACACTATCACCTGGTTTAACTAAATCAATCTCGATAGACTTAACATCTTCTTCTCCATCGATATTCTCCAGTAAATCCTCTTTATTGATATATAAAACACTATCTTTGATCTCTGTTTTCTCACCAAAACTGATATCTTCAATTTGAATTTTTCCTAATTCTAACTTCACATCTTCACCCCTTTCTTAAGCCTGCTCATAATATTTTTTAAGTACCTCTTCTATATCTTCAGGCTCTAATTCATCTCCACTGAGGTGTTCTTTTTTCTCCCCATCTTCATAGAAAACTAGAGAAGGTAAACCTAACACCTTTTGTCCTATCGCTAAACGGCGATTTCCTTTAATATTTAACTTTGCAAATTTAATTTTATCTCCATACTTTTCAGCCAGTTCTTCTACATCTGGCATAAGGTCTAAACAAAGATCACAGTTATCGCTCCAATAATCTACTAATACAACACCCTCTGAGTCTAAAACTTCGGACTCAAAGTTATCTTTATTTAACTCTAACATCTCTTATCACCTCCCCTTATAAGATTAATATAATATCAGTCTAATTTAATAGACTGTATAGCACTTTCAATCAATGATAAATCAATTACCTGATAATCATCTAAAATATCAGCGGGTAGTTCAGATTTGGACTTCTTTTTTTCTTTAAACTGCTGGTATTTCTCATATGAGTTTTCATAAGTTTTTAACGAATCAAAGTCTAAACCCTTATTTCCCCTTAAGATAATAGACCGATAGGGATTTTGGAAAGGCTTCACACTACCTGCTAATGGATGTGAGATTAAAATATATCCCTGATGAATGTAATCACGGACTTCCTTGAAAATACTTTCAATATTATCCATAAAACTTATTTTTATGTTTTTTTCTTCATATTTATTTTTTACTTTTGGATTATTTGTTATCAATATATATTTGCTCATGATAGCTCCTTTTTAAAATCAAAAAAAGACAGAATAGTAATGATAGACCATTACTACTCTGTCTTTATACCTGAGAGATTACCTAATCTTATAACTAGATTGCTCCTTCGGTGTTTAATAATAAACTTTCCAGAGTTCTGTCAGAAGACGGTCCTTTTACCTGAAAGTTTCATTCCCCTACATATGGCATCAGGGAATTTACCCCTTCGGTGGTTATAAAAACGCTCTCCCATCTTCTTCAACCATCTTTATTTGATTATAAAATATTTTTTTCACAAAGTCTGATGTTATTATATAAGATAGGTTGAGGCTTGTCAACAAAATTGAGCAATTTTATCTTATTTTTTCTATATTTTTTTCATTATCCTTCTTTTCAATATGGTAAAGACCTTCAATCTGAATACCGTCTCTTTTAATAATCGTATGTACTTGATCATAATCAACTACAGCCTCAAACTTCAAACCCAGACCACAGTCAGCACTAATTTCAGGCGGGATATTTAAAAGTTCAAATTCGTAATCCATATCGTCGAGCAGTTTTTCTGCTCTCATATAATGATGAGTTGATGCAAATGTAATCAGATAGTATTCCAATATTATCACCTTACCTTAATACTATTCCTTTATTACCTTCTTTGACCTCGCCGATCACAGCTGCTTTATCTACTCCCAGTCCATATAATTCGATTAATAGATCAGAAGCTGATTCTTCCGGTACAGCCAATAAAAGACCGCCGGAGGTCTGGGGATCATATAAGAGGTCTTCAATACTTTCATTGATATTATATTTTTTTATTACCATCTCTTCATAATTTTCTTTATTTGAGTAGGCGCCTTCGGGCAGTAACCCCATCTCGGCATATTCAATGGAGCCCTTAAAGATCGGCACCTCTTCAGTTTCTATTTCGATTTGGACATTGCTGCCTTTGACCATCTCGGTCAGATGCCCCATAAGTCCAAAACCCGTAATATCTGTACAGGCATTTACCTTATATTCCTTTAAAACTTCAACCGGCTTATCATTTAGTTCGACCATCGATTTAACTGCTTCATTATCTAGGCCGCCTTCTTCTAAGCCGCCTTTTATGGCAGAAATTATTACTCCTGTCCCCAGGGGTTTGGTTAAGATTAATTTATCTCCCACCTGTGCATTGGAGTTTGTTAGTAAATTATCGGGATGGACAAAACCTGTCACTGATAAACCGTACTTCGGTTCATCATCTTTAACGGTATGGCCGCCCGCCATTGAGGCACCGGCCTTTTTGACTATGTCTGCACCCCCCTGTAATATTTTAACTAATAGATCCTGGCTCAAACATTCTGGGAAACCGACAATGTTCATGGCCAGAAAAGGTTTACCTCCCATCGCATAGATATCACTTATGGCATTCGAAGCAGCAATCTGTCCATATAGATAGGGATCATCAACCACGGGAGTAAAAAAATCTACCGATTGAATCAAAGCCCTCTCTTCATCTATTTTATAGACAGTTGCATCATCACCTGTTTCTATACCTACCATCAGATTCTGGTCTGTATTTTCAAAGCTAACTTGTCGCAAAACTTGCGATAAGGCCCTAGGGCCTAATTTAGCTGCTCAGCCGGAAGTTTTACTGTACTGTGTTAATCTTACTTTATCAGTCATAAGTTCACCACCTTAATTTATATTTAATCACTTATTATATTTCTAATACTTCTCCTTTATTTAAACTGTCAACTATCTCATACATATTACTTATACTGCCTACTTCTAATTCCTCCTTTAGACCATAGAAATCAAGACAGGTACCACAAGCCAGTACATTTACTCCCTTGTTTTCTAATTTCTTGAGGGAATTAATTATTTCTTGATTATGACAGGCAAGTTTTACACCGGAGTTCATAAAAATAATCTTGGCCGGGATAGGTTCAATATCAAGAAGGGTATTAATAAATCCCCTAATTAATAGTTCACCTAATTCCTCGTCACCTTCCCCTAATAATTCAGATTTAATAAAGATCACTTTATCTTTTTCTCCTTTGCGGCTCTGTTGGTTTGTTTTCTCAAAATCAGTTATTACCAATTTATATAGATCTTCTTTTTCTTTAACCATTGTTACATTTCCGCCCATTTTAATACCTAGCTTCTTTACATTTTGGGCAGCAACTTCATTATCAACTAATACTTCTACTTCCTCAAAATCTTCTAAAGCCTTTTTAGTTTTAACAACCGGTTTAGGACAGGATAAACCTCTTGCATCTATTTTTTCCATCTTGTGACCTCCTTAACAAATTTTATTTAAAATTATATTATCATTTATTATGTATTATATCAATTTTTTTTATAGAATATGTAAATTTTTTTATAAAAGACAGTAAAAAAACCTCATACCAAACTGATATGAGGTGATTTACAATTTATATCTATTTTCATTATGGTAAATACTTTGTTGGATTAACAGCTTTATCATCGACCATTACACCAAAGTGTAAATGAGATCCGGTAGATTTACCGGTACTACCGGCTCTACCAATAATTTGACCTGTATTAACCTGCTCTCCTACTCTAACATGGTTCTGAGAATTGTGGGCATAAATTGTTTCAACACCTTCACCGTGGTCGATAACGATAGTCTTTCCAAAACCACTCATCCAGCCGCTTTTTACAACTTCGCCACTAGCTGCAGCTCTAATTTGCGTTCCCAGGGGAACTGCAATATCTAAACCTTTATGAAATTCACTACCACCAGTAACTGGATCATTCCTCCAGCCGAAATAGGAAGATATTCTTCCCTGGAGAGGCCAGATAAAAGCTCCTTTACCCAGTGTGAATTTACCTCCTTTGACTCTTTCTTCAAAGGGTATAACTAAATTTTCACCGGCTCTTATCATATTAGAATTTAAATTATTAGCCTGTTTGATAGTCTGTACATCAACACCATACTTTTTAGCTATCGAAAGTAGGGCATCTCCGGGTTGAACCTCGTGGATAATGTTAGCATATATGCGGTTTTCATCTCCACCTCCACGCCCGGTTTTAGGTATATAAAGAGTATCTCCGGGGTGAATCATGGTACCTCTTAAATTATTGCTGGCTCTAATAGTCTCTACCGTTGTATCAAATCTTTTTGCAATACCATAAAGTGTATCGCCTTTTTTAACTACATATTTAATATCTTCAGCCATCTTTTTTAACTTACTATATGTATTATCTCCAACTATCCCATCAACTTTTAAATTATTATTCAGTTGGAAATCCTTAACTATTTCTTTTGTATTATGACCGAAGATACCATCGGTGCTGATATCATAACCGACTTTTTTTAAGAGAGTTTGAACTTCTCTTACTTTATCTCCTCTATCATCTAATTCTAAACCAATTGCTAAAGCATTAGTTGTAATTACTGAAACTAATAGTATAGAAATTATTAGTGTGATACTTAATTTCAAATATCCGTTTAAGCTTGACTCCATATCCTCAATCCTCCTAGTTTAGAATCTTTTTACCCCTAGTATATTTAATTCTAGCTATTTTTAAATATTCCTTTAAGAAAACTGTAAAAATTTAATAGTATTTTGAAAACTTTGCCTTCTCTTTAAAATTAGGGAAATTATTCTGTCTTAATGCTTCATAAAGTATAATCGAAACCGAATTTGATAAATTAAGTGAACGTGCCCCTTCAACCATGGGAATCCTTACCGTATTTTCCAATTTCTTTTTTAAAAACGATTCGGGTAAACCTGCCGTCTCTTTACCAAAGACCAGATAATCTCCCTGCATATAATCTGCTTGATCATACCTAATAGGAGATTTAGTTGAAGCAAAAAACATCCGACAGTCCTTTTTTTCTTCCAAAAAGGTCTCAAAATCTTCATAATAATGTATGTCCAACATGTGCCAGTAATCCAAACCAGCCCTTTTTAAGTACTTATCATCAGTAGAAAAACCTAAGGGCCGAACAAGGTGTAAACTACAATCTGTTACCGCACAGGTTCTTGCAATATTACCTGTATTTTGGGGAATTTCTGGTTCCACTAATACTATATTCATCAATTTATCATCCTTTAAACTTTAAGCTTTAAACCATCATAGGCGAGCTGAATCCCTTCAGGTAGTTTGTCATTTACTTCATTGTGTTCAATTTCATGTGAAATATGGGTTAAATAAGCCCTTTTTACTCCCAGATCTTTGATTACTTCTACTGCTTCCTCAATATTAAAATGCTTGGGGTGACTCTTATAACGAAGTGCATCTAAAATTAGTAAATCGACATCTTCAATTAAATTAAAACTCTCTTCCGGAATACAGCTGCAATCTGTTATATAAGCCATGTTATTTACCTTATAACCGAGAACAGTATCATTGTTATGCTTTACCGGGAGGGGTGTAATCTCTAAGTTATTAAACTCAAGTACTCCTTCAATTTCAATTAACTTGACACTGGGAACTGCAAACTTACAGTGATGGTCTTTAAAAATATAAGCAAACTTTCTTTTTAGTGCATCTAGGGTCTCTTTATTGCCATAACAGGGGATATCAGCTTTATTTAAACGATTGATTGCCCTTAAATCATCAAAACCCATTATGTGATCTGCATGGGCATGGGTAAATAAAACTATATCAATATCTGTAATATCATTATTAAGTAACTGTAATCTCAAATCCGGTGTAGTATCTATTAATATATTCTTATCTGAATTTTTAATATATATTGAAGATCTAAACCGATTGTTTTTAGGATCATTAGAAGTACAGGTTTTACAATTACAACCAACAATGGGAACTCCGTGTGAAGTCCCTGTGCCTAAGAATGTTATTTCCAATAAAATTACCTCCAATACACTTATATAAAATTGTATATTAGTCAAGCTAAATTGTCAAATAATTAACCCAACAAATGCTATTATCACAAGCTTTTTACAATCTTAACTAAAAGAAAAATCCCTTCACAGAAAAAAATCTATAAAGGGATGAAAAATTATATTTATTTTTTTATAATTATTTCTCATCAACACAAACATAATCTTTACTTTCTTCACACTCTAAAGAGGTCAGTAATCCTTTACTTCTTAAGAAGTCAGCTATCTTCTTATAGACAAGTACCGTTAATAGAGAGTTAATTATCGCCTTTGTTAAGTTAAAGGGAATGATCCCCGGTAATAACATATTAATAGTACGTTCATAAGGAATACCATAAAAGATCGGGTTCAATAATACATTGGCCACAGCCATTATACCCGTCATTGCAACTGATCCGGCAGCTAAACCCAGTACAGCCCCTTTTTTGGTATGGTACTTTTTATAGACATAGCCAGCTGCTCCTACCAAAACACCGGTGGCTAAAAAGTGCATAAAGGCTCCAAAAGGACCACCCAAACCGGTTAAGGCCGCCATTAAAACGGAAAGTACGAAAGTTGCCCCTAATGCAGGCATCGGACCATATAAAAATGCAATAATTAAGATCGGAATATCACCTGGTTCATAAATTAAAAAAGGTAGGAAAAGAGGAAATCTAATGGTAAGCATTAAAATTAATGATAACCCGATTAAAACTCCTATGTTAGTAATTTTCTTGACATCCATATATTTTTTATTCCTCCTAAAATAATATTTAGAACAAATAAAAAATTGCCCTGCAGAAGACAGGGCATTAGTTTCTTTATAATTAATAACGCGCCTTCTCTCATCCGGACTGTTTACCGTCGGTACTGGAAATTAACCAGTTCAGCGTTAGCTCGTGGACTTTACCACCGGTCTGGAATTACACCATGCCCTGAAGACAATTTTTTATTCAATTCTTGAAATAATTATAATATAAAATGTTAATCATTTCAAGAAATTATTCCAACTTTGTGATTTTTGTATCAGGATAAAAATAATCAATTATCTCTTTATAACCTTTACCCTCTACGGCCATGCCAGCCGCAGCTGTTTGGTCCATACCTACTGCATGACCCCAGCCGGCTCCAAAGATGATAATACTTTTTAACTGACCTTGTTCAAATATATTTTTAACTATAAATTTATTGCTTTTTAAACCGGTCAAAGCCCTTCGGATGGCTGAATTGTTTTTGGTAACCGTTTTATTTACACCTTCAATTTTTATCTCTTTTACAGTACCGGTAGTTGTTCTATCTGTAATATAGACTCTTTTAATGGCTTCTAAACCATGCCTCTCTTTTAATCGGGCCAGGTCTATCCTTTTAACCCAGCGATAGCTGCTCTGGGTCGTATATTTATTATTGGAATAGGAAGCAGGCTTTTCAACAAACCAGTTTTCAACCTGATATGGTGCAAGCGGGAAATTATAACTATTATTTTTAGCCGTATTGACTGCTTTAAGATAGTCAAGACTATTTATCCAGACATTTTCACTTGCTTCTGTATACCCCCCACTATTACTACTGAACACAGCATCTATTACATTGCCATTGTGGGTAATTATCTCATTTCTGGTGGCAATGATAGCCTCAGTAGTACTTTGGTGTTCATTTTTGGCCCCGGAATAGACTATACAGTGAACACTTGCACAAAGATCATAACCTTCATCTTGATGTCTGTTAATATTTCTAATTATATAGGACCTGGCTACCACACTTTGGGCTTTCAGGGCTTCCAAGGGCCAACTGGCCGGCATTTCAGATGGTACAACAGAAAGCAGGTAGGAAGAAAGGTCCACATGGTTTAATAGGTCCACATATTGATTTGAAACAGGGTTTAAGTAAATATCACCCCTATACTGTCTATCTTCTGTACCTCCCCAAAAATAATTTTGCGCAAACTTAATATCATAAAGAGCAAACAGGTTATTTTGATCATTTGAATGTATTTTTAACTTACGATTGGTGGTTACCCTTTCTAATATTTTATTATCTTTTAAAATATAGAAAGTATGGTTATTGTAGTTAATCTGATACTGGGTATTGCTTTCTCCCCGGAAAATTTCGTTATTTGCCTGGCTAATAGTGAAGTCGTTTTTTGATTGAAACCTTATCCGGTCTATATCTTCCTGTAAGCCTATCCGTATTTCCTCATACTCCTGGTTAGTTTCAATTTCTTCTATCGCAAACCAGTCAATATCAGTTACAGGTTGATCTTCATCTCGTTTATCAAAATGTTCCGGATATTTTTTTCTAATGTCTTTTATTCTTTCCCGCGCCTTAGCGGTCTCAATCCCACTGTTCACACAGCGGTCCCAATAATGGTAAGCCTCTAATAATTCCCCTTTTTTTTCAAATAAGAGGGCAAGTTCGTAATATAGACTGCTTAAACTGTGGTCCTGGCTTAAAGCGGCCTGATACATCTCAATAGCTGTTTCGTAATTATCCTGGTTATTATATATATCAGCTGCTGCCAGATAATTTAAGACCATCTCTTTATTTTTTTCAATACCGGCCTGATAAAAATCTAAAGCAGCCTCTTGCTCATTTTGGTCATTATATATATTACCTAAGTAATAATACATTAAAGAAATTTTTCGGTTAGATAAACTACTTTCTTTTTCATCTAACAAGACGATTAAATGATTGAAAATGTCTTTAGCTTCTTCTATTTTACCTTTTTGATAAAGATAAAGACCATAATAGTAATTAAAATCTAAAGAATCATTATTTTCCTGTTTTGTGGCTGCTAAAATACTATCAATCTGATCAGACCGATTATCACTATAATCACTTATGGATACAATATTTTTGATTACTGAGAGTTTGTCATAACCTTCCTTATAAAGTTTTATATAAGTATCAATGCTTTGGTCATAATTTCCCTCATAAAATTGCTCTTCCGCCTCAGCTAAAAACTTATCATAATCAACTTCTTTTTTGAGGGGTTCCTCTTCTGGTTGATCACTTTCTATTGGTTTC
>Ga0102934_1002759_pt1 | contig 12070 bp, 11 predicted proteins | sample SalPonR2_A_D1_MG_FD_78175 | JGI IMG/M metagenome (GOLD analysis project Ga0102934, IMG submission 78175) | Salt pond soil microbial communities from South San Francisco under conditions of wetland restoration - Salt Pond MetaG R2_A_D1_MG | ecosystem: Environmental > Aquatic > Marine > Intertidal...
GCCGATCGTGGTTCCGAGCACGACACCGCCGTTGGGTTCTGGCTCGGTCTTGGTGGAAGGTCACCCCGCCGGCGACTTCAGCGGAACGGTTGGTGTGTTTGAAGACAGCGTGCCGGTCACCAGCGCCTTGGTGCCCTTCGCCATCAACGATGCCGAAGCAGAAGCGCGGCGCGTTGTAGTCAGCCTGCAGAAGTGCCAGGACTGCCATAACGTCAACGACGGCATTGCCTTCCACGGTGGCAACCGGGCGGATAATAACGAGGCCTGTGCGTCCTGCCATAACCCGAACTCCACCGACCTTTATCGTCGTCCGATCGATCCCGATGGCATGGCCAACGGCTTCAGCGAAGCCACGGTTGACGGTCTGGAGGAAGCTTCGGTGAGCTACGCTTACATGATCCATGCTATCCACTCGCCGGATGTTCGTGAGACTGAGTACACCGCTTACGGATTCGGCGGAACGGCTCATTCCTACGGCGACTTGACCTATCCCAAGCGGCAGGGTGATTGCCTGGCTTGCCATCTCGAAGGCACTTACTACGGTGCACCTGAAGGCGCGCTAGGCACAACGGTCAACACTGGCGCTACCGTCGTTGACGGCAGCCGCTTCGGTGCAAGCGCTTACGCCCCGAGTGAAGAAGTCGCTAGAGATTGGAACGACGACAACAAGTTCAGTCCGCAAGCAGCGGCCTGTGTTGCCTGCCACGATTCGGAAACTGCGGTAGCGCATATGTCCGTTCGGGGCGAGAGCGGCTTCTCCTTCGGCAACTCCTTCCTGGATAACCCGGATCCGTTCAATGACCCGGATACCCAGGAACGCATCAACAACGCTGGCCCAGAGAACTGCGTGTTCTGTCACGGTCAGGGCTCGTTTGCCGACGTTGATGAGGCTCACGGGCTGAAGTAAGCGTCATCGCCAACCTGCGGGTGCGAGCTTTCGCACCCGCTTTCAAAGAGGAAGTCCGGCCCGCCGGCGCTGAAGGCGCGGCGGGCCGGAAACGTTTCGGCAAGGATCGAAACCGAGAGGAGAAGGACTTGAGTGCTAGCAGACAGACACTGAACGCGCTCGTCGCGCTGACCTTGATTGCCGCATCCGCCTGGGTGATGGCGTCTGACGATGCGACGGCCGAATACTCCACCTACGGTGCGCAGCAATGCATGTGGTGCCACTCGGGCGCGGAATCCGCCCATCTGATGGATTTGTTCGAAGGCCCGCACGCGGTCCGCGCCGACGAACGCTCTCCTTTTGGTGAAGGCCAATTGCAGTGTGAGGCTTGCCACGGTCCGGGCGGAGACCACGTCGGGCCAATCGTTGCGGGTCTGGAGCGACCGGCCATGCCCGCTTATGGACCCAACGCCTACTGGTCTGTCGACCAGCAAAACGAAATGTGCACCAGCTGCGATCTGGAACAAGGCCACAATTTCTGGGATGGCGGTGCCCACCAGCGCTACGAAGTCGGCTGCGCTGACTGTCACAATTCCCATGAGCGGCGTGATCCCATGACCCTGGCCGACACTCAGAACCAGGTCTGTTCGGACTGTCACATCAGTCAGAAAGCCCAGAGCCAGTACGCTTACGCGCACCCGATGCGGCACGGCGAAATGGCCTGCAGCGATTGCCATGCGCCGCATGGATCGCCCAACGAGGCCATGCTGACCGATCTCAACGTCAACCAGAATTGCTATACCTGCCACGCCGACAAGCGCGGCCCCCACCTTTGGGAGCATGCGCCGGTGGCCGAAGACTGCACCAACTGCCACCAGCCACATGGCTCGAACAACCCGGGCATGCTGACCCAGCGAGCACCACTGCTCTGTCAGTCCTGTCATAGCCGAGACAGCCACGTTGGCATCGGCATCACTGCCGATGGCTTGCCCGGCAACAATCCGTCCAATCTCTTGCTGCTGGACAGCTGCATGAACTGCCATACCCAGGTCCATGGTTCCAACCATCCCTCGGGTCGGGCACTGGCACGCTAGGTGGAGAGCATGAGCATGCACAAGTCAATCTCAGTTTCAGTTTTGCTGGCCCTGGCCCCGATCACGGCCGTGCTCGCGGAATCCCCCATGCGGCCCGACACCAGCCAGTGGGTCTGCGAACTGTGTCCGTTCAGCGATGGCTTGAACGGTAGCGTGGCTGCCGGTCCGGGCTACGTCTCGGATGACAACCCGGACTTCGGCAATTTTGGCGGCCTGGAAGAAGAAGGTTCTTTTGTCGCCCTGGAAGGCGATCTCTGGTATCGGGGCGAAGATGGCGACTATTTCCTCGCCTACGGCGACCGTCTTGGCCTCGATAGCCGCCAGCTGCTGCTGGAAGGGGGTCGGCAAGGCAGCTACAGGATTGGCCTGGACTACAGCGAAATCCCCTGGGTCTGGTCGGATGATGCCAGAACCTTTTTCGACGGCGCGGGCTCAGCCTCGCAAACCCTGCCAGCCGGCTGGGTGACCGGCAACACCAGTGATATGACCTTGCTGGTGCCCAACCTGCGCGATATCCGTATTGGTCATCAGCGTGAAACCGTGGCTTTGGAGGTCGCGTTGACCCGGCCTTCCCCGTGGCGCCCTCGGTTTGATCTGAGGCATACCCGCCGAGAGGGTAACTTCGTTAAAGGGGCAAGCTTTCTGTTTACCGGCGCTGAGCTGGTCGCGCCTCTGGACGAAGAGACCACCCTGGTTGAAGCGGCCCTTGGCTATGTCCAGCCCGACTGGCAGATCGAAGGTGCCTACCAGGTCTCTTTGTTTGCCTCTAACGAAACTTCCGTTCGCTGGGACAACCCGTTCCCATCATTTAACGGAGGGAGCCGCGGCGAGCTCAGCATGGCGCCCGACAACGAGTTTCATCAGTTTGTCCTGAGCGGATCGTGGCGCCCATCGCGCAACTGGAACATGGCCGGTCAGTTCGCTTTTGGACGGGCAACCCAGGATGAGCTGTTCCTTGCCCCCACGCTGAATGCCAACTTGAATGTGCCGACACTGCCTGCCAGCCGCTTGGATGGTGAAGTGGACACACGAATAGCCAACCTGCGCGTCAACGGCCACTTGACCGACCGCTTGCGGGCTCGGCTGCAGATTCGCTACGACGATCGCGACAATGGCACTGCCCGCAATTTCTACCCGGGTGTTGTTACCGATACCTTTGTCGTGAACTCTTATGCCAACGATCCCTACAGCTTCCGACGCCAGAGTGTGGAAGCCGCGCTTGACTATCGAGCCAGCGATGACCTGTCTTTTACTGGCAGCGCTGTCCGCAAGTCCACCGATCGCGATTTCCAGGAAGTTGGAGAGACAACGTTCAACGGTCTGAGCGTTTCAGCACGCGCCACGCCGACGGACCGGCTCAGCTTCAGGGTCAAGGCCGCCCAGGAATCCCGCGGTAACGACCTGGATCCCGCGCTGCTCGATCCATTCGCAAATCCGAGCCTGCGTCGCTACCATTTTGCTGAAAAGGATCGTAATCTGGTCCGGATTGCCGGGGACTTTGCCATCAGCGAGCGCTGGACCGCAGGTGCCTTCGCTGAAATGGCTTGGGAGCGCTATGACGATACGATGATCGGCATGAGCGAAGCCGACAGCCACCAATTGGGTGTGGATCTGTCGGCACGCCTGTCAAGACAGACCACCCTCAGCGCCTTCGTCGCCCAGGAGATGCTGGAGGCTGAAATCCTTGGAACCGATCGAATCGAAAATGGCGCGCCCTGGCGGGCCACCACCGACGATGACTTTCTGACTGCAGGGTTTGCGCTTGATTTCAGCGATTTGCCCGGCGCCTGGATGAACGCAGGCCTGCGCTTTACCTATGCCCAGGCCGACGGTGACATTGACATCGAAAAGCGCGAATCAGCCCCGGCTTTTCCTGAGTTACAAACCCGCCGCTATATGCTGGAGGCCGACATCGAGCGACAGATCGCTGAGCGCCTCAGCCTGAGCCTGGGCTATATCCTGGCCCGCGCGCGCGAAGACGACTTCTATCGAGACGGGGTCGACCCCACGACGCTGGCTAACTACATCGGTCTCGGGAAAGTCTCGCCGGATCGAACCGCCCATGTCTTCAGGATGATGTTGCGCTATCGGTTCGATTAGATCTTGATCTGATTTCAGCTATGATTTGGCGATGAGTGCTCCAGCCGCCGTCGCCCGGGCAGCGCGACCAAATTTTCTCATTCTCACGCCGGTGTGTATTTTCCCGGCCGTGGCCGCGGCCTATGCCGCAGGCTACAAACCCGATGTGTTGGTCGTCTTGCTGATCGTTGTTGCGGGTCTGCTGGCCCATGCCGCGGTCAATCTGCTCAACGAATGGGATGATTTCCGTTCCGGGCTGGATCTGGCAACCCAACGAACCCCCTTCAGCGGTGGCAGCGGGGCACTGCCTGCCGCACCCGCAGCTTCAGCAGCCGTTTTGACGACCGGTGTCATCGGGCTGGCCGTCAGCGCGCTGATTGGGCTTTACCTGATGAGCCGCTCGGGTCTCGGGTTGTTGACGCCCGGACTGGTGGGAATATTTCTGGTGGTTGCCTATACGGCCTGGATTACCCGCAGACCCATACTGTGTCTGATTGCTCCCGGGCTGGGTTTTGGCCCGATCATGGTGGCCGGCAGCTATTACGCTATCACCGGCCACTACAGCGTTGCCATTCTTTGGGCGTCCATGACACCACTGATGTTGGTCAGCGGACTGCTTTTGATCAACCAGTTTCCTGATGTTGAACCTGACCAGACCCACGGCCGTCTGCATCTGCCGATTCTCCTCGGCAGAGCAGCCTCGGCGAGGTTGTTCGTCGTGGTCTTGCTGCTGGCCTACCTCGTGCCGGTGACCGGGGTGGTCGCCGGTATTCTGCCGCTGACCGTGCTGCTGGTCCTGCTGGCAACTCCGGCTGCCTTCATCGTGGCCAAAAAGGCCTTGGCGCACGCCGATCATCCAACTGATCTGACCCCGTGGCTTGGCCTGAACGTGGCCACCCTCATGGTTACCATCTTGCTTTTGGGTCTGGGTCTGCTGCTGGGCTAAGCCTTGCTCAGGTGGTTACTCAACGAGACCAGTCCCTGGAGGGAGTGGATAGACCCGGGCATCTCCGGCACCCGAATGATCGATAAGTGACCGGAATCGGCGGCCAGGGTGTCGATGGCCCGGGTCTGGACTTGCGTCAGCTGCTCGAGCGCCGCGCCCCAGTAGGAAACGCGATCGGCCAGCGCGTCGCTGGCGATCGCTTCGGGAACTTCTGGCACGTCTTGTTCAATCGGCACCCGCCAGCGGTTGACGACGATATCGCCCACTCGCATGCCCATCTCGGCCAGGGTTGACGAAAATCCTGCGGCTGCACGCAGCTGATGCGGATTAGCACCGGTCACGACGATGAAGGCGGTTTGCCGGGCTCGAAGAAGCCGCTGTGCGCGGGCCGCCTGCGCGCTGAACGGCTCAAGAATGGATTCGGCCACTTCAAAAAATTCGGTGATATCACGGATGACCTGCGCCCCTGTCAGCCTCTCCAGGGTTCGAAACAGCACATCGGTGACGCGAAAGAAACCGCGCCCGGCTCTTCCGCTGAAGGTCAGGAAAATCCGAATGAGATTGGAGTCAAAAAACGCTTGCAGACGCTCTGGCGCGGTCAGAAAGTCGAGCGCCTGGGTCGTGGGTGGGGTGTCGAGAATGATGCGATCGAAGTCCCCGCTGCTGGCAATCGATTCCAGCTGTTGCATGGCCGCATATTCCTGGCTGCCGGACAGTCGACCGGCAATATTCTGATACATCCTGTTGTTGAGAATCCGGTCTCTGCGCTCAGTGCTGGGTGCGTAGCGCTCCACGGCCTGGTCCAGGGTGTTGCGGACGTCGAGCATCATCGCGTGGAGCTCTCCTGGCACGCTGATGCCGGCTTGTTCAAGGCTGACGTTGACTTCCTCGGCATCCGGGCCGATCCCGTCCAGGCCAAGTGCGGCAGCAAGCCGTCGGGCCGGGTCAATGGTCAGCACCAGCGTGCGGTGTCCCGCCCGAGCGGCGGCCAGTCCCAAAGCTGCGCTGACGCTGGTTTTGCCAACACCACCGCTGCCGCCAACGATCAGGATTTTGTGATTGGCGATGCTGGTCTCGATCATGAGGCGGGCAATTGCTCGATCATTGCGTCGAGCAGATCGGTCTCCTTGGTCAGCGGAATCCAGGGCGCCCGATACAGGGTGACGGCCTGTTCGGCCAGGCGGGCGGCGCGCTCGCTCTGGATGATTCGATGACTCTCCAACCAACCCAGGCGGGACCGAAGTGAGTCCGGGTCTGTGGTCTGAGCGGCAAGGTCCGGGTCAGACGCGCCATCAAGCCAGGCGAGATAGCGCTGATGTTCGTTGGCTCCGATATCGGGCAGAACCTGATTGCAGACGACGCCGTCAAAGCGATAGGCCGTTTCGGCGTGTACCCGGCTCAACAAATCCACCGTCTCGTCGACGGGCAGTTCTTCGAGAGAGGTGATGGCGATCAGCCCGGTCAGTTCGGTATCGGCAAGAATGGCATCGATTTCGCGCGCGCGATCGGCCACGTTGCCGCTGCTGACAATATCCAGAGCCGCTTGCGGAAACCGCAGCATCGCCAGCGCGTGTCCGGTCGCCGGCGCGTCGAGAATGATGCGATCCCAGTAGGGCTTACGCCCACGACGACGGCCCAGTTCGTACCAGATTTTGCCTAGAGGTATCAGTGAATCCAGCCCGGGCAGGGCGCCGGTCAGCACTTGAAAGAGCGTGTTGCGCGCAATCATTCGGGTCAGAAACGGCAGCTTGAAAGCCACCGCAAGATATTCCTCGATCGCGGGCTGGACGCGCAGGTTCATGCCCCACAGGTTTTCTCTGATCGGCGCCAGATCGTAGCAGGGCTCAAAGTTCGGAAAAAAATGCCCGCCGCGCGGTGACTCCGACATCTCGACCCAAAGCGTCCGTTCGCCCTGTTGAGCAGCCCGGACCGCCAGCGCTGCGCTGATCAGGCTCTTGCCGACCCCGCCCTTGCCGGTGACAAACAAAAACCGCCGGTCAAAGACCGGCCCTAGCTCGGTCTGGAGCAGCGAGGCAGTCACGGCTGGGTCAGCTGACGGCCGGCAGGAAGAGTTCGTGGCTGTCGACGAAGACGCGGTAAGACTGGATTGGGCTCCCGGGTTTGTCGGCAAACTCGAAGACCGAGAAAAACGGGAAGGCTAGATGCTTACCATCGGAGGCTCGATAATAGTTGACGACTCCCTCAACCAGAATATTCTCGCCGGCGTGCCAGAAGTTGACGATGTCATGGCGAATGCGGTTGAGTAGGCCAAAAATTCCCTGGGCGCCCCCGGCGATTGCGCTCGTGCCTTCCAGCGGCGGGTGATTGGCGAAACGAAACTGTCCATCTGCGGCGAAATAGTCGGCGAAGTTGTCGGCGTCCATGCTGTCAATGGTCTCGAAAAACTGAACAATCCAGGGGTCGGTGCTTGTTTTCATTGTCGCGGTTGTCTTTTAAGACGAAGGGCCAGGGTGCATAACCGTACAATAAACCGATGAGCAGTAGAAAATCGACCCTCTCTCGACGCGAACTGTTCGGCAGGTTGACCGGCCGCTCGCGCAGCGAAGCGGCCGCCGAGCGCGAGCCCGACCGTCATCCCTCAGCGCAGCGGGCCGACGAACTGCTTGCCAGCGGCGATTATCAGAAGGCCTCAGAGCTTTACGCCCGGCTGACCATGCGCCAGCCGGACTTTCTTGAAGCCTATCGTCGCCTCGGTTGGTGCTACATCAAGCTGGACATGACCACCGAGGCGCGCCGCGTCCTCGAGCAGGCGCTGGATAAAAAGCCCGAAGATGCAACAGCGCTGCTCTACATCGCTCTGAGCCATGCCATGGACGGGTCGGCTGACAATGCGGTGACCGTTTTGCGGGACGTGCACGATTACAACCGCATTGTTGTCCAGCGCGAAGTCAACCTGATCCAGTTTCTCACCGACAGTCAGGAACAGCCTGGGGCGGAAGACATGGTCGAGCGCCTCGAGCGGGTGATCGAAGAGCAGAACCGGATGCCGGGCACGATTGGTGCGTATTTCTAGGCATCTGCGCATCGCCATGGCGGTCTGACCGCATGGCAAACGGACAAGCCATCAGCACCCGCGATTTCCTGACGGTCTGGTGGCAAGTCGCAATCCTCAGCTTTGGCGGACCTGCAGCCCAGATCGGCGTCATGCAGAGGTTGCTGGTCGATGAGCGCGGGTGGCTGAGCCAGGCGCGCTTCAACCACGCCCTGAATTTCTGTCTGTTGCTGCCCGGACCCGAAGCCCAGCAGCTGGCAACTTATATCGGGTGGCTGCTCAAAGGCGTTAAAGGCGGTCTGTTGGCCGGTATCCTGTTCGTGTTGCCTGGTGCTCTGATCATGCTGGGGCTGAGCCTGCTTTACGTGACCGTCGGCCGTACCGGATGGGTCGAAGGCTTGCTGTTTGGCTTGCAGTGTGCGGTGTTCGCCATCGTGGCGCAGGCCTTGATTACCATGGCCTCGAAGGTACTGGACGGGGCGATGGCCCGTGCCCTTGCCGCAGCCGCCTTTGTCGCGATGTTTTTTTGGAATTTGCCTTTCCCGCTGGTGGTTGCTACCGCAGGCTTTGTCGGCTGGCGGCTTCTGTCAGATGGCGGCCAGCCGGACATCATCGACGCAACACCCGCCCGGGTTGCCAGGCGCGTGCCGGTTCTCGTTTTGTCAGCCTGGGTGCTCCCTCTGGCCGGCGTTGCGCTCGCATTTGGCGTGGATTCCATCTGGGCCCGGATCGCCGGATTCTTCAGCTTGCTTTCCACCTTGAGCTTCGGTGGTGCTTACGCCGTTCTGGCCTGGGTGGCCCAGTACGCATCCGAAGAGCAGAACTGGCTGACCGCGACGGAAATGCTGGACGGCCTCGGTTTGGCGGAGACCACGCCGGGCCCGCTGATTCTGGTCACCCAGTTCGTAGGCTTTCTGGCCGCCTGGCGCGAACATGGGGCGCTGAACCCGCTTCTGGCAGGTAGCCTCGGCGCCGGACTAACGACCTGGGTGATGTTTTTGCCTTCGTTTTTCTGGATTTTCCTGATGGCGCCCTGGGTTGAACGCTTGCGTCACCATCAGGGCGCGGCCGCGGCCCTGCGCGGGATAACCGCGGCCGTGGTCGGCGTGATCGCTAATCTGGCCGTGTGGTTCGCCTTGCGGCTGCTGTTTGCAGAAACGCGAGCCATTGAGGCCATGGGTATGAAGCTGTCGCTGCCGGTGTGGGCGACGATTGACCCGGTCGCCCTGGTCTTGTGCCTGGCGTCAGCCGGGCTGCTGTTTTGCACCCGGCTGAGCCTTTTCGGTGTGGTCGGTCTGGCCGCCCTAGCCGGCTGGCTGGTGGCGGCCGGACCGCTGTCTACGTATTACTGAGCGCTGCTGGCTGTAGCTTCAGCTTCGGCCTGCTTTTCATAGTCTCGGCGCGACATGCCGTGGGCGACGCCATCGTGGCAGTCGATGCAAGTCTGGCCTTGCTCCTGGGCCCGCTGATGCAGCATCCATGCAGGGCGGCTCTGGTCGGCTTCGGCCATGGCCTCCCATTCGTGGCAGTTGCGGCACTCTCGAGAGTCATTGGCGCGCATGCCCTCCCAGACGCTGTGGGCCATTTCGGAGCGGTGCGACTCGTATTTTTCCCTCGTCCCGAGTTTGCCCATGAAGTGCGAGGGCAATTCCACCAGACCGGCGTTGATCTTGACACCCATCTTGGGGAAATACTCGTCCGGCACGTGGCAGTCCTTGCATTCGGCCCGAACGCCGCTGGCGTTGTTCCAGTGCGAACCTTGAGCAACAGCCGGCAGAACGAAAGCTTCCATCTCATGGCAGCTCGTGCAGAAGGCGGTACTGGAGGTGGCGTCGATAACCGTCATTTTGGTCTGCCAGCCGGCAATGCCGACAATCACCCCGGCCACGATGAGAACCCCGGCTCCCGCTTTCGCAGCGGGCTTGGTGAAAAGATTCCAGATCCAGCTGAAAAAGCGGACGATGAAGTTGGGGCGGTTTCCCTGTTCGGCCATGATGTTTCTCCTGAATGTTGGGGAAAATATAGCCGTTACGACGGGGTCGCCAATTGATCCGGATCAATTACATCTTTAAAAGCGAAGGAAAAATTGTCGATTTGAATTGACCGGGGCCGGACCCGCGAAGATCCGGCCGGATCCGGTTATCAATCAGCCCTTATCGAGTGCCTGCTGCGTCCACTGCCAGGCAGCCACCGTGGCCGGAAAGCCGACTGAGTTCATGCCCAGTACGACAGCATGTTCTATTTCCTCTCGCGTCAGACCATTCTCGATGCCGCGGCGGACGTGCGACTTGAGTGCCGACTGCAGGCCAGCCCCTGCGCAGATGCCGAGCTTGACCAGTGCACGGCTTTTTTCATCCAGCGGGCCGGCGTCGTCGAGCGCGCTGCCAACCTGACTGTGCGCACTGGCGAGATCTGGAAAACGGTCGGTGAAGCGCACGAAGGTCTTGGGAATGTCGTTACTCATGAGATGCTCCTTGGTCGGGGTGGGTATGCAAGTTGACGGTGGCTTGCCAGGCGGGCAGTCCACCGCGTAACCCGCGAATATCGTGATAGTCGTGTTCTTTGAGGATTTCCGCCGCCGTGCGGCAGCGCACGCCGCTTTCGCAGTAGAGCACACAACGCGATTCAGCCGGCGGGTTGATCGTCCCGTTCTGCAGCTGCGAAAGCGGCAAATTCAGGGCGCCGGGGATATGGCCGGCGGCAAATTCGTCCGGTTCTCGGACGTCCAGAAAAGTCCAGTCACTCAGCGCGCGCGCCTCGTCGACGTCGATTTCCCGGAGGATGGATCGCGGCGCGGCTTGCAGCGTGATTTCGCCCGCCGGCTGCGAACAGGTGTTGCAGTCTTTTCGGCGTTTGACCGCCATCAGCCGGCTTTGCCCGTCGCGAGCATCCATGACCCAGAGCCGCCCGATGAGGCCTTGCAGGCCGGTGCTGTCGCCGACCAGCAGCTTGATCGCCTCGCTGGCTTGTAGTGATCCGGTCATGCCCACCAGAGAGCCGAGCACGCCGGCCTCGGCGCAGTTGGGTACCCAACCGGTCGGGGCCTGAGGGAACAGGCAGCGTAGGCAGGGCCCCTGTTCGGCGTGAAAAACCGTGACCATGGCTTCCATGCCGGTCACCGTGCCGTAGACCAGCGGGCGACCAAACTTGACGCAGGCATCGGCAATCAGGTACTTCGTGGCGTAGTTGTCGCTGCCGTCGACGATTACATCGTGGTTCAGCAGGAGCTCTTCGACGTTGTCCAGGTCGAGACGCCCGACGATGGCCCGAATGGCGATGTCCGGGTTCAGGTCTCGCAGCCGTTCCGCCGCGGCATTGGCTTTCGGTCGATCCAGGCTCGATTCTCCGAACAGGACCTGGCGCTGCAGGTTAGTCCTGTCGACCCGGTCGTTGTCGATAATCGTGATGTGACCAACGCCTGCGCCGGTCAGATAGGGTAAGACGGCGCAGCCCAAGCCGCCGGCACCCACGCAGAGAACGCGACCCGCGGCAAGCCGATCCTGGCCCTCGGGACCGATCTCGGGGAGGATGAACTGTTTTGCGTAGCGGCCGCTCATGACGCGGATTCTGCCCGCGCATCGTCCAAGCGCTGCCGTATGTCGTCGAGTTCTTCAGGGGTGGCTGGGTTATCCAGCCCATCGTCGGGCAGCGAAGCCACGACCGGCAAGTCCAGCCGAGCGGCCAAAGCCTCGATCGCACCGCCGTTTTGCAGCGTCGCATCGATGATGCTGGGGAGTTGCCGGGTATGCATCAGCGCTAGCGGAAGCGGACCAAGGTCAAAGCGCGCGCCGTGGCCGTGGTATTCGGCAATTTCTGCCAGCCGGGTCAGGGCGCGCGGGTTGATGGCGGGCATGTCGGCCGGGATGATCATCAGGCAATGGTCGTCGAGGTCGTTCCGCTGCCGCAGGACGCTGATCAATCCCCCCAGCGGCCCGCAGTCTGGCCGAAGGTCGACAACGGCGTTCTCTCGGCCCTCTCTGCCCGACACGATGATGCGCTCAAATCCGGCCCTTTGAAGAATCCGTTCCGCCTGACCAAGCATTGAAACGCCC
>Ga0102934_1002760_pt1 | contig 12065 bp, 14 predicted proteins | sample SalPonR2_A_D1_MG_FD_78175 | JGI IMG/M metagenome (GOLD analysis project Ga0102934, IMG submission 78175) | Salt pond soil microbial communities from South San Francisco under conditions of wetland restoration - Salt Pond MetaG R2_A_D1_MG | ecosystem: Environmental > Aquatic > Marine > Intertidal...
ATATCAGGGTTTAGGGGGAAATGCTTTGATCTATCAGGAGCTGGAACGGATGGTGCAGAAACGTGGATTCGACACCGCAGAGCTGGTGCAGATTTCGGAAAAAACTGAACTGATGATCAGTGACGTCGGGAGCCTGGGGGGAGAGCCCTACAAGATTCATCGTATGTTCAAGAAAGAAATATAAACCTGACCGCCCGAACTCCCGTCCGCCGGATTGATTATCGTCGCTTCCATTTACTTCTACGCTTATTTCCGCGTTTATTTCCGCGGGCAGTGCTGTGCGGATTGAGACTGATAAAGCCGTACAACTTTTCAATCAGTTGCTTATATACCTTCGCTTCGTGAATTTCCGGGTCCCCCCGGGAGCCCTCAAGGGTATAATTGCAGGCATCGACATAGACGTTAGAGGCCTTAAACAACTGCTCGTACTGCTGCTCGAGGTATTCGGAAAACCACTTCGGCAGTTTCAGATGATCCCGCTTCAGCATACGGTAATGTGGCAGGCAGAGCCCACTGGTCTGTCGGAAGGCTCCAATAAACTCTTCATCATTAATGTATGTCCACAGCACCGAGATTACCTGTCTCTCCTTTTCCAGCAGGTAGTCACAGGCAGGGCATGCCCCGCTGCCATGCACCGGTTCCCGGTCCAGCTCGTAACGCAGAATCTGCCGGTACAGCAGCACCACCGCCAGGGCATCGTGCAGCCCTTCCAGGTAACGGGCATGCTTTCCGCAGAATCCCCCTCCTAGGTTGAACTTAGCCCGAAAGTGACGATTATTCACCTTCTCGTACAGCAGAGAGTCGAAGTACTTGGCCTCGTCATTACGTAGGGTGGTACAAACTGGGCAGCCTCCCTCGCCGCAGGCATCAATTAACTTAAAAAAGGGCAGATGTTTGTCCGCCCCCGCTTCGTGTGTAGTATCCGTCATCCTTCGCCAAGGGTAGCTTACTTGATGCCCCTTGGCAAGTCGGACCGAGTACAACAAGCCGGGCGGAGTAAGTGAAAGTTAGATACATCGAGGCAACGGAAGCCCCGGCGAAAGCCTCCATTCCCTTGACCTTCCCGGGGGTATCCGGTACAACTCCATTACGATACTCGTAACAATATTCAGGGTAATGTACAGGCTCTGTACCCCGGAGGCATCCCTACCCCTCGGGGGAAGTGTATGCCAAAACTTATTCCATCTTTTATTGTACTCGCTTATCTGCTGCTCACCCTGCTTATCGGATTCCGTTTCAAGAAGCAGGCTTCGGTCAGCATAGACGAGTTCTACCTGGCCGGAAGAAGCCTGAGTCCGCTCATCCTATTTTTCACTATGATGTCCACCAATTTCTCAGCCTTCACAATCTTCGGCCTCTCTGGGGCCGGCTACCGCATCGGCTACGCCTTTTATCCGGTCATGGGCTTCGGAACCGGCTTTATGGCCATCTCCTTCTTTATCATCGGGCTCAAAATTCTCCGCCTCTCCAAAGAGCGCGGTTACATCACCCCGTCGGATTTCATATCCGACCGGTACCAATCCCCCCTTCTACGCCTGGTCTTTTCAGGGGTATTGGTACTTTTTACCCTCCCCTACATAGCCATCCAAACTATCGCCAGTGGTAAAACCCTCCACGCTCTGATCGGCCTGCCCTACATTGCCGGAGCAGTACTGGTTACCGTATTTATCACCCTCTATGTCGGTCTGGGAGGGCTACGCTCCATAGCCTGGACCGATGTAATTCAAGGAGGGATGATGATCATTTTCACGCTCGCCGCCTTTGTCATTATTGTCGAAGGAGCCGGCGGGTTTGCTTCCATTCACCAGGCTCTGCTGCAGAGCAACCCGGAGCATTTCTCACGTCCGGGAGCCGGACACGCCTTCCCCCCCGGCATCTGGATAGGCTATTTCGTATTGTGGTTTTTTGCAGACCCCATGTTTCCCCAGCTCTTCCAGCGTTTTATGGCCGCCCGGGATGAAAAGTCTTTAAAATGGACCGCCACTCTCTATCCCCTTATCTGCACTTTCCTCTTTTTTATGACAGTATCAATCGGGGTAATCGGTAAGTATGTCTTTCCCGGTCTACCTCTGAATCAAACCGACACAGTATTTCCCCTCCTGCTCAATCGCTATGCAGGCGAATTGATAGGCGCTCTGCTGCTTACCGGAAGCATCGCCGCCCTGATGTCTACCCTCGACTCGCAGCTGCTTACAGTAAGCTCCATCATCATTCGTGACATGCCCTTCAGGAGGCTAAAAACAAATTCCTTTAGGCGGCTCTTAATCGCGTTAATTGCCCTGTCCGGTTTGCTGATTGCCGTCAACCCGCCGGATACTATCCTGGAGTTCATCAACAAAACCAGTTTCAACGGATTAGCGGTCTTGGCCCCCACGGTAATCGGCGGGCTCTACTGGCGGCGTGGGAATCGCTACGGTGCATTCTCGAGCATTGCCACGGGTGAACTGATGGTACTGCTTTTTTACTTTGATGTGCTCTCAACCCCCCGGCTTCTACCGGTCATTCCAATTATGCTGGCAAGCTTTACAGTATATGCAGCAGTCAGCATGCTTACCCGCACAGTGGAGAACATCAACCTGGTGTTCCCCCTTCAACGGAGTATTCTGGCCTGGACGGGGATATTCGGGCTGTTCTTTCTTTTGGGAAACGATTTCTGGAACTGGAACCGGAGCCCTGTACTGCTCTTAGGGCTCCCGGGGTGGATATGGTACTTTATTCTACTCGGGATATTGCTCTCCGGCGCCTTCGCCCTCTTTTCCTTTAGAAAACCCCATTCTAGTAGATTACATTTTAGTAGTCCGGATTTTAGAAAAAAACTTTTTGGAAAACCTCGCAGCTGAGCTGCGGAGTACGATGCCCAGGACGTCCGGAGCGGGCAATTCCGCCCGGTCGCCGGCAGACAGGGGTTATGTATAAGGAAAAGTAATTATGAACCTGGTGGTGGGATTTCTGTCCAGGGTAAGACTGCCGCGCAGCTGCTGAACGAGATGTTGAATAAGGATAAGGCCCAGACTGGATACTGTTTTGATGTTCAGATCCTCCGGAAAAGGATGACCGCTGTTCTCTACTACCAGGGTGTAGCGTGAGCTCTTTTCTGAAAGCGAAACTCTGAAATAGTTTTTTTCTAGATTCAAATCAAACCCGTGTTTTGCCGCATTGGTGGCAAGTTCTGATAAAATCAAACCCAAGGGTACTGCACGATCAGGATTGATATATACCTCGTCCATACTAATTTCGATAGAGATTGCTGTGTGTGAAAGCGAATAAATAATCTCTTCCACGAGTTCACGAGCGTAGCGAGGGAAGTGAATTGCACTCACACTGACGTCACGATAGAGTTTTTCATGTACCGTGCTGACTGCCCTGATTTGGTTTTTTAGATCCTGCACAACGCACACGTCCTTGATTTTGTCGGACTGGAGATTAATAAAGGAACTGATCATGGCCAGGTTATTTTTGACACGATGGTGTATCTCTTTCATGAGGAAGTCCTTCTCTTCCAAAGCTTTTTCGAGCTGTTTCAAATATACATTGTTGCGGTAATAGAGATACACTATCAGGCCCATCAATAGAAGCAGTGCAAAGCCGGTGGCGTTGTTGCTCATTCGAATTGTAAAGAGCTGCCTCTCAATATGGGTTTCGATGTACTTCTGTAGTGTGGTAAGGCTGGCCTGAATCGAATCGTGATCGGCTTGCTCAGGGCTCTTCGATAGAGTATCCACCTCATTTTCCAGTGTGTTCAACGCCGAATTCAGCTGGGTATCAACACTTCGCAGTTTATTGAAAAATGGACTTTGTGACGTTTTATTTAATAGGATAGAGAAATCGCTATTGTGGTTATCTCGCTCAGAATTTGACTCCGACAGCGACCGGCTGCGATAGTAGGTTGTGTTGAGTTGATATACTCGCCATTGATTCGAGAGAACTGCTTCAGTAAGATTATGTGTAAAATGCAGAAAACCGACCAAAATAACAATCACAACCAGCATGATTATCAAGGGAAACACTTTTTTAAGTTCTTCAAGCCTAAACATTATATAAATAGTATACTATATTTTGGAGCTATTGAAAAGAATTTGTTGACGCCGGTAAGCATACTAGGTACAATTCTGCTGTGATACCTGCCTGGCCACATTCAAAACCGGCTTACACCGGCCGACAACAGTATAAGATCCTCTTTTATGCTGTTTTGCTGGGCATTGCAAACGGAACAATGGGTATTATTAATGCGCATGTGCTGGAGCTTCCTCTGTTTTTGGATACCATAGGTACTCTGCTCTCCACCGCTCTGTGGGGTTTCTGGCCGGGCGCTGTAACAGCTGTCTCGACCCATTTGCTGCAGGAATCCTTGCGCGGCATAACCGGCGCGAACCTCAACCTACCCTGGATGATCTGCAGCCTTTCTTCGGTCATTACCCTGGCCTTAATGATACGGTTCGACCTGTTCAAGACATTTATTCATGCGGTAATGGCCACCATCCTGATTACCCTTGCAAACTCCATCTCCGGAGCCCTGGTGGCCACATTGTTCTTTTCCGGCATAACCATACACCCCGTCGATTACATTATGACTGCCTTCCTCTCGGTCGGACAAAGTTTCTTCAGTGCCTCCTTCTGGGCCCGACTTCCCATCAATCTAATCGACAAGGGAATTGCGGTGTTCATTGTATTTGGCATAACTGAGCTGATGCGGATAAAAAAAAAGAACCCTTATAGTCCAAATAATTCATGAAAGCTTCGATCAGGCATTCATCTATTAAGGTCTCAGCCGCCCTTAGAGTCACCGGTCTATTAAACTCTATTTTCCAAGATTTGAGTTAGTCGATTTTTTCGGAGACAACGCAAAGTCATACTGTTGCTCTAAAACACTATTGCCATGGCTTTTTTTTCAGTCCCGACCGGTTTACAGGTGGCATTCATCTGGTTTAACAGCGCTTCGATAATTCCTCCCTCGCTGCCCATCTCCTTGGCCATACAATCGCTATGAAAAATGTGTGCCTGGTTTCCAGACACCGTGAGTTCCGCTCCGTCTCGGAAATTTTTTAAAGTGATGGTCAGACTAAAATCAGTACCGAACGTCCTGCTCATAAGATTAGAGAAAATTATTGTAAGCAGCATTCCTAATGGAAGCGCTGCGTCGATATGTGCCTCAAGGTTATCTGCCTCGACTCTAACTCTTTGATTATCGAAATTATACTTTGCGGCGAGATCGCTGACCGCTTCTTTAACCAACCATCCGATATTGAGAGTCTGCCGGTCAAAATTCATAAAGAACTTATTATTGATAAAAGCCATAGTGTTGATAATGTCCTCGACTTTTCTCAATCCGTCCTCTTTGCCCACAGAGCCGTCCGTTAAATATAAATTGAGAAACGCCCTGACTACCGATAAGCTGTTTCCGATTCGATGATGCATTTCGCCAATCAAATACTCGTTTCTTCTCTGTAGAGACTCTATTTTTAATCTGTGCTCATCAGTATCGGTAAAATCATTCACAAAACCGATACTCCCGGTCACGATTCCTTTCTCATTCACATAGGGAGATGCTGCTACAAACAGATGCCGCCTGCCTCCTGAAGGGTGATGAAAATAAATGTGGTATTCCGAAGGGCGTCCTTTTTTTCGACGCTGCATCTCCGCCGCAAATAAGTTGCTATTTTCTTCGTCCAGTAGTTTATAAACGCTCAGACCTACATTTTTAACTTCAACCCCTAACATATCCGCACCGGCCTTGTTCATAAAGGTAACAATTCCGTCCGTATCAAGAATAATCATACCCTCATTAATTGTATCGACTACTTTCTGATACTGAGCCATAGACTTCTCTATTAATCCATCCGCACGCTTTTGCTTGCTGTACATGTTTTTGAAAGAACCGAAAGAGTAGGCTACACCGAAGCTGACCAGGGCTCCTCCGAAATGCCACACAAATGGGTGCTGAGATATCCCGGAAAAATCGCGGGAATAGGTGGCGGCCAAAAAAACTATCACATTGATTCCCGCAATCGCCATTCCCGCTTTCAAGCTGACAAAAGCATACAGTATTACCGGAATAATGAAAAAAATAGCCCCTTGACTAATAAACTCGTAATTTATGTAAGAATACGTAATTATTGCGATATATATTGCAGTAAGTACCGCTGTATAAAGACTTTGCCTTTTTTCAATCAGCTCAATAAGCCATGCCATATAGAAATTTCCTCTGGTTGCTGAGTATCTTAGTAGAATTAGTCGCATTTTAAACTAATTTTGGATTTTGTCAAAATAATTAACCGAGCCCCTGCAGCGGTAAGCTACAGAGGCCCTTTAGGAAAAATAAGGCAGTGGCAGGTTGTGCAGCCGAGGCAGCTCAAAGCGAACTCCCATACTTATCCCTATTCGGTCCGCTCCTTCTCTAGAGCCCGCTGCATCAGTACGGCCCCGAGAATCAGGATTCCTTTGATCAAATCGTTTACAAATGCGGGAACCTGAAAGGCTGACAGGATGGCGTCGATTGCATACAGAATGACCGAACCTGGTTTTTGTCATAACAAACCAGACAAATACTGAAATAGCTATGAAGCAGATTACCAAATAGGGGATTGGACCAAGTTTCCCCTAGCCGATCGTCCTCAGCTGATTGAAGTAGGCATCGTTATCTACAATCAGCGGCCCGCCGTCGCCGAACTGGATGGTAATCGAACGGTACCCCACCAGTGTCGCCAAAGTCACAATAAAGGCGACTACCTTGGCAAGTCCGATAAATATTCCATTGAACAAACCGAGGGTAAATCCCATGCCAACACTCGCGGCAAGCGAAAGGAACACACTGGTGGTTGCATTGAACACCACCACCCCGGTTGCTGCGGTAAGGGCCAGCATCGACCCTACCGAAAGGTCGATGTTTCTTGAAATGATAACCATCGTCATTCCCAAAGCGATAATACCGATAAACACAGACGATTTCAGCAGGTTTATCAGACTCGCCGACGACAAAAACTGATCACTGGCAAACTGCCCAATCAGCAGCAGCAGGGATAGTATGTAGTTGTGATCTATCAGAAGCTTCTTCATGAATCCGAGGCTCCGTCCGGCAGCGCCCGATCCCTTACTCGCTTTTAATTCAGTATTCATACCCTCAACTCACCTTCTTATTTGATCCGGTTGCGTAATACATCACATCAACCTCGTTCATCTCTTCCCGGGAAAACTCCTTATTAAGTTCCCCCTAGGCGGAGGGCTATCGGGTTTTGGAAACCTCTTTATCGGCGCAATTCGCGAATCGGTTATTCGACGCTCGCTGCATCTGGCAACCTATGAGCTCAATGTTTGTATCTCCGAGCTCAAACAAAAATCAGGCCCAACCGGTGCGGGAACCCTGATCCTAGACCATATTTTCTCGTCGGAAGAGTTCAGCACTACAATCGCGAGACTGCCCTTCAGCCCGCCGCATTCCACTGCCCATCCCGTCTAAATTTCCACTTTTCGGCCTTCACCTCAGCCCCGATCGGGTTTATCATAGAGGAAAGGAGGTACTGCCATGAGAAGAAGCATGATGGTAGTTGCTATATTGCTCCTTTGCATAGCCGCTGTGATGCAGCTTGCGGCTGAAACTTCCAACACCAACGCAAAAGACATTATTACTGAAATGACCGCAGGAATGAACTTGCTTGCCGAGCAGGTAGAGGAGATGTCGGGTCCGGAGAATTTCATTGAGGCCTGTAACTGTTACGCGAAAACAGTGGAGGCCTACGGCAAGAAGATGTATGCCGTCGTGAAGGCCCATCCCGAATGGGGTGAAAACCCGCCCGAGGAAATGCAGGCAGCCATGAAACGCCTCAATACAGCCGTATACAGTATGTACAAATAGGGCCTCACTGCACGCAGATTTTAAGCCGTCCGAAGGCCTCAATCCACTGGCCGCGCACCGTTTCGGACTTCTTCCACTCATCCAAAACTACCTCGTCAAAATGGGAGGAGGCGTTGATAAACTGCACTGAAGTATCGTCCACTCCTACCACCAGCCCGCCGTGACTGATAAAGCCCTTGTCATAGGTAATGAAAATAAGGTCGCCGGGGATCACTTGCTCCGCACTTATCCGGCGGACATTGTAATCGTACAGGGATTGCATACTTACGTCACTTACCACATAAGAACCATCGAAATAGATATCCCGCCGGCCGAGGGACTGCCAGTAAGCCCACACAATTAGTCCGGAGCAATCGAATACCACCGGGCCGTTGCCACCCCATTCATAATCACAGCCCTGCTTGACAAGTGCATTATCCAAGGCCAGCTGTGCTTCCGCCGCACTCACCTCCTGCTGCTGGATGCAAGGAGACTGCATTCCGTTTTGACAGTTGATACAGACCGCCCCAATAACAACGAGTATAAAGAACTGTAAGGATGTTCGAAAAGTCTTCTCTAGGCACACTGTTCTGCGGTGGCCGAACTGTCAAAAATAATCTGAACTACTCCACTGGCCTCTATACGACAGCGGCCATGAATCTGCTCGCAAAGAATGTAGACCAGTTCGAGTCCGAGTCCACTTTGCTGGAAACGCCGAGTCGAGATAGCCTGCCCTTCATCGCTCACCGAAAGCATAAATTGCGTTTCACCGGACTTATTAAAACGAATCCAGACGGTTCCCCTCTCGGCATACCCTCGACTCGGTACAACTGCATTGGAGAGTACTTCATAGAGAATCATTCCCAGCGGCAGAGCGCCGTCAATGCCAAGCTGCAGCTCTTGTACATCAAGTCGGAAATCGATGTGGCCGAACAGCAACCCATCCGGGCCCTGAAGAGAGGAAACAATCGAGTTGAGATACGAGTGCAGGTTTACTTTAATGGCACTTCCGGTTTCATTTACAATATTGTTATACATCAGCTTGATGATCTGAATACTCTCTATAATCTTCATAAACTGTCGGTCAGAGTATCCATTCTTCGAATCCCTTGAGTGAAGATTCACCAGGGAAGTAATCAACTGTAGGCTGTTGCCCATGCGGTGCTGCAGCTCCTGCCGCATTACATCTGACGAAACGTTATCACTTGAAAGCTGCTGCCGCAGTTGAGAGTACTCTCTGATTCGAGTTTTCAAAATGCTCAACAGTGCTTCATTATGATGTTCGATCTTACGGCGTTGCTCTTCCAGTTCGGTGATATCATCTACAATCACCAGAATCATTTCCTGGCCCTGATGGGTAACGTATTTGGTGGTAAAGATAAAGTGTTTTTCAATTACTTCATCGTTGATATAAAACCTACGAGTCATCCGCTCCTTATACACCGGCACTTTATCGGTAAATGATTTGAGTATACATTCCCGTAAGATACAACTCTTGCAGTTTGAAGTAGAGCCGCAGTCTTTCCCCTCTTCCTCGGCAAACACACAGCCCATGGCGTTTCCGCACAGCTCTTTGAGCAGCTGATCCTCCTGCTTGTAAAAAAGAGTGCGAAAGGCATCGTTGAAGTTGTAAATTCTGGCTTCGCTGTCGGCGAGAAAAATCGCCGCAGTTACATTCTGATACAAATCGTTGAGAAAGTGATTGGATTCCTTCAAATCAGAGACGCTAATTTCCAACATCATGCGCTCCATGTATGTGTACGTTTGTCTTTATTATCTATTCAAATACTTCTGTTGTCAAACTCAAGATCCTAACTACAGGGCTCCGGAAAACGCACACGGACTGTGTGCATTCCATCCGCATCGCGGGTAATCATGTCGTACCCTTGAAGCTCTTTACCCTGATCCGGATAGGCCACCAACCGAGCCGACATCAACATATTCTTACGGCCACTGAACTGCAGTTCGTGTTCCGATTCTTGGACTAGGGTAATTTTTTTATACTTCCCACGCTGGCGGAAACCATAGGTAAAAAAGCGGCCCCGCAATAGCGGCTGCGAAATGAAGCTTTCAAAATCGAGTGGTTTTTCCAGCAGCTGCCATTGCTCCTCCAGTGGAAAATGACGATAGGCGAACTGCTGCGGAGGTATTTTATAATAGTGATGATTGAAATTTGGCTCGAACTTATTCCCCCGCACATACCCAGAATTCCAGGTTACGTCCACCAGATGCCATTCTCCCTCCAGCTTGACCGCGTTCCAGGCGTGGTTCGAGCGCGGCTCATTCATCTGTTCTTCACGATATGGTTCGAAACTCGCCCCGCGGCCGTAGCCCGAAATAGTCACGCACTCGATGTCCAATTGGTCGCACAGCAGCTGCAATGCAATCGAGTAGCCGGCGCAGACCGACTTACCGTACTGCAGCACCCCGTAGGCATCGGTTACTTTACGGCTCTCTCCGCGCAAAGCCGCCACATCGTAGGCTACGTTCTGTGCCACCCAATCGTGGGCATAGCGGAACATCTCCGGTTCGCTCCCGGAATTCTCGCGGATATACTCAATCAACTGCGGCAGGTTCTCATGGGGATTCTCTTTGACCGCCTTGTCAATGTTACGTGGTGCTTCGGCCGGCTGCACCTTCTTCGGAGCAGTTTCGTCCGGTCTGCGACCGGCGGTTTGACAGGAATTGAGTAGTCCAAAGAGAAACAAAAGAAATAGAAAGGAATATAAAAAATGTAAGACCCGCTTTTTTCTTCTATCCATAGATGGATCACCTTTTTGAAGGTAGTGTACGACAGCTTTTGTGAGATTGCTACCATTTTTTTATCCTACCGGCTCTCCGGCTCAGTCTACCAGCATCTCTTTTAACACTGACTTTACTTCGACAACCTCAGGCGTTTTAATTGTGCCCAACCTTTTTACCAGCCGGCGCTTATCCACAGTTCTAAGTTGGTCCAGCACTACCCAGCCATGTTTCCCCTGGTAAGATACCGGCACACGACTGGGGTACTTATATGATTGAGTAGTCATGGGGGCAATAATTATGGTGGAGATAGCCTCGTTCATCTCGTCTGGAGATATAATCAGACACGGACGTGTTTTTTTGATTTCATGGCCAACCGTGGGGTCCAAGCTTACCAGGTAAATTTCGTACTGTTTCATTCCCACTCCCAGTCAAAATGCTCCTCGTCCTCCAGCTCGGGAACAAGCTGTTCATCATCACCTTTCGAATGCATTTCAGCAAAAGCCTTACGCCAGCCTTCTCTGACCGTACTCTTGACCGGTTTAAGTACAATTTCGTTTTCGTGCACTTCAAGTTCGAGTTTATCCTGGATATAGAGTTGGTCAATTACACTTTTGGGAATGCGAATTCCGCGGGAATTGCCGATTTTTACCACTGGTATCTGCATATGTGTAATTATTAAGTAATTACATTAAAAAATCGATGCGCCCATGCTCAATTCCGCCGATATTTATGCACGTGCACCGCTTCCATGGTCACAATGCCTTCTTCGAGGTGTTTGTCCAGGTAGGGCATTAAGCGGTCGATGTTCTCTTTAGTGTCGACGATTTCGATGACAATAGGCAGGTCGGAGGAGATGGACAGCAGCTTGGCCGAGTGCATGCGGCTGTCGGCGCCAAAGCCCATGATACCGCGCAGCACTGTGGCGCCGGTCAGGTTGAGTTCACGGGCTTTCTGCACAATGGACTCGTAGAGGGGCCGGCCGCGGAGCATATCGTTTTCGCCCAGCATTATTCTTAAGAGGATGTCGTTTTCTTCGAAATGCATGTCTATAGACCCCCTTTCAATGTCTTTAAGAGTGCATCTGAAAGTAGGACGCCTGCTACGACCATTGTAAATCCTAACACGTTTTGCACCATAAAGGTAACTCCGGCCGACAGATACTGCCGCCTAATTATTAATTGAATAATTTCCAAAATATAGGTGGAGAAGGTGGTGAAAGCAGCGATAAAGCCCACGGTGACCGCCACCCGCAGGTAGGCCGGGGCGGCGATCGACTGGAATAGCTGGAAGAAGAAACCGATCAGCAGCGAGCCGAGGGCGTTGGCCGCCAGGGTGCCGAGGGGAATACGGGTAAAGGCCAGCTGCTGCGAGACAGTATGGCTGAGCAGGTAACGCGCGCAGGCGCCCAGGCCGCCGCCAATGAAGATGGCCAGTAGATTGGTCACGATGTTTCCTCCGGGTCGTGCGAACTGCCATGGTCGCCCCGGCCCCC
>Ga0102934_1002762_pt1 | contig 12054 bp, 7 predicted proteins | sample SalPonR2_A_D1_MG_FD_78175 | JGI IMG/M metagenome (GOLD analysis project Ga0102934, IMG submission 78175) | Salt pond soil microbial communities from South San Francisco under conditions of wetland restoration - Salt Pond MetaG R2_A_D1_MG | ecosystem: Environmental > Aquatic > Marine > Intertidal...
AAGTCGCCATTTGCGGCGTCGTGGACTTTCGGCCCTTCCTCTACGCCTTCCGGGCCTCCAAAAGCGAGTTCGCCGTCATGTTTACCACCTTTGCCGTCACCTTAGGCCTCGGCATCGACAAGGGGATCATCGTCGGCGTGGCTCTCAGCATCGTGGCCCTGGTACGCAAAACCTCCCACCCGCGCTTGAAGGTACTGGGTGCCCTTCCAGGCCGCCGGCACGTCTTTCGCGACGTCACGCGCTACACCAACGCCGTGCAAGCGCCTGGGATTTGCATCGTTCGGATCGATGAAAGCCTCAACTTTGCCAGCTGTGCGAGCATCAAGGAGCAAATTTTGAGCATAGCCAACGATCCCAACGTCGTGTTGCCCAAAGCTGCTTCGTCGCACCATCATGCTTTCGGACTTGGAGGCGGACAAGGGCATGTGGAAGGGAAGGGCTCCGGAGAGCATGGCCTCCCGGCCCCTTTCCGATCGGGCAGCCCTCTCCTCTCCGTGGTCCGGACGTTCAAGGTAGGCGGTGTTGCTGGAGGGGCGGAGGGTGGAGCGGTGGAGTTGACGGCCAAGGAGGATGCGGTCGAAGAAGGCCACGTTCGTTCGCAGGCGGGAGACAACCAGGGTGCGCAGGATGATGAAGGGACCAGGAAAAAGTTGCCGAGAAGGCGCGGCGGGGGAACAGAGGGAGGAGCGGACGGAGCACTGGTAGTATCGCAAGACGTGCAAGAGGAAATGGGGGAGGAGGATCTGGAGGTTTCTCGAGTGCTCACAGCGGCTAAAGTATCGGCGCGGCCCAAGCACATTGTCGTGGATTTCAGCGGCGTAAACCACATCGATCTCTCAGGGATCAAGATGCTAGACGAGGTTGAGGAGGCCTTGCAAAAGGGCCTGCCCCCGCAGATCCTCTACGTTGTGAATGTTAAGAGCACAGTCAGGGACCGGCTGAAAAAGTCCCCTTTGTGGGATCGTGTAGGGGGCGAACTCTGCTTCCTCTCGCTGCCCGCCTTGTTAGACCATTTAGTTGGAGACCGGTACTGGGCAGGTAAACCCAGACATGGATGCACAGTTGAGAACACAGAGCGTCAATCTGGCTCGAACACACCAGGAGGACAGGGTGGGGATGATGCATCTGAGACGGCGATATGGGACGGATACACTGATTGGGTGATCTGATGAGGGTACATAAGAAATCTAGTTGCCAAAAAGGCAAGGAACATCAGATAATTTGGTATAGTTTAGGGATCGACAGATACAACAAGAGTTGACAGCAGATACCTAGAGCTGCGAGGGAAAAGCTATGTTAGATGTGTGTAACTAGCCTTTGCAAATAGAATTCAGACGTTTTAGCACCGGAAAGGCCACATTGCTCTCGTTAGTCCCGATACGACATCGATTTCTTATACGTGGCCCAATGCATTACAAAATAACTTAGAATCACGATGGTTTTAAATTCGTTCAGCAAGCGACATCTCACGTAGAATTGACTGGTTTCTATGCTTTGGACTGAAATGGGCCGATACCTTGAAGGGACAGGAGGTTACCAGCGAGTCATAACTTTGAAGCGGTATAATACTAAACCTGCGATTGACAGGCAAGCAGCTACTCACTCTGATTTTGTGCATGTTCCCATCACATCTCCAGAATAAAAACAGTGAACAATAGTACAGCCGGGACTTAGGCGGATAGTCCGGAAGTTGCCATGGCAAGAAGACCGCTTTTCCTCGTTATCGGCTGTGCTGCGTTTCCCACTCTCCAGGCTTTCAACATGGCGTACCATCCTCTTGCATCGTCGCGTCGCGGTAAATCTTACAGCACGGCTATAACACGATTGCAGAGTCAGCAACGAGGCTTGTTGGGGGATGTGGTCAGGCCATATGATAACTCTGGTGGCGAGACTGATGCGAGGCTGCAATTTTCGAGTAAGTAGGGTTGAGAACTCGAAGTTAATGCTCCGAACAAAATCTTTTTTACTTGTTTAAGATATGCTTGACATTATGGAAGTAAAGGGAAGCTAATCATGATATTTCACGGATAGCGGGAGGTGAGACTGTGTGGTTGCTACCACTGATTTATGCTTGTTAAAATTTTCATCTATTGTCCACAGCCACGCGCCCTGACTGGTTGGCTGAGCTCATGCTGGCCAAGGAGAGTCAAATTCTGCGTTTTCCACACGAGCTCCGCCGGTTTGAATGGACCGCGGAGGACGACGAAGCAGTCGACGAATTCTTGATGCGCGGAAAGATGCAAGACGCACAGGCCTACTTTGAAGAAAAGAAAGCGACGAGCGTCCCAATGTACCGCCAGACCTTAAGGTACCACTGGACACAAACCGAGACGGACGTGCACGTGGGTGTTCCAGTACCCAAAGCTGTCCGTGGAGCTAATTTGCATCTGATAGTAGCCGAAGATGCCATGCAAGTGGCTTTGACAGACACTCCTTCTTTCGGTGTGATCTCGGGTAAATTCGCCGGCACCATTGACCCGAGCACCTCTGGATGGCAACTTGTGCAAAAGCCGGACGGCAGCCACGCCATATCGATGACTCTGAAGAAACAATCCCAGCCGGGCACGCATGCATTGTGGTATCAGTTGTTGCAAGGCGAGAAGTTGGGGGCATGCATGCTCTTCAAAGGCTCGGCCGGCCAGGGACGTTACCACTGGTCACAGGACTTAGATTACATGAATGTTTTCATTCCCATCCCGGAGGGGGTGCGTGGAAAGTCGGTGCAGATGACGATTGACGCGGCGGGCCGGTGTATGGAAGTTAGCCACCCACAGACTTCCGAGAACCCGGAGGTTACAGGGAAGCAGGGAGACGAAGGGGGAAGACAAAGGATCGGGGGGGAATTGTCTGGGTTGGTGAGTCCGGACGAATGCTCATGGGTGATTGACGAGGACGGCCAAGGGCAGCGGTGTGTGTGCTTGAGCCTGCGAAAACGCCGGCGGGAAGCGAGTGAGTCGACCTGGTGGCCTCGGTGTTTCAAGGAGGAGGAAAGTGTAGTGCCGCCTGAGATGCAAGGATCCCTGGATGAGGGATTGGCGCAGGCAAGAGAGGAGAGAGAACGGATGGAGCGGGCATTGGGCGCCGAGGACGGATGGGGAGAGGAGGAATGATCTCCAAGGCCTGGCTTGTTGTCCACAGGTGTGAACTCTCGACCTCTCTTTCTTTTTCTTTTAATGACGTCCCGACAGTTCTTTTTGTACAGCCAACTCTTTCTCGCCACAAGGTCATGCCTTCCCAACGTTATTCAATTTGTACGCACTTCGTCCTTTTTTAATAGTCTTACGCCTTTTCCCGTCGCACTACTAACTAAACTATTTATCTGTGTGTACATGCCACTGTTCCCTAAACCGCGAGGAGAGCAATGGCTGTCCGGCTGATAACTTTACGCGCCACCAGTACATGATGCTGTGTGGCTCTGTCGCCAGTGCCGCTTTCGCTGCATGCCATCCTTTTACACCGGGCTGAAATACAAGAAGAGTAACATGCCGGTGCAAAACACGCATGCTGTCCCCACCACCGCTCCTACGTACCGGTTGGAGGGACCCATCGTGCTACCCTCGCCTGTGAGTCTTCCCCACAGGCCAACTCGGTTGCGTTCTTCGGCTTCCTGTCCCGAAGCTTTCTCCCTCATCGTGCTCTCGACACCGTCAACCGCCCCTGTCTCTTCTACAAAAACATCCTCCAACGCCGTCCTGTCGAGGCTCTCGGCTTCTTTTCTAAGGGCACAATGAATATCATCCTCAACGGGCACTGCTTTGACCAGCCGCAAAAATTTCCAGCGGAAATAGACGAATCCTGTCACCACGATACTGGCTTCTACTGCGATCAACAAGCTTTGAAGTCGGTCCGGAAAAAAGAAATCCACAAAGTCAAACATACCGTGAAACAAAACGGGAGCCGCGATAATACGGTACCAAGGGCGGTATACGGGCGAGGCGGGTGCGGGGAAAACAGGAGCTGGTACCAGGAAAACGTCCTCAGCCAAGGCACAGGCGGTCAGCATCCCCGTCATGCCGTGCATGGGCACAGTGAGGATAGCACGAATGAGAGTAACGTCGATGCCATACGCGAAGGCGTAGAGAAAAAGATTTTCAACCGTTCCAAGGGCGACACCTGCGCATATGCCATAGGTGACCATAGCACGTGGGTCGTTTACATGGGGCAGTGACCGTAAACGCCGCAAGGCCAAAAATTTAGCACCTTCCTCGAACAAAGCTGCGACGAGAAACGCTCGTACGAATGCAGAAAGGAAGCGATATGCCCAGGAAATGGCGCCGGTACTGTGGGGTACATCGCCAGCGTCATCTAAGTGGCTCTTGGTCAGCACGACGTAGTACCACAGATTTTCTACCACGACTACTGGACTCATGCACAGAATGGCTAGAAAGAAAGTGAGAACCATTTCTCGGCGGAGTACGCTCCTTGCGAATAGACGTTGGGCATAGGTCATCATGAAGACGGCGGGGAGGAGCGACAGGAGGATGAGTCCCTAGATTAGGAGGTGGTAGAAATCACAGTAGATGTGAGTCCCGTACATTACTCCAGTACCTATATGACTTCCCCAGAGACACCACACGTCCTTACACTGTGTAGTTGGACGTGAGCGATTACTGTCGCGACGGCAAGAGCTGCAGAGTACAATGCGAGCATGACGATAATGCTCCGACCGCAACCAAACGAGATGAAAAAGGCCGGTAACACCGTGCTGGACTGTACTCCTGTTGCAGTTGTCTGCACAAGGGAAGCATCTCTGCCTTTCCTAGAAAAGCTTTCCACGCTTTTCGCGCATTCGCTTTTCGCGCATTCGCCTAGCTCCACCCCGATTACTTCGTCATGGTCGGAGGCTGCCTGCACGAGAGAAGTATGTCCGTCAATCCCCGTGAATCGCTCCACATTTTCAGCAGATTTGCCTGTTTCCAATCCAATTGCTTGGTCTTCATGGCCTTCGTCCCCGTTGACGATGGAGCTGACGGTACAGATGGGATTTGTGGTCCTTGTGGTTGTGCGGGTAATTGTGCCAAAGTCTTTGCGGCATTGGGACTTTTCATATTTCTCGTTTCGTTCATCTGAACGATGTGAGATCTGTTTCCATAACAATTTGGGCATGTGGAAGCATCAAGATATGGATAATCCAGCGAAAAGGTTATGACTGCAGTCCAGGCGGATCAAGATACATGTAGATCTTCACTGCGAGTGAAGAATGTCGGCAATACCTTGCACGCCTGCGAAATCGTAGATTAAACCGAAAAGAAGAGTGAATATTGATAAAATGTGCCGTATCAATTAAGCACTGTTCAAGAAGAGTAAGGCAGAGTTTTGCTACAGCCGTCAAAGCACATGGCCTCCTCCTCAGCGGCTATTAATATGGAGGCGACTATACGTATAGACGCGTCGCTTCACCATAGAGAAAGCCTTAGAATGAATGCATCCGTATAAACAGCTGATGTCCTCAAACGCCTTGTTGTCGAAAAACAGATGATTTGCCTGATCACCTCTCTTCAGGCCATCGGGTGGACTCGGCGCCTGGACCGCGAACTCCCGGTCGTTGTCTTTTATTGCCGCACATTCAAAAAGCCGTTACTCGACCTAGCCTGAGGCCACGTAGACCCGGCCCATACAGGAGATGCCACATCCGGGAACATTGTCACGGTACACTCCTCATGCGAAGGCAGATTCGAAAGCTCGAGAATGTGAGATTTGGGGCACTTCGTTGACATCAGACAATCATGGCGCGCAACATTTGGATGGTAGGCATGAACGGTACTCATGAAAATTGTGATACATCGCTTTGAACATGTCATGAGAGTAATTTTTCATGCCGGTCGCCCGGTCGCCCAGCAAAGAATGTGTCTCTTACAAGGTTTGTTGAGGTGCCACACAATCCACATTTTACATTCAAATAAGGCTCGACAGGGAAAACGAAGGACGCTTAAATTTGCCGGCCAACAAAAATTGAAACAACTGCAGGCCTCTGCCATGAGCGACTGTGATGGCAAGATGACCGCCAGCCTCGACGACGTCCAATAGCCCACTAGAATAGACTGCGAAATCCAAGACAAAATTTGTGAGTCACGGAGATTCTTCTCGCTGTCTCTTTCGTGTCCTTGGAATTCTCAGAGTGACCGCAGATGTACTAATCTTTTTCTTATGGTCTGGGCATCCCTCACCGCAATCGAGCCTGACATTTCACTGTTTACATGTGTAATAAAAGTCCAATTTATCACAATTTCTGTTTTCTGGACATTTTCCTGCTACATTTCATCCTCAACATAGCGGTGATTAACGGATAGCAACGAATGGACATGTACCCCAGAAATCATTGGGATCTGAACTGTAATTATGGAGAAATAGGAGACGCTCAGGAGTTGACATTCACGCTCCAGGATATCCTTGCCCGTAATAAAGCCATTCTTCGTGAAGTCAACCGTGCTAAGGACCTTGTTGATCAACACCGCTTTCACCAAAACAACGATATACAAACCAAGCCAATTAGCGCGAGAACCAGCCAAGAGCGACTCTTCCTGGCCAGACAGGATTTTATGCAGGTCATCGAGAGTGTGACGCAACGGCAGAGAGAAGCAGATCTTTTCCCCCAAAGAATGGTGATTATCCGGAGTGATGGCAGAAACAACCCACAGCAGGCAAGAGCCAAGGGTACGGGTTCCGCAGACGCAAAAAAGCCCTTTCGCGACCTTTTTAACAACGATGAAATTGTGCAGCACGAACAACTTTGGACACATTTATCGCCCTTTACACCTCTCAAGAACATGCAAGGAACCCAGGAGATCTGCCTCTCAGCTTTTGATTTGCCTGCGTCGATGCCCTCACCGGCCGAGACAAAAAAGTTTCCTGCCACACCGTCACCTCGTCGTCCTGATGCAAGGATGGATGCTATCAGCGTACCGCATGCTCTAGAAAAACAACACAAGGACTCGATGACCGCGGACTCCCCTGATCACTCGAAGAACTACAATGGAGTGGGGGTGCGGGAGGTAGATGGTACGAATTACCCCGATATCCGCAACATGACTGCCGAGGAACGCTTTACTGTAGCGGTTAATTTAATTCGACTGATCGAAAACCTATCTTATGCGGTAGCTTCCTCGACGCGTGCGGCTCTGCCACGTTCCGGGTACCCTGCTGTGTGGGACGGACGCATTCCCTCAAGAGTTCTGAAGTTCGAGCAGCGTATGTACCAAGACCTGAAATCAAATGTCTTACAAGAAAATTGTTCCTCTATCTTGCAATCGAGGTCGCCCGGAGGAGCCTCCGAAAGCTTCGTTACTACGTGCTGTTTGGCATTTCTCCATCTTCTCCGCTTTTCTTCCCGGGAACTGCTTCCGTTGCATCTGCTCGAAGAAGCGGTGGAGGAAGCGAAGCTATCCAAGCACCACCGACACGTGCGACATGCAGCGGGCTTGTGGATGGCGTTCCAAGACCATCTGCGATTTTTGCTTTACCAGGAATCAATGACCCCGGAAGAAATTCGGGATATTTTCGCCGAGGCATTACTTGGAGACATGAGTAAGAGAGGCAAAGGAGAGGTCCTCCGAATACCGCGAAAGATAATGTTGCTTTTGGAGTCCATTATTCAAGGACTCGCGGCCAAAAAAGACAATCATCCTAGACATCAAGTGCAGACTGAAACTCAAAAGGAGACGACTGTCGAGAAGTGCGGAACCTCAGTGTGTGCCGGTCGTTTTCGAGGGGTAAGACCGATGTCGAAACCACTTTTGGATGAGAAATCCTATGAATTCCCCGGGGACACCGTGTCAGCAGGCATTTTTCCGAACGTCACCTCAAGCGCTACTCGTCACTTGCCCACATGCTCCACTTCTCACGGCAAGAGGAATTTCATTAGTCGTTTATTGCGGTGGAAGTAAAAATTAGAGAACGCCACAAGTGATGCTGTTAAGAACAAAAGGCGCATCCGAAGATGTTCGCGAAAGTTCTGTTTGAGACATTTATCAAAATTCCTTCCTCTTTCGGATACATTTGTAAGCGCGTGCGTGCTATTCGTTCCCACGACAGTGTACGTTGGTTACAGAAGCACGTGCCTTTTCCCACTGAGATCGTCAAGTACAGTATCCTCCCCGACTTCCTGGTAACCATCTTGATCATCGATTTCCAAAGCTGTAATTCTCGAAAAGACTTGTTCGACTTTCCCCTGCGATCTTATCTTTCCGGCCTGTATATCTTCTTAATCCTCCTCCAGCCCATCCGAACACACGTCGCCACTTTTTGTATTTTTATGTCCATGGTAACGCCTTCGTGCGGACTCGCAATGCGCTTTGTACATTCCCAGCAGCCTCACTCTCCTCAATTTAGGGAAAGACAGAGTCTAATTTTCCCGCCAGGATTAAAGACATCCAGAGCACGCCTACGATGAGCGAAAGGGAGGCACTGAATATCTCTAGCCGGAACTCGATATTCCTGGCCGCGCCCAGCCGGGACGTGCACTCGCCGTACAATGCGGCAAAAATGCCCATGATGAGCGTCGAAGACAAGCAGAAAGTAGCTAGATAAATGGTGGCTTTGGGCCAGGAATGGAGCCGCGCAGCGGGAAGGACGCCTAAGACCCCGCCGGGTCCCGCGATCCCGTGGACGATGCCTACTCCGAAAGCAACAACGCGCTGGACAGTCGGAGACTCCAGGTCAACACGCAGGCAGGCAAGGCATCGTTTTGGCAGCGACTGGCGCCGCCGACCCTGGTCCTCCTCCAAGAAAGGCTCGCTTGCCGACATGTCTCGCTCAGGGGACTTCTCACTTGCGTCTTGCTCCTGCATTCCGCATGGCTGCTCCTCGTGTGCACAGTCGATGGCGTCCGTTTCATCATTGACACGTCTAGATCCCCCGCAATCCTCCTTCCCGTCTCCCCCCTCGCTCCTCGAGCCTTCTCTCTTCGCTTGGCTGGTCGGCACCAGTTCCAGCCCCCCTTCCTCGTCCTCCTCCCTCGCGGTGGACGAGGAGCTTGTGGAAGACGCCGGAACGCAGTGGGTAGTGGGCGGGGACTCAGACTGAGCAAGGGCATGTGTGCCGTCGCTTGTGTCTTGGGCGTTCCCGTACTCGGAGGCCGGATCCCTCCCTTCTTCCATTCCCTCCACGCCCCGCAGGCTACTTCTCCCCCTGGTTTCTTTTCCTTCCATCGTGGCTGCTGCCTTACGGATCGCCTCATTTCTGCGTGCTTTGTAGATACCCCATACTCCCAGGGCAATCATGAAGACGCCCACTATCCAGCTGCATGTATGCTCCAGCACTTTGGGGTCGATCTTGTCGCCGAGTCCCAGAATGATTAGCGCGACAAGGATCAGTCCGGAGGAGTGGCCCAGGCCCCACCTGTCCAAGACGGAGAGACAAGGAATTACACGATTAGGCGACACATCTTCTGCATTTCGTCCTTAATAAGAAGCATCCCCCACGCCACACGGGCGGAAGGTCCTAATTCCGCGGGGATGGGTGACGTACCTGATTCCAAGGCCGAAGGCTTTAAAACGGGAGCCAACAGCAAGCGTGGCCAAGGCTGAAAGATGATCTGCACCAGATAAAACATGGATGCAACCGAAGGCAAGACCTAGGAAAGACGATAGAAAGAAGATGCACAGGCTTAGAGGGAGCTATCCGCTGCCATCAGGACAAATACCAAGGCACAACGTACCTGTTGCGATTAGCTTGCCTGCTTCCGCGGGAGAAACAGCTACCGCTCCTATGGCCGTCAACATTGGATGCAATGCTTAGCTTCGCTTGGTTTGTGACCTCTCCTCCCCACCACTGGTTCGCGAATTATTGCAATAAAGGCGTCAACAGGCACTTCCAGTCTTCAAGGCAGCTCTAGCAGTGAGGCCTTCCAACCAAGCGCCTCCGAAACTGTGCTTAGGTATAACCACAAATATATCGAGTGGTAAGTCATACGACATACACGGACATGGCCAACAACAACTCCACGGCAAAATCATCAACATATCGCATTGTTTCCTCCAAGTCGATCGCAAGATATAAAAAACCTCTCAAGATGTTCCTCCAGGAAATCAAAAGTCACATCCTTCGGTTGTAAAATATGTCACTTTGAAATCATTAAAAAAAGAGGAGTATGGACGTCATTAACGCAATCGTTCCAACTACGCTGCTTAGTTTTTGCACATAACTCCCTTCGCATGCTCCCTCTCGCTCCGAAGCGTGCCTCAATTTGAAGGCTGCAAGAATTGGACACGCGCAAGAATTAAAAGGGGCACAGGCATTCAAAAGAAAAAAGGCACAACAATGCTAGCTGTGTGAGATGCATAAGAAGCCATGCAGCCACATGTGTCCTTCAGGACGCAAGGTTGCAGGTCAAGTATGTGCATTTTTGAAAGATCGTGCAAATATTATCACCTCCCCGTCGTCGGAGAAGAAATAAATAAAAAGCTTTCCGATGGGGAATGGACTGACAAGAATGAGCCTCGAAGACGATAACAAATACTTCAGATATGCAAAAAAGATTGGCCATCAAAATGGGTCAGGTGCTTATACAGCAGGATACATTCGAACTCAAAGCACAGGTGCCGACAACTTCCGAGGTATGACGCACGTTATTACTATGCACATCACCATGCCCAGCCCGAAAGGAAACTAAAACATCCCACATCACTATCGATTAGTATTTGTTAACGCCTTTGGTTATCAGCTACAGTCGTTTATTTTTGTATCTTCTGGCCGTGAGGCAATATACGAAGACTTTTCTTTCTCAGTGACTTGCCTCCTAGAGGCGGTACGAACAGTATGTCTTCATTACGAAGTTTCAATATGCACACATGTATTTTCCCCAAGTACTAGAGGTCCATTGAGAGCCTCTTCCCAGCAAAAGACACTCCGTGGAGGACATCATCTCCCGAAATCCTCAGTTCGGCTTTGTCTCCTTCAAGACCATTACTCAGTATCATCGGGTTCAATTCATGCTTCCCACGCATGTCGACGCGCCACAGTAGCATGGAATTTTCTCATCTTCAAGGCTGAAGTGGTAGTTGTAACTAACCTCCTCCCCCGCCGCAATGTCGCGCTTCGCCAGGAAGATGATTTTCTTCTCCCCGGTATCCACGCTGATAATGCGGGCATAGCAATTAGGGTCGCAGCAGTGGTTGACGAACCGCGCCATGTTACCTTGCATGGTAGCATCCACGATATCGTAACGATCGAGACGGAAGAGATAGCAGCTACCTTGTCCCGACTCCTCGTACTGCTTTTCCCGCAAATCAGCAACACAGGCACGCACAACTTCTCCGATGTACTCGGCCACCATCGTGTCTTTCTTGATGGGTTCCTTCGCAAACAAGCCCCACCCATGAATCCGACTGCGCTTGACCAGCAGTCGCTGGGAAAAGGGCACCGCTTTTAGCTCACGGTAGAGCTGGCTGATGCTTCGGTTGTCGGCATTTATGCTCGGCCCTCCCTGCACCCCCTCTCCCTGATTTCCTTCGACTCCACCCTCCCCTTTCCTTTGCGCTTTCCCGCCGCCTTCAGGCGCGCTACCAGGCCCTCCCACCTCGTACTCGACCTCCTCTGCGATTCGTACCCTGTTTGCGCGCGCCATGCGGGCTGCAACTTCTGCGTACACCTGCTTGTTGTCCTCTCTCGCACAGCGAGCATCCTCCGTCAGGTATCTTCTACGGACTTTCTCGATCACACACAAGGCTCTTTTGACCGCGGTCTTGTCAGGAAGGGTATAACAAAACTGGTATGCCTCCTCTTCCCCGTCACTGTCCCCCGCGCCCGCCCTCTCTGCCCCCAGGTTCTTTTTCCTGTGCAATGCTGTCACCGCCGCCCCCTGCAACCCCTCCACGAAACGCTTGACCGTGGGATTCCCCAGCCCGGTGAAGTCGAAGGCGCTAAGCCCATAAGTCAGGACCTTGCTGCCCACGCCGGGAACCTTCCGCTGGACACAAGGCTGTGGCCTCGCAGGCACCTTGGGCACGCCTGGCACCGACCCTCTCTGCAACGAAGCAACGCCACTACCGCTGCCTTCATCCGCAGAGGAGCAACCCGCGGCCGCACCGTTCTCAGAGCCGCCGTGAGCCCCGTCCA